>OKWF01000079.1_pt1 | contig 13478 bp, 18 predicted proteins | sample 1607031 | NCBI WGS metagenome assembly OKWF01 (sample SAMN04414079, study PRJEB24778) | human gut metagenome | material: faecal | host: Homo sapiens | reverse complement strand
GCGGCAAGAATTTTAGCCCGTATTGAAGTTCGACCTTATATTATGCTGTTCCTGTCGGCTATTTATTGCAACGCAGGATCGACCTCCGGCGTGCAGGTGACCGAGGCAGTCTTGACATCGCCCTCGACGGTCGTCCAGCGAAGCGTCAGCGTATGCTCTTTTTCGAGCGTCGGGGCACTGGTGAAGACGATTACAGGGGATTTTGTCTGTGAACTGAAATCTGTCAATGAATAGTAAACCATTTTCATGTCGGCAGCAGTCAACTCCGACGGACGCTTTTCGATGGTTTTGAGATAATCGTAATTTTGCAGAAATTCATACTTATATTCTCCCATATCGTAACCGTCGTGTACGAAATCGGAGGAAGAGTTGATGCGCACCTGCAAAACATCGTCGAGCGATGTCCCGGCGGGATGTGCTTCATCCCAGTCGGCATTGCTTGTAACGACCATTTTACTGAAATTATCGGCAAAAGTGGCGACCATAGGTAAAGCACCGTTAGCTAATACCTGATTAAAATCAATATCGTTGTTTCTTGCAGCCCATCGGTTGAATTTTTCGATGTCTGGTCCGTAAAAAAATACATTTTGGGAGATGGTATGCATATGACAAATCCCGCAATCTGTTTTTTCGATAACCTATGTGCATCCCCCGAACATTCGTTTTGAAATTCAGTCAACATGATCTGCCCATCGACATACAATTCGACAAAATTTTTATGGAACCCACCTAGTCCATCCTTTTCCGATTTTTCGCAGGCGACACATAATGTAACGATCGACAACAGCACGCCCAAATATTTGATTCGTTTCATAATAGGAGATTTTAAGGTATTTCCGTATAAGTAATCATTCGCAAATCGTCAGTGTAATTTCCATCTTGGGTACCTTCTACATTATCTATCCCACTTTCCTGATCAACAGGCTTTGTCGTCGTGTTAAAACTACCGCTAAAATAATAACCGTTACATAGTCCATTCCATCCGAAATTACAATGAATAAGCGTTTGTGGAACCTGCTCCTTTGAAGAGATTGATGTAGTACCGTTACGATAATAAGTTTTTATATAACGCATTCGATATAACCAACCATCTATATTCCACTGATGATTAAGTTTTCTGCCAGTACTAGAATGTCCTCTTACTATAGTTGTTTTTTTTCGATCCAACATCATCGTACGTACATAACTATCACGGTAAGTGTGATCATTTACTCCCTTATAAAGGACATAAGTCAAACCATCTCGAGAATCTTTTAGACTCGCAGAACTTCCATCCAAACCATAATCCATATTCAGGACAACGCCGATTGCGTATATTAACATAGACACAGCTTTGGCTTCAGGAGTAAGAGTGGACGGTTTTCCTTCTGTGGCTATAAGAAGATTAGGATTCTGAATCGCACGTCTGATCAATGTCCAATCGATCGGAGTTCCTTTGATCGACCCGACTACAGAACCATAATGCCAATAATTTGATACTAAAACCTGTGCCACAGCAATAGCCGAACATCCTGCCCAACAACATTTTCCATTGATTTGTGTGACACTTGCATTAAAAGGATACCCTTGTCCCCATTTCACCGGGATCAGCGGTCCGACTTTTTCTTGAGTGACATAAACATATTCTCGTCTTAAAACATCGCCGCCTAAATCCCCCGTGTGACGTCCGTCGTCGCTCATAGGTGCGACTCCTCCATCAGCATCTGTATCGGCGTTTTCGATTCCGATGATCGCAGCCTGTGCAACCAATTGCAGCGGGAAAACGAATTTTCCGTCGGCTTGTGCCTGTTCATCGGTTATGGTTACGGCATACCGGAACTCTTCGGTCGTGAGGCTTCCTTCATCGACGACCGCATAGACCGGCTCCAACCGGTCGTCGGCCCCCAGAATGGCATAGCCGCCTCGTTCTCGAAATTGACGATGTAGAGCAGATCCTCCACGTCGGCCGTGGCTTCGCTGCGGGTGACAGCGCCATCTTCCGCGGGAGTATCGATCTCTTCGAGGACGGATTGCAACTCTTCGAGAGCCTGTTCGACAGGGACTGCATGCGGATTTTCAGCAGTCGGAGGGTTTTCACCGAAAGGCCCCGGCTCCGCGCCCGGATCGGCCGTACAGCCAGCCACAGTCAGAACCCGAAAAATAGCGAAAAAAGTCCGAAATGTTTCATAACGGATTAATTTCAGGGTTTTCGGTCGAACCCTGTTCCGAGAGTTCTGAAAATTCCCGGAACAGGGCCGGAAGAAGTTTTCCTCCTGATCCGAAATTAAACATTTCTTTGTTGATTACCAAATAAAATACAATTTTATTTGCAATCAAATAAAACAAACCGCATTCGGGCTTCGTCGCGCACGTCGCGGTGAAAGATGCCCTTGACAGTCGCCGCCGTATATTCCCGGCCCCGTTATTTCGCGCCGACTTTTCACCATCCTTCCCTCCCGCCGCACCGACCGGCCGCGACATGACCGCGATGCACATGTTGCGACCATTTTTTATGAATTATAAATAGTTTTACGTACTTTTGTACGTTATATAGACATCTATGAAATTTACGCTCCAACATAAAGACCCCTCTTCGCAGGCGCGAGCGGGCGAATTGCAGACCGATCACGGCGTGGTGAAGACCCCGATCTTTATGCCCGTAGGTACGGCGGCGACCGTCAAGGGCATCTTTCACCGCGACGTGCGCGACGAAGCCCGGGCCCAGATCATCCTGGCCAACACCTATCACCTTTATCTGCGTCCCGGTATGGATATTCTCGAGCGGGCGGGCGGCGTGCACCGCTTCTCGACCTGGGACGGGCCGATGCTCACCGACAGCGGCGGCTTCAGGTCTTCTCGCTGGCGGGCTGCCGCAAGCTCAAGGAGGAGGGATGCCATTTCCAGTCCCACATCGACGGTTCGCGCCATCTGTTCACGCCCGAAAGCGTGATCGACACGGAGCGTACGATCGGCGCCGATATCATGATGGCCTTCGACGAGTGCCCGCCGGGCGACTCGCCGCGCGATTATGCCGCCAAGTCGCTCGCTCTGACCGAGCGCTGGCTCGACCGTTGTTTCAACCGTTACCGCCAGACCTCGCCCAAATACGGCCATTACCAGGCGCTGTTCCCCATCGTACAGGGCTGTACCTATCCCGACCTGCGGGCGCGGGCAGCCGAAAAATGTCAAACAGTATGACGCGGACGGCTATGCCATGGCGGTCTGCCGTAGGTGAGCCGACGACGTGATGTACGAGATGATCGAGGTGGTGAATGCCATCCTACCCGAAGACCGCCCCCGCTACCTGATGGGGGTCGGCACGCCGATCAATATCCTCGAAGGCATCGCCCGGGGCGTCGATATGTTCGACTGCGTGATGCCCACGCGCAACGGACGCAACGGACAGATTTTCACCTCGGAAGGCACGATCAATATCCGCAACAAGAAATGGGAGGACGACTTCTCCCCGATCGATCCCGAAGGCACCGCCTTCGTCGATCACGTCTATACGAAAGCCTACCTGCACCATCTGACGATCTGCCAGGAGATGCTCGGGGCGCAGATCGCTTCGCTGCACAACATCGCATTCTACCTGCGGCTGGTCACCGAGGCCCGCCGACACATCGGGGCCGGGGATTTCACCCCTTGGAAGGAGCGGATGGTCGCCAAACTCGGCCGCAGGCTGTAACACTCGAACCACGATGAAACGAAAGCTCCCGCATTTCCGCTTCCCCGGATTCAAGATCCTCGACCGGTATATCCTCGGCAAGTTCTTGAGCACCTACTTCTTCGCTATCGCGATGATCATCGTGGTCGTGGTGATCTTCGACTACGTGGAGAAGATCGACAACTTTACGGAGACGAAAGCGCCGCTCAAGGCGATCATCTTCGACTATTACCTGAATTTCATTCCATTCTTCATCAACCAGTTCAGCGGACTGTTCACCTTCATCGCCGTCATTTTCTTCACTTCGAAAATGGCCTACCAGACCGAGATCGTGGCTATGCTTTCGGGCGGCATGAGTTTCCGAAGGCTGATGTGGCCCTATTTCCTGGGGGCGCTCATCATCGCTTCGCTCTCTCTGGGGTTGAACCTCTGGTTGATTCCGGTGTCGCAGCGCAGCTGCGTGGCTTTCGAGAACCAATACATCCCGCGCAAGGCGCGTTTCCAATACGATAAAAATATCTACCGTCAGATCGAACCCGGTACGTTCGCCTATATCCGCAACTACTCCAAGGAATCGAACCAGGCTTCGTTCTTCAGCCTGGAAGAGTACGAATCGGGAGCGATGACCGCATCGCTCGAAGCCGCAGAGGTGAGGTTCAATCCCGAAACCAAGCGGTGGTCGGCTCGACGATATACCACCCGCACGTTCGATTCGCTCGGCGTGGAAACTTTCACGCAACACCGTAATCTGGACACACTCATTAATCTGGATGTCAATGAATTGGGGCGCACTGACCAGTTGATAAAAACAATGAATATAGTGGAACTGAACCAGTTCCTCGAACAGCAGCGAAGCAAGGGTTCCGACTCGATCAACATCATTCAGGTCGAACAACACGCCCGTTACGCCTATCCTGTCGGTACGTTCATTCTGACACTCATCGGTGTTTCGCTCTCCTCGCGCAAGGGTGCGGGGCGGCACGGGACTCCACATCGGCATCGGCATTGCCCTTTGCTTCTCGTATATCCTCTTCATCCGCTTCTTCGAGGAGTTTGCCAAGAGCGGTACGCTGCCGCCCTGGATCGCTGTCTGGATACCGAACATACTTTACCTCTGTATCGCTGTTTATCTTTATCGCAAAGCACCGAAATAATGTCCCCGCAACTCGAAGATATCGTCCGCAAGGTCCGCTCCGACGAGCGGATCGCCCCTGCCGAAGCCCTCGTGCTCTGGCACGAAGCTCCGCTTTGGCTGTTGGGCGAGCTGGCCGCCCGGCGCAAGGAGCGCGTGAGCGGCGACAAGGTCTATTTCAACCGCAATTTCCACATCGAACCCACGAACCTGTGCGTGTTCAACTGTAATTTTTGTTCCTACCGCCGTCCGAAGGGAAGTCCCGAGGCGTGGGACTACTCCCTGGAAGAGGTCGAACGGATCGCCCGCGACCACGCCGGACAGGGCGTAACCGAAGTGCATATCGTCGGAGGCGTGCATCCCGAGCACGATTTGTACTATTACGTCGAGATGATCCGCCGCGTGAAGGCGATCCTGCCCGAAGCGACCGTCAAGGCCTTCACCGCCATCGAGCTCTCCTACATGATCCGCAAAGCGGGGCTGACTATCGACGAAGGGTTGCGTCTGCTCCGCAGCGCCGGGATGGAGGCGATACCGGGCGGGGGTGCCGAAATTTTCGACGAGGAGCTGCGTGCCCGCATCTGTCCCGATAAGGGCTCGACTGCGGAGTGGTTCGAGGTGCATGCCGCCGCACACCGGCTGGGGATCCCGACCAACGCTACGATCCTCTACGGCCATATCGAGTGCGTCGAACACCGCATCGACCACCTCGACCGGCTGCGCAGCCAGCAGGATCTGACGGGCGGCTTCAACGCCTTCATCCCGCTCAAATACCGCAATTTCGGCAACCGTATGTCGGAAATCGGCGAGGTTTCCGTGACCGAAGATCTGCGGATGCTGGCCATAAGCCGCATCTACCTGGACAACATTCCCCACATCAAGGCTTACTGGGTGATGTACGGCAAAGCGACTACGGAGCTGGCTCTGGCTTTCGGTGCGGACGACATCGACGGCACGATCGACGATACGACCAAAATCTACTCGATGGCCGGAGCCGACGACCAGCGCCCGGCGATGACTACGGAGGAGATGCGCCGCATCGTCGCGGCAGCCGGCTACCGGGCCGTCGAACGCGACACCTTTTACCGCGAAATCGGATAACGAGGCTACCTGAAACAGACGAAACGGATCGGTCCGTACCCGCCAGACAGGGCCGATCCCCGAACATAAACGACAGAACAATACCATGCTGGAACAACTGAAAAATATTGGGCGAAAGTCAGTGAGCATCCTTTCCTGAAACACCTTTTCATCATCGTCTGCGTGCTGCTCGTGCTGGGCGTCGCAACTCACCTGCTGCTGTTGCTGGGCACGCGCCACAGTGCGCACCGTACGGTCCCCGACCTGACAGGCATTCCGCTCGAGGAGGCTCTCGGGGAGGCCCGCCGTCAGGGGTTGGAAATCATCGTCAACGACTCGCTGTATGTGCCTGCCTACGACGGGGGTGTAGTACTGGACCAACTCCCGGAAAAGGGCGTCGGGGTCAAACCCGGACGAACGGTCTATGTCACGATCAACTCCTACCGACAGAAGATGGTGACGGTGCCCTATGTCGCCGGCCGTTCGCTGCGCCAGGCCAAGAACATGCTCGAAGTGGGCCGGCTGGGGATCGAACAGATCGTCTATCGTCCCGACCTGGCGACCAATTACGTGCTCGAAGAGTACGCCGACGGCAAGCGGATCTCGGAGAAAAGCCGCGTACAGCTCGAAGCGGGCAGCGGCGTCACCCTTTACGTCGGGGAGAGCGGTTCCGTTTCGACACTCGTGCCGAAGACCGTGGGGCTTCACCTCCAACAGGCCAAAAGCCGTTTGTGGGAGCTGGGGCTCAACATCGGCAAGATCTCCTTCGACGAGGGAATCAACCTGCTGAACCAGCGGGAAGCCCGGGTTTATCTGCAGACGCCTTCGGCCGGCAGCCGTGCCCGGCTGGGTGCGAAGGTCGATCTGAAGCTGACCCTCGATGCTGCCAAAGTCACCGCCCAGAGCGCTGCGGCCGATAAGGAGATGATAAAAGCCGCCGAAGAGCTGCGCCGCCTCGACGCTGAAACGGCCGATTCGCTGGCCCGTGTTCGTCTGGACAGTCTGGCCAACCGTCCCGTCGAAGCGGAGCCGGTCATCGACGACGGGCTTTTCCCGGACGAAGAGACAGCGGAAGACGAATTTTTCCAATAACGCACACGTCCGATGAGCGAATCGCAATACATACCCGATCCGGACGAACTCGAGGACGACGCTGCCGGCGAGCAGGACGAGCTGTACGAACATTACAGCATCACGGCCGACCGGGGGCAAAGCCCGCTGCGGTTGGACAAGTTCCTGACGATCCACATGGAGCGTTGTTCGCGCAACCGCATCCAGACGGCTGCCGACGCAGGCAATATCCTGGTCAATGGCAAACCCGCGAAGTCGAGCTACAAGGTCAAACCCGGCGACCGCATCTCGCTGGTGATGCCCTATCCCAAGCGCGAAATCGAGATCATTCCCGAAAACATCCCGCTCGAAATTCCCTACGAGGACGACGACCTGCTGCTGGTCAACAAGCCTGCGGGCATGGTCGTCCATCCCGGTCACGGCAACTACTCCGCAACGCTCGTGAACGCCCTTACATACCATTTGCAGATCTGCCCCTGTTCCAGGAGGGCGATATGCGGGCCGGACTGGTGCACCGCATCGACAAGAACACCTCGGGGCTGCTGGTGATCGCCAAAAACGAGCGGGCGCACGCCCGGCTCGCCAAACAGTTCTTCGACCATACGATCACGCGGCGGTACGTGGCGCTAGTGTGGGGAAATTTCGAGGAGGACGAAGGCACCATTACCGGCAACATCGGCCGCAGCCCCAAAGACCGGCAGAAGATGTGGGTCTTCGAAGACGGCTCGGACGGCAAGCACGCCGTGACCCACTACCGGGTGCTGAAGCGCTACGGTACGTAACCCTCATTGAATGTCGCCTCGAAACGGGCCGCACACACCAGATCCGCGTCCACATGCAGTGGAAGGGACCACCCCCTGTTCGGCGACGAACGGTACGGCGGCGACCGCATCCTCAAGGGTACGACCTTCAACAAATACAAACAGTTTATCGAAAATTGCTTCGCCGCGATGCCCCGGCAGGCACTCCATGCCAAAAGCCTCGGCTTCCAGCATCCCACTACGGGCGAACAGGTCTATTTCGAAAGCGAACTGCCGGAAGATTTCCGTACCGTGTTGGCTAAGTGGGACGCCTATGCCGCTGCGGGGCTTGCGGAAGAATAAAAATCGAGATTGAAATGTTTCTGCCCACTACCCTCAAGGAAGTCCGCGCACGCGGCTGGGATCAACTCGACGTGATCCTCTTCACGGGCGATGCCTACATCGACCACCCGTCGTTCGGCGCGGCCGTCGTGGGCCGTCTGCTCGAAGCCGAAGGGTATCGTGTGGCGATTGTGCCACAGCCCAACTGGCGGGACGACCTGCGGGATTTCACCAAGCTCGGCACTCCGCGCCTCTTCTTCGGCGTGACGGCCGGGGCGATGGATTCGATGGTGAACCACTATACCGCCAACATCCGGTTGCGCAGCAACGATGCCTACACGCCCGGCGGGAAAGCAGGATTCCGCCCCGACTATGCGGTCAAAACCTATACGCAGATTCTCAAGCGGCTCTTTCCGCGTACGCCGGTGGTCATCGGCGGTATCGAGCTTCATTGCGCCGCCTGACCCACTACGACTACTGGAGCGATTCGCTCCATCCCTCGATCCTCGCCGACAGCGGGGCCGACCTTTTGATCTACGGCATGGGCGAGGCGGGTGATTCAACAGGTGCGCGGGCGATGAACAACGGATTCAACGCCAAGTTGTTGCGAAATATCCGACAGGTGGGATTCATGGCCGACCGCAGCTATGTGGAGCGGCTCGATCCCACCCGAACGATCCGCCTGCACTCCTACGAGGAGTGCGTGGCCGACAAGCGGGCCTTTGGGAAGAACTTCACCCGCATCGAAACCTTGAGCAACCTGATGGAACCGGACGAAACGCTCGTCGAAGGTGTCGGCGACCGCTATGCGGTCATCACGCCGCCCAACGCGACGCTTACGACCGAGGAGCTGGATCATTCGTTCGATCTGCCGTACGAGCGGGCGCCGCACCCCCGCTACCGGGGTCGTGGCGACATTCCGGCCTGGGAGATGATCAAGCACTCGGTCAATATCCACCGGGGTTGTTTCGGCGGCTGCTCCTTCTGCACCATATCGGCCCACCAGGGCAAGTTCATCACTTCGCGCAGCGAAAAATCCATCCTTCGCGAAGTAGAGCGGGTGACCCGCATGCCCGATTTCCGGGGTTACCTTTCGGACATCGGAGCGCCTTCGGCCAACATGTACCGCATGGGCGGCCGCGACCGGGAGCTGTGCAGCAAATGCCGCCGTCCGTCGTGCCTGCATCCGAAGATGTGCCCCAACCTCGATAACGACCATCGTCCGTTGCTCGATCTCTATGCCAAAGTGCGGGCGGTCAAGGGGGTCAAGAAGGCTTTTATCGGCAGCGGTATCCGCTACGACCTGTTCGACGGCAGCGATTACCTCGATACGGTCATCCGCCACCATACCTCGGGCCGCCTCAAAGTGGCGCCGGAACATACCGAGGATACTGTGCTGAAACTGATGCGCAAGCCGCCGTTCGCGATGTTCGAACGGCTCAACGCCGACTTCAACCGGATCTGCCGCCGCGAAGGGCTGCCGTACCAGCTGATTCCCTATTTCATCTCCTCGCACCCGGGATGCACGGAGCGCGACATGCGCTCGCTGGCGGACAAGGTGTTGGGCAAACTCCACTTCGACCTGGAGCAGGTGCAGGATCTGACCCCTACACCGATGACCTTTTCGTCGGTGATGTTCTACACGGGCGAAAACCCCTATACGGGCGAAAAGGTCTATGTCGCCCGCTCGCAGGAGGAGAAACGCAGGCAGAAAAGCTACTTCTTCCGCCGCAAACGATAGCCCGGCAACGAAATCGGCACTCCCAAAAGAGTGCCGATTGCTGTACCTTTCGGATTCCCCGATCCTAATTCAGATAGGGTTTCAGTACGCCTAACAGCAGGTAGGCCACGATCAGCGTGACTACGATGTTGAACATCTGGGCCGTCATGAAAGCCCAGAACGTGCGGCGGTTTTCCTTCGAGAAAATATCCCGGAAACGGGTTTCGAGGCCGATGCAGACGAACGCGATACTGAAGAGCGTATTGCTGAACATCTTGGCCGAAGTGCGGGCCGGCGCGGCTTCGCTGCCGGCGAAGAACAGGCTGAAGAGGAGCGATACGGCGACGAAACCCACGACGAATTTCGGGAAACGCTCCCAGATCACCCGTACGCTGGGACGCTGGCGCTTATTCTGGCCCTTGTAGGACCAATACAGCGAAATGACGAACGCCGCGATACCCAGCAGGACGTTCTGCGACGACTTGACGATGATGGCCGTCTGTTCGGCCGTTTCACCCAGCAGAGCACCCGACGCTACGACCGCACCCGTCGTATCGATCGTTCCGCCCATCCAGGCTCCGGCGACCTCCTGCACGGTTTCGGGATTCGAAAGCACCGTCGGCAGCAGCAGACCGGCCAGCCAGGGCATCAGGTACATCATCGGTACGGCGCAGACCAGCACCAGCGAAATGATGTAGGAGAGTTTCTTGTTGTCGCCCCGGATCACGCCGCAGGTGGCGATAGCGGCCGAAACGCCGCAAATGCTGACCGAGCTGGCGAGCATCGTCGAGGTTTCCTCGTCCACACGCATCCGCCGGGCCAGCCAGAAGGCGAAGTACCACACCGTAAAGACGACGATGAAAGCTGGATCAGTGCGTAAACGCCCGATTGGAGCACTTCGCCGAAGAGGATCGTCGCACCCAGACAGACGATACCGATCTTGATGTAAAACTCGCTCTGGATCGCCGGTTTCAACCACTCGGGCACCCGGAAAAAGTTACTGATGACCAGGCCGAAGATCACCGAAAAGAAAACCGCCTCGAAGCCCAGTCGTTTAATTGCGGGGATCGAAGCCACGGCTTGCGACAGCAGAGCCACACCGAAAATGGCGAGCAGCGAAACGGCGAAACGACGCAGCGGGCGGCCCAATATCCGCTGACAGACACCCGTCAAAACCAGCAGGAAGAGGAACATCGCTCCGGCGCTCATCCAATTTCCGGCGGAGGAGAGGTCTTTGGGCATCGCAGGCATCCAACGGGGGAACAGCAGGGCGAGCAGGAGAATCGCTGCGCCGGCCCCGACGATCACCCAGTCTTCGCTTTTAAGTTGTCGAATCAAACTTTTCTTCATAAACTACACATTAACAAGTGTGCAAAGAAGCGATTTTTTTGCCGGAATCCGTTACGCATAAATACCCAAATTTGCGGATGCGGGAGTCGGAAACGAAAATTTCCCGGAGCAAATTCGCTCCGGGAAACGGAATGTCGGTTTGAAAAACGGTACGGTCGTCCTCGATGACCAGCCGCACAACGCAAGATCGGGGTCGTTACCGCGGTACGGGAAACGAGAGGGTCCGGGCGTCGAGATGCCCGTCCGGATAGGGACTCCAGTTCTGGGCCTGGCCGTTGGAAATCGAGAACCAGCCGCTGCGTATTTTGTAGGGAACGATATCTATGCGGCGCAGTGCGTATTTGGTTCGGATCTCCATGAGCGAACTCATCGAAATCACCGGCGTCATGGTGGTCGAAGGACTGAAATAGTCCGCCGGATAGAGGGAGGGTGCTTTGATCTGCACCGAATCCGGGAGCATCTTCGACAGATAATACTCTTCGATCCGCTCGGCCGTTTTCCGGTCCGGAGTTTTGATTTCGGGCGGATTCTGGCCTGCGGCCGTCCATACGGTGCCTGCGAAAAGCAGGCTGTAGAAAATTCGTTTCATAACATTGAACTGTTTTCTTTCGTTTTTCAGTACCCGGCAAACTTCCGGTTCGCCTTTGCTTCCGCACCCGGTACACCGGAGAAGCGCTCTGCGTCGTCGCCTGCCGGAAAAGTCCGTTGTCCTCTGATGTCGGTTTCCCGGTCAGAACACCTCTTGCAGAATACGGACCGACTGCACGGCGTGGATCGCGTCCAGGTGGTAACCGTAGTAGGCCAGCAAAGCCTCCAGAAAAGCGCTCCGCTGTGTACGGTTGAGTCCTATTTCGGCCAGGCAACGTACGTCGCACTCCACGAAGTCGTTCATTAGACGAGCGTTCTCCGGGGTCATTACCGTCGCATGCGGCGGCTTTTGCACGGTGTACGATCCTTCGCAGGCATCGAACCAGGCGCCGGGCATATATTCGTTTCCCGGATAAAATCCCAGGAAACGGCTCAGATTCACCAGAAACCAGAGGTGGAAATTGGCCACGCCCTCTTCCATACTGTCCAGCGCCCCGATACTCTCCCACACGAAATCGAACAACTGGCTGTCAGGCTCGCTCTCCTTGACAAGACGGCACAAAACCTCTGCCATGAACAGGGCGATCGTCGAGCGCCTCACGTCGAAAGGCATTCGTTGCAGGACGATTCCGCTCTGCACCTCCCGAAAACGGTGCATCTGCTGCCGCGAAGAGGTCAGCCCTTCGAATTCGAGGGCGAACATCGGCTGGAACAACGCCAGTTTCGAACCCCGTCCCCGACTGCTGCGGACACCCTGCACCATGTAACTCTGACGCCCCAACGCGTCGGTCAGCAGGTGCACGACCATCGCGCTGTCGCCGTACTTGAGCGAATTGAGCACGATTCCCCGCGCCTTGTATGTCTTGAGCGTTCCCGGCACCTCACGCTTTCTTTACGTGCACCATCGCCCAGCCATCGCGCATACGCACTTCGATCGGATCCAGGCCGCAGGCCCGAGCCCGTGCTTCGATGACCGGTACATCCTCCTCCAGGAATCCGCTCATCAGCAGATCACCGCCCGTATCGAGCGCCTCGGCATAGGCCGGCATGTCCATCGTGAGGATATTGCGGTTGATGTTGGCCGCGATGAAATCGTATTTCCGGCCCGCGATGCGGCCTGCGTCGCCCAGCATCGGGACGATCCGCTCCGCCAACCCATTCGCCGCCGCGTTTTCGCGGCAGTTGGCCTCGGCCCACTCGTCGATATCGACGGCATCGACCGTCGCGGCACCCCGTTTGGCCGCTACGATGGCCAGCACGCCCGTACCGCAGCCCATGTCGAGTCCGCGTTTCCCCTCCAGCGGCAGGTCGCACAGCGCCGACGCGACCAGGCAGGTCGTGGCGTGGTGTCCCGAGCCGAAAGCCATGCGGGGCATTACCACCACCTCCAGTTCGTAGCCCTGCTGCGGCGCGTGGAACGGTGCCCGGATCAGGATGCGTCCATCGACATCGACCGGCGTGAAATTCTGTTCCCACAAGGCGTTCCAGTTCTGGGACTCGATGGCGATATAACGCCGGTCGGCGATGCCGTAGCGAGCCAGCAGGTCGTCGGTTTGCTGCATGCAGTCCGCCAGCCGCTCGCGGGGGATGTAGGCTTTCAGCACCTCGCCCTCCGTCTGGAAGCTCTCATAGGGCAGCTCGGCTAATTCGGCCGTCAGAATTTCGGCCAACTCGGGATCCGTGACCCGGACGTTCAACTCCACATAATCCATATCGGTATATTCGGTTTTTCGGTACGAAACGAACCAGGCAAAAAGTTCTTTACGAAATAATATTATGTAAAATTTTTTTGTATCTTCGCCTCTGAGA
>OKWF01000078.1_pt1 | contig 13550 bp, 7 predicted proteins | sample 1607031 | NCBI WGS metagenome assembly OKWF01 (sample SAMN04414079, study PRJEB24778) | human gut metagenome | material: faecal | host: Homo sapiens | reverse complement strand
CATATGGAGATGTCGCATTTATAGGCAGTATCGCAGAGTATATTAAGCGAAATTCTCTGCCGTCTGCCGCACAATGCAAACGCCTCGTCAAGATTATTGAGAAAGCAGAGAAAAAAGGATATATTATGCCGTAATATTTTATAATATATCAATTCAATTAGTACACCTTTAAGCATATTTACAGCAAAACCTGTGAATTATACTCCAAAAGCGGAAATCTAATATGAGGCATAATACAAAACAGCATCATTAAACATTAAACTTTTTGAAGATAACAGTTGTAGAAGGGGGGGGGCTGTTTCCGGCCGATATGAAAAATCATTCCTTGTGGAAATTATTCCCGATTGTGCGAGATAAGTAGCCAGGGGCAGGTCTCAATTTTTGTCGTCCCGGACAAATTTGCGGACACGGTGCGGACACAGAAAATGCAAAACCCCGTCAAGAGTTTACTCTGACGGGGTTTCTGGTGCCCAGGACAGGAGTCGAACCTGCACGCCTCTCGACACACGCACCTGAAACGTGCGCGTCTACCAATTCCGCCACCTGGGCATCATGGAATTACGGTGTGCAAAAGTAATACTTTTTTCTTAAATGCAAATATTTTGGGGCGATTTTTTCGAAAAAAACTACTTGTTGAAGTATTTATAGTGAAAAATCAGCAGATAAACCACGGCTACCGAGATATAAGCATCGGCCAGGTTAAAAACTGCACCGAAGAAGTAGTTGCGGCTATCGACCAGGAAATCGAGGAATCCGGGAACGCTGTTCCACTGAAAGAGCGGAAAGTAGAACATATCCACGACTTTGCCCATCATGAATCCTGCGTAGTGGCCTCCGAAATGGGCGACCGTGTCGGGTGTGGAGGCCGAGAAGATCAGCCCGTAAAAGGCGCTGTCGATGATGTTGCCGATCGCTCCGGCCAGAATCAGCCCGAATCCGATCAACACTCCTTTGGGCGCTTTTTTGCGCATGAAATGGCGAATCAGCCAGGTCAGTGCGACGACCATGCCGATCCGGAAAAGACCTAAAATCAGCTTGCCCCAGTCCATCGTTCCCGGCGTGGCGATGTGCATGCCGAAGGCCGCACCTTTGTTTTCGATGAAGTAGAGCTGAAACCAGTCCGGGATGAGTATGATGGCCTCTCCCAGAGTCATGTGGGTTTTCACCCATATCTTGAGGGCCTGATCGAGGATCAGCAGCAGAATGACAAGGAGTGTTGAGTTTTTTCCGTTCATGACGCTTGTTTTGGATAGGGGCAAATTTACTTAAAAAAATCGGTTCTTGACAAAAAAGATAGTTTGCGGGTTTCGATTATTCGTATTTCCTAAAAAAATACTTACCTTTAATGGCTGAATTTGCCATCTTATAGTATCTGCCGTGTGAAAATCCATTCGGGATATTTTTGAAATCCTATTCGAAATGAAGTGGAAAATGGATGGCGGGTTCTGAGAGCAGGATTGTTGAATGTATTAATTTAATGGTTATGAAAAAGTTTATTGGACTCTTGTCGCAATTTTCGTTGCGGCCGCTTTAGGTGGATGTGTAAATGATCCGACCGAAATGGAGAATGCGCCGGACATGAGCGCCGGAAGTCGTAAAATTCTTACCTCGGCGGAAGCGGAGGCGGGTGAGTTACTTGTGAAATTTTCGAAGGAGTCGATCGCTGCTGTCGAGGCGGGAGTGACGCGTTCCGAATCTACGCGTACGGGTATTCAACCTTTTGATGCGGCTCTGAAAGAAATTAGTGCCGTATCCGTTGAGCGGGTAATCCCTGTGGTTGAGCAACATGAGGCCGACGCTCGGGCTTCGGGGTTGCACCGTTGGTATCGGGTGAGGTTCAACGATCAGGTGTCGCTGGACGAAGCAGCTCGCAAATTGGCCGCTGTCGAAGATGTAGAGGTTGTTCAATATGACGGATATGTTGCCCGGAATTTTACGGAAATGTCGGCTGTACCTTATAATAATGTATGGAGTTCGGATCGGGACCAAATTAATACGCGTAGCGAGAAACTCCCAAATTCAACGATCCGATGTTGAATAAGCAGTGGCATTATAAGAATACGGGAGATGAAACGCTGGTGAGTCCTATTAAGGAGGGATGCGATATCAATGTCGAACCCGCATGGGAATTTTGTACGGGCGATCCTTCGATCATCGTCGCCGTCATGGATGAGGGGGTAATGTATAAGCATGAGGACCTTGCAGCCAATATGTGGGTCAATCAGGCGGAATTGAACGGTCAGAAGGGAGTGGATGACGACGGTAACGGATATGTCGATGACGTCTATGGCTATAATTTTGCCAAAGACCAAGGGGATATAACGTGGACGGATCCCGAGGATAGCGGTCATGGAACGCATGTGGCGGGGACGATCTCTGCCGTGAACAACAATGGTATCGGCGTCTGCGGTATCGCGGGCGGCAGCGGAAACAACGACGGGGTGAAGATTATGTCTATTCAAATTTTTGCCGGACGGTATCAGAGTACGATAAGCCGGAATGTTGATGCGATCTATTATGCAACCAGTATGGGGGCTTCTATCCTGCAGTGCAGTTGGGGGTTGATGAGTGGTGCGATCAATTCGGATGAACAGTATTTGGACGAAAGAAGTATTGAAGCCAATGCGTTCGCCCATTTTATTAATACGAAACGTCCGGGTAGTCCGCTCAACGGCGGTATTATCATTTTTGCGGCTGGTAATGAAGCAGGAGCCTGTGGTTATCCTGCGGCATATCCTTCGGTGGTTTGTGTGACTTCGCTCAGTACGGATTTTACGCCTTCGGTCTTTACGAATTACGGGATGCCGGCAGATATTGCTGCGCCGGGCGGTGATCTGTATTATCACAAAAATCACAGTGATGCCGGTCAGGTTCTTTCGACGGTTCTGAAATTGGATGGTATGTATGCCTACATGTCCGGCACGTCGATGTCCTGCCCGCATGTTTCCGGTGTCGCGGCCTTGGGTCTTTCGTATGCCAAACAGTTGGGTAAGACGTTCGAACCGGATGAGTTCCGTGATATGGTACTGGCTTCGGTGAACGATTTGGATCCGTATCTGACCGGTGTCAAGAAACATAACAACGGTACGATGAACCTAGTCGAGTATAAGGGGAAAATGGGTTCGGGTATGATCGACGCCTACAAGATGCTGATGGCTGTACGGGGTACTCCGGCGATCACGGTCGAGCAGGACAAGCCGACGACGATTTCGCTGTCGAAATATTACGGGGATGTTACTGCACTTTCTTGTATGCTGGAGGTGAGCGATGCGGTGAAAGATAAGTTGGGGCTTACGTTCACTGTCGAGGGTAACAATGCTACGATTACTTGCTCAAAGCAGAGCGCCGGTCTTGTGACGGTTAAGAGCTCTGTCGGTGGAACGTCGATGAGCCGCGAGGTTGCGATCATTTGCCGTGCGAAGGCGGCTTCGAACGGCGGTTGGCTGTAAGCCTCTCGTTGATTGAAAAATGGCGGAGCGACTGTATGGTCGCTCCGTTTTTTTGCTTGATTATATCAATACGCCGGCCTGTTCGCCTGAACCGATCGATATGCTTTGATTTTCCCTGGAAGCCTATCCTTGAAGGAAGGGATAGGCTGAACCGAATAGCCTCCAGGAGTGTGGCTGCCGCTGAAATCGACAAGAAAACGGTTGCGCCATATTAAGTAATTAAATATTTCAATGTATTGTTTCCGACGGTCGCTGATGCGCGGTCTGTGGTCGTGTCTGTAATTCGGCCTCACTCCTTAAATCCTTTCTTCGGAAGTGGGGCGTTCCGTCACCAAAGAGGTGTGCTGAATATATACTTGCCTTTTTGTTATTATCACGAGCAGAGTTTTAATTTATATATAAATAGGTATTGAATATAAAAAGAGAAAAAAATACATTTTTCGATATAAAAATCATCAAAACATTTGCAGATTCCAAAATAATCCCTACCTTTGCATCCGCATTTGAGAAAAACAGTTGCTCGATTAAAAGTCGAATCCGGTTTTCGGATGACGGAGCAAAAAAGAAAATGCAAAAGTTCTTGAAAAAAGATTTGGTGGATTGAAAAAGATTACATATCTTTGCAGTCCGAAACGTGATGAAAAAAATCACGGCTCTTTTGAGATTGGTTCTTTGAATTACTGGTAATATTGAGAGAAAAAGAAATGTAGTATTTATCTGTCAAATTCCTTTAAGGAAATTAAGTAGTCAGGACTCTAATAAAACATTATTCTTTATACAATGGAGAGTTTGATCCTGGCTCAGGATGAACGCTAGCGGCAGGCTTAACACATGCAAGTCGAGGGGCAGCATAATGGATAGCAATATCTATGGTGGCGACCGGCGCACGGGTGCGTAACGCGTATGCAACCTACCTTTAACAGGGGGATAACACTGAGAAATTGGTACTAATACCCCATAATATCATAGAAGGCATCTTTTATGGTTGAAAATTCCGATGGTTAGAGATGGGCATGCGTTGTATTAGCTAGTTGGTGGGGTAACGGCTCACCAAGGCGACGATACATAGGGGGACTGAGAGGTTAACCCCCCACACTGGTACTGAGACACGGACCAGACTCCTACGGGAGGCAGCAGTGAGGAATATTGGTCAATGGACGCAAGTCTGAACCAGCCATGCCGCGTGCAGGATGACGGCTCTATGAGTTGTAAACTGCTTTTGTACGAGGGTAAACGCAGATACGTGTATCTGTCTGAAAGTATCGTACGAATAAGGATCGGCTAACTCCGTGCCAGCAGCCGCGGTAATACGGAGGATTCAAGCGTTATCCGGATTTATTGGGTTTAAAGGGTGCGTAGGCGGTTTGATAAGTTAGAGGTGAAATTTCGGGGCTCAACCCTGAACGTGCCTCTAATACTGTTGAGCTAGAGAGTAGTTGCGGTAGGCGGAATGTATGGTGTAGCGGTGAAATGCTTAGAGATCATACAGAACACCGATTGCGAAGGCAGCTTACCAAACTATATCTGACGTTGAGGCACGAAAGCGTGGGGAGCAAACAGGATTAGATACCCTGGTAGTCCACGCAGTAAACGATGATAACTCGTTGTCGGCGATACACAGTCGGTGACTAAGCGAAAGCGATAAGTTATCCACCTGGGGAGTACGTTCGCAAGAATGAAACTCAAAGGAATTGACGGGGGCCCGCACAAGCGGAGGAACATGTGGTTTAATTCGATGATACGCGAGGAACCTTACCCGGGCTTGAAAGTTAGCGACGATTCTTGAAAGAGGATTTCCCTTCGGGGCGCGAAACTAGGTGCTGCATGGTTGTCGTCAGCTCGTGCCGTGAGGTGTCGGGTTAAGTCCCATAACGAGCGCAACCCCTACCGTTAGTTGCCATCAGGTCAAGCTGGGCACTCTGGCGGGACTGCCGGTGTAAGCCGAGAGGAAGGTGGGGATGACGTCAAATCAGCACGGCCCTTACGTCCGGGGCTACACACGTGTTACAATGGTAGGTACAGAGGGCAGCTACCCAGCGATGGGATGCGAATCTCGAAAGCCTATCTCAGTTCGGATTGGAGGCTGAAACCCGCCTCCATGAAGTTGGATTCGCTAGTAATCGCGCATCAGCCATGGCGCGGTGAATACGTTCCCGGGCCTTGTACACACCGCCCGTCAAGCCATGGGAGCCGGGGGTGCCTGAAGTTCGTGACCGCAAGGAGCGACCTAGGGCAAAAACTGGTGACTGGGGCTAAGTCGTAACAAGGTAGCCGTACCGGAAGGTGCGGCTGGAACACCTCCTTTCTGGAGAGTATGATTACTTAACGACAGATTGATCTGCGTTCTTTTTCTCTCGAATACCGGTGATTTTTTTTATAGAGTGGAGTTTCCCGCGATATAGTCCCGTAGCTCAGTTGGTTAGAGCACTACACTGATAATGTAGGGGTCTGCGGTTCAAGTCCGCACGGGACTACACAAAAGCTTGGGGGATTAGCTCAGTTGGCTAGAGCACCTGCTTTGCAAGCAGGGGGTCAAGGGTTCGACTCCCTTATCCTCCACTCGGATTGAAGCGATTCGATCATCGTTCATTGACACGATTAAGGAGATGAGATATAGGCTATGCATATACAATAGGGTATGCATAGCGGAAAAAGAAAGTAAGTAAGGGCGTATGGGGGATGCCTAGGCTCTTGGAGGCTAAGAAGGACGTGGTAAGCTGCGAAAAGCTGCGGGGATTTGCAAACGAGACTCGATCCGCAGATATCCGAATGGGACAACCCGGCAGGTAGAAGACCTGTCACACCGCGAGGTGAGCTAACCCTCTGAACTGAAACATCTAAGTAGGAGGAGGAAAAGAAAGAAACATCGATTTCCAAAGTAGCGGCGAGCGAAATGGAAGAAGCCCAAACCGATATTGTTACGGCAATATCGGGGTTGTAGGACTGCAATATTCAATTAACAATGAACTGGAATGGTCTGGAAAGTCCATCCATAGAGAGTGAAAGGCTCGTACAGGTAAGTTTGTTATGCGATAGCAGTATCCTGAGTATGGCGGGACACGAGGAATCCTGTCAGAATCAGCCGGGACCACCCGGTAAGGCTAAATACTCCCAAGAGACCGATAGTGGACCAGTACTGTGAAGGAAAGGTGAAAAGAACCCCGAACAGGGGAGTGAAATAGAACCTGAAACCATACGCTTACAACCGGTCGGAGCAGCTTCGTGCTGTGACGGCGTGCCTATTGAATAATGAGCCTACGAGTTACTAATCACTAGCGAGGTTAAGTGCAAGGATGCACGGAGCCGAAGCGAAAGCGAGTCTGAACAGGGCGTTTAGTTAGTGGTTGTAGACGCGAAACCTTGCGATCTACCCTTGAGCAGGTTGAAGGTTGGGTAAAACCAACTGGAGGACCGAACGAATAAGCGTTGAAAAGCTTCTCGATGACTTGAGGGTAGGGGTGAAAGGCTAATCAAGCTGGGAAATAGCTCGTACTCCCCGAAATGCCTTTTGGGGCAGCGTTGTAATAAAGAGTCTACTGGAGGTAGAGCTACTGATTGGATGCGGGGGCTTCACCGCCTACCAAATCCTGACAAACTCCGAATGCCAGTAGTATGATTTACAGCAGTGAGTGACTGGGTGCTAATGTCCAGTCGCAAAAGAGGAACAACTCAGACCAGCAACTAAGGTCCCGAAGAATATGCTAAGTTGATCTAACGATGTTTTGTTGCAGAGACAGCTAGGATGTTAGCTTGGAAGCAGCTATTCATTCAAAGAGTGCGTAACAGCTCACTAGTCGAGCGACAGAGCGTGGATAATAAACGGGCATCAAGCATATCACCGAAGTTCTGGGCGCGAGAGCGCGGTAGGGGAGCATTCCATTCAGCGTCGAAGCAGTTTCGTGAGGAATTGTGGAGCGTATGGAAAAGCAAATGTAGGCATGAGTAACGATAATGCGGGAGAGTAACCCGCACACCGCAAGACCAAGGTTTCCTGATCAACGCTAATCGGATCAGGGTTAGTCGGGTCCTAAGGGTAAGCCGAACGGCGATCTCGATGGATAATCGGTTAATATTCCGATACTAACATATACCTCGATGGAGAGACGAAGGAACGTAAGTGCCGCCACCTGACGGAATAGGTGGTTAAAGGGCGTAGGTATAGGGGCAGATTAAGAGTTAGTCCTTGCTGAAACCTGACAGTACAGAGAGCCTACGGGCAATTGATAGAGCACCCAAGTCGACTTCCGAGAAAATCTTCTAAGTTATAGTATATGTTACCCGTACCGTAAACCGACACAGGTGGTCGAGGAGAGTATCCTAAGGTGCTCGAGTGAATCACGGTTAAGGAACTAGGCAAATTAACCCCGTAACTTCGGGAAAAGGGGTCCCTATGAAAGTAGGGCGCAGCGAAGAGGTCCAGGCGACTGTTTATCAAAAACACAGGGCTCTGCAAATTCGAAAGAAGACGTATAGGGCCTGACACCTGCCCGGTGCTGGAAGGTTAAGAGGGGATGTCATCGCAAGAGAAGCATTGAATCGAAGCCCCAGTAAACGGCGGCCGTAACTATAACGGTCCTAAGGTAGCGAAATTCCTTGTCGGGTAAGTTCCGACCTGCACGAATGGTGTAACGATCTGGACACTGTCTCAACCGTGAGCTCGGTGAAATTGTAGTCCCGGTGATGATGCCGGGTACCCGCAACGGGACGAAAAGACCCCGTGAACCTTTACTATAGCTTAACGCTGAATTTGGGTACACAATGTGTAGGATAGGCCGGAGGCTTTGAAGCGGGCACGCCAGTGTTCGTGGAGCCGACGTTGAAATACGGCCCTTTGTGTATTTGAGTTCTAACCCTGCGAAGGGGACACCGTTTGGTGGGTAGTTTGACTGGGGTGGTCGCCTCCAAAAGCGTAACGGAGGCTTCCCAAGGTACCCTCAGCACGAATGGTAACCGTGCGCGGAGTGCAATAGCATAAGGGTGCTTGACTGTGAGACATACAAGTCGACCAGGTACGAAAGTAGGGTATAGTGATCCGGTGGTTCTGCGTGGACTGGCCATCGCTCAAAGGATAAAAGGTACTCCGGGGATAACAGGCTGATCGCCGCCAAGAGCTCATATCGACGCGGCGGTTTGGCACCTCGATGTCGGCTCGTCACATCCTGGGGCTGGAGAAGGTCCCAAGGGTTCGGCTGTTCGCCGATTAAAGTGGCACGCGAGCTGGGTTCAGAACGTCGTGAGACAGTTCGGTCTCTATCTGTTGCGGGCGTAGGAAGATTGAGGGGTCCTGACTTTAGTACGAGAGGACCGAGTTGGACGAACCTCCGGTGTATCGGTTATGCTGCCAAGTGTACTGCCGAGTAGCCGCGTTCGGTCTGGATAAGCGCTGAAAGCATCTAAGCGCGAAGCCATCCCCAAGATAAGTCTTCCCTTGAGGGGCGTAGGAGACTACTACGTTGATAGGCTGCAGGTGTAAAGACAGCAATGTCAAAGCCGAGCAGTACTAATTACCCGATAGGCTTTCTTTTTCGAATCTTTATCTCATCTCCTGTACGTGTCAAATTTACCGGATGCGACGGATTATATATCGAAAAGATATATTCGCATAGTTCCGATATATTGGAGCAAAAGTTCTTTTAGGTGGTTATAGCAGTGAGGTTCCACCTCTTCCCATTCCGAACAGAGAAGTTAAGCTCACTAACGCCGATGGTACTGCGCTACGCGCGTGGGAGAGTAGGTAGCCGCCTCTTCAAGCCGGATCCTGAACAAGGGTCCGGCTTTCTTTTTGTTCGCGGGCTTGCGTGTCCCTTCCCCTCGTGCGGTTGGCTCTCAGCGGCAGAGCCTGCCAAGGAGGGTTATGTCGGTTTAGAGGTTGATATTTTGTGCCTGGAGGTTGGCGTGGGCATACGCTTTACAGCACGTATTCGTAGTGGGGGGGCGGTTTATAAACGCAGCCAAATGCCGAGAATAACGGCGCCCGAAACCGAAATCCTGTAAAATGAACCGGATATTGTTGCTTTGCCGCTGCAGAAGAAATGCAGGCCGTATAGATTGTAATTCCTTCGAATGTGCGGGAGATTTGTATGTCGCAGGACGGATCTATGATCGAGATAGGCTCTTCGTTTGTGCGGGGTTTTCGGAAATTCAATGTAGAGCGATCCGCTATTTTAAGTAATCCGGCTCTTCGGGACGGAAGTGATTCGTGATATGGTTCGGGAGCGGAATGTCACTTGGGAAATACAGGAGCGATAATCGGCAAAACGGGATGGGACGGAGTTCAGATCCGAATGCGATTTTTGGAGGGTTGAAATAGTCCCAAACGATAAACAACGAAGTTTTTGCGTATGCGGCGAAGGGATCAGGGGTTTCCTCTGTCGTAGTATCGCACTGTCCTATCAATATCTATAGAGTATTGTATTGCCGGCGGAATTCGTCTGTACTACACTTTTGCTTCCTGCGGATGGATTTCCCTGACTATTCGGCCTCCTTGGAGGCGGCGCTTGGGTTAAGGACTGCGATACCGATCGTGTTGCCGGTAGGGATCGTGCTCCGGGGGAGGGGTGAGTCAAGAACTGGATGCCGGTCTGGAAACGTGTACCCGGTGGAACGGATTACTTCCGTTCGTTTCCGATGTTATGCTTTAAGGCCCGGAGCTGTGCTTGCATGCGGTGAGGACCTTGGTTCGCGGATGAGATCGCGGGTGAAGTTCCCCGAATCTTCTGTCGTGGCAGGACCCCACGCGTTGCGATTTTCGGCGAGGATAATGGCTGGAAGCTATATGAGGTCCGGATCGTTTTCGCAGACAGGGACGGATTCGTCGTAGAATTGTTGGTGTCTTCCTGCTGTGGGAATAACGGGCGGTTTCCTGGGCGCTTGATTGGTCGGTGTCGTGGTGAGGAGGTGGAGTGCCGGGAGCATGGTTTCGCAAGATAATAACCATGTTAGCTCGATCCGGTGAAGCCGGCTTTATTTGAAATTCGGGGCCTTCTAAATCCGGCTTGTCAGTAGGCGCAGGGGCGCTGTATGCGGAGTGATTTCGGTCCACTGCGTCGATGCGGGCAACAACCAGGTTTCGCCCTGCCGGACATTGATTCGATTGCCTTCGTTGTCGGTCAATGAACCACTCCCCTGAAGCAGAACTATTGCCACGAAAGAGTCCGTTGCCGACCAGTCGCAGCGTGTTCGTGCGGTCAGGGTATATAGCGACGTAGTAAAGTAAGGCGTGGTGACGAGCCGGACTTCCTGATTGTTCTCCGGAGCGTACGTTATGCGGCTGTTTTCGGAAGATTCGAAATCGATCGCTTCGCGTGCCAATTCGGTATCAACTCCCGGGAATTGCCCGCTGCATCCCGCCGGTCGAAATCGTAGATCCGGTAGGTGATGTCCGAACTTTGCTGGATCTCGACGATGAAGGACCCCTTTCCGATGCTGTGCACCCGTCCTGCCGGCAGATAAAAGACGTCGCCCGATGCGATTGCCTGGCGATTCAAAACGTCGGTCAATGTATTGTCGGCAACGCGACGTTCGTACTCCGCCGGTGCGATCGGACGGGAGAATCCGGTCAGTAACGAAGCGCCCGGTTCCGCTTCCAGCACGTACCACATCTCGCATTTCCCGCTTTTCCCGTGGCGCTTTCGTGCCAGTTCGTCGTCCGGGTGTACCTGGATCGAAAGATCTTCCCGGGCATCTATGAATTTTACCAACAAGGGAAATTCCTGCCCGAAACGGGCATAGTTGGCTTTGCCCAGAAGCTCTGCGCCGAAGTGTCCGATCAGCTCGGACAGGGTGCTTCCGGCCCACGGCCCTTCCGCCACCACCGATTCCGAACCGGGCATGCCGGAAAGTTCCCAGCTTTCGCCTACACGGGAGAGCCCGGATGCGAGTTCCTTGTAGGGGATGATGCGTTCGCCGCCCCAGAGGGTCTGCTTCAGAATCGGATGAAATTTGAGGGGACGCAATGCTTCAGGTCTTAATTTGCACATACAAATATACTATTTTTCGGTAAGCAAAAGCTTTCTGCGACGAGAAAATGAAACGGGAAGCCGGTGTATTTGCAACCGGGTTGCAAGGAAAATGCACTATATTTGACACCAAAGAAGAATAAAAGCATTATGAAAAGTCAAACGAATGGTCGCGGCTGCGCCGCTTGCAATGCAGGTCCTGACCATGACCATCATTCGCAAAGCTATTGGAGGCCCGTTGCGTCGGCCGTGTTGTTTGCGGCGGGACTCGTCATGCAATATACCGGTGTCGAATTTTTCGCATCTCCCGCAGTACGGTTTTGCTGGTACCTCGCGGCTTATTTTCCGGTAGGGCTTCCTGTGCTCCGGGAGGCATGGAACGGTATGCGGCAGCGGGATTTCTTTACGGAATATACGCTGATGAGCCTCGCTGCCATCGGTGCTTTCTATATCGGAGAGTATCCCGAGGGGGTTGCCGTGATGTTGTTCTATTCGATCGGAGAGGCGTTGCAGGAGCGTGCCGTGGAGCGGGCGCGGCGGAATATTCGTGCGCTCGTCGATATCCGGCCCGAACAGGCGAACGTCTTGGTGGAAGGGAAACCGGTGGCTATGCCCGCTGCGCAGGTCGTGCCGGGCCGGACGATCGAGGTGCTTCCGGGGGGACGTGTCCCTCTGGACGGTGTTTTGCTGTCCGAGGCGGCCCCGTTCAATACGGCGGCGCTGACCGGAGAGAGTACGCCGCGGACGATCCGTAAGGGAGAAGAGGTGTTGGCGGGTATGATCTCTTCGCTGCAGCCGGTCCGGATCGAAGTGACGCGCCCGTATGGGGAGAGCGCCCTTTCGCGGATTCTCTCCATGGTCGAAGAGGCTGCGGCGCGCAAGGCTCCCGCCGAATTGTTCATCCGCCGTTTCGCCCGGATTTATACTCCCGTAGTGACGGGATTGGCCGTGCTGATCGTCGCTTTGCCCGGATTGTGGTCGCTCCTGCACGGAGGCTTCGCCTATTCGTTTGACGAATGGTTGTCCCGGGCCTTGGTATTTCTGGTGGCCTCTTGTCCTTGTGCGCTGGTTATCAGTATTCCGCTGGGCTATTTCAGCGGTATCGGCGTTGCTTCGAAGGCCGGCGTGCTCTTTAAGGGCGGCAGCTATCTGGATGCCATTGCGCGGGTCAATACCGTGGTTTCGACAAGACCGGCACGCTGACCGAAGGTTTGTTCGAAGTCCGGGAGGTGCATGTTGCTCCGGGCGTGAATTCCGGGGAGCTGCTCGGATGGGTCGCTTCGGCCGAACGGACCAGTACGCACCCGGTGGCCCGGGCAGTCGTGCAGTATGCCGAGAGGGAGGGCGTCGCTCTTCTCGCTTCGGAGGGCGCAGTTGAAATCGCCGGACGACGGCATTCGGGCCGAATTCGACGGGGAAACAGTTGCTGGTGGGCAATACGCGTCTGATGGCTCGCTTCGGCGTGGAATATCCGTCGGAGGTCGATGCGATTCCCGAAACGATCGTCGTATGTGCACTCGAGGCCGGTATGCGGGCTATCTCGTGATTGCGGACAAGCCCAAGGAGGATGCCGCGCGTGCCGTGGCGGAATTTGAAGTCGCTCGGAATCGAGGACATTCGGATTTTGTCGGGCGACCGGGAGGCGCTGGTGGCGAATTTGGGCCGCAGGCTGGGCGTTTCCGAGGCCCGGGGGATCTCCTGCCCGAAGGCAAGATGGAGATACTCGAAGCGCTGCGCGGAGAGCCCGGCAAAATCACGGCTTTCGTCGGCGACGGATTCAACGACGCTCCGGCTCTCGCAACGAGCGATGTCGGGGTGGCGATGGGGGCTTTGGGCAGCGGCGCAGCCATCGAAACGGCCGACGTGGTGATCCAGTCCGACCAACCTTCGCGTCTGCCTGCGGCGATCCGTATCGGACGTCTTACGCACCGCATCGTGCGGCAGAATATCCTGCTGGCGATCGGGGTGAAGGTTGTCGTGCTGACGTTGGGCGCACTCGGCATCGCAACCATGTGGGAAGCGGTCTTCGCCGATGTAGGCGTCACTCTGCTTGCGGTTCTGAATGCCGTGAGGGCTTCCAATCGTCGTTTTTAATGCGTATCTTGCACCTATGAACGAAAACGAATACATTTCCCGCCTCCAA
>OKWF01000077.1_pt1 | contig 13561 bp, 12 predicted proteins | sample 1607031 | NCBI WGS metagenome assembly OKWF01 (sample SAMN04414079, study PRJEB24778) | human gut metagenome | material: faecal | host: Homo sapiens | reverse complement strand
CCGGCGACGGGAACAAAAATACAAAAAAAAAAACACCGCAGAAAAGAGAAATCGCCGCTTTTTCTCGCACACTCCAGATACGGGGAGCAGCGCGTTTTACCGTACGCTCGAATAGGCTGAAGCGACTGTCGGTATCATTCGAAGGGCGGCGAAAACGATCCACGATACCCCGGGTAACTCCGGCGGTGCACACCCGAACAATTCGGTATCTGTCGGAAAAATTCTAAAACCATACCGCCACAATCCTATACCTCTCTTCCTACAGATCCGATAATCTCCCGGAACCGGCCGCCCTCTCGCCCCTCCCGAAAACGCTACCGCAAGACAACCGGAACACGCCCTGCGAAACAGTTTCCTCCACCGCAAACAGAAGGCGGGCCGGCAACTGCTAACGATCGCCGCCGTTCCCGGCGCACATACGACATTCATCACATTCCGCTCGGAGGCGTCCAGAAAATCCGATGTACGTTTTGCGATTCGATTTGTATAATTTGAGAACGAAACATCCTTCAATCCGGATAATTTTGTATAATTATTTTTCAGATTCGGGTCAAACCGGAAAAACCATTCCCGGACACCCGGATTTTTTACCCCGAAAAACAAGGAATTTCAAGCCCCGTATATCCCACCCGACTCTACCGTCCATAAATTTCACCGACCTCCATCCATCGAAAAAATGCAGGACGGAAGAGTCGCACGGGGCGATTTCCCGGCGAAAGCGAAATAATAGCGCAAAAGACATTTTTAGTACTTATTTTTACTATCTTAGTATTCAGAATGTTGGAAACCTCACATATTTCCTTAACGGAGCTTCCCTGTCATTTTTCGCTATGGGCGCCTTCCACATGGCGATTTATGCCCGACAGAGCAAATCCCGGCCCCATTATCTCTTCACGATCTGCCTGATATGGATGGCATTGATCGAACTCAAAGAGTTTTTCCTGAGCCACGATGCCGCCTACAACTACGAAATTCTCGGCCCGGGCTTCACCTTTCCGGACCTGTTTACCCTGGCTCTGCTGTCGCTCTTCTTTTTCGAACTGGTGATGCCCGGCCGCATCACGGCACGATACAGCCTCAAACTGCTGAGCCCCTTCGTTCTGCTCGGCGGCGCCTACTGGCTCGGAACGGCTTTCGAACCCCGCACGGTATATGCTTCCCTGCCGGAGTTGCTAAAGGACCTGCCGTCCTTCCTGCCGACGGTAATTCTGCTCTACACCCTATACACCGTCGGTTACTGCCTCTTCGCCCTGACTCGCATCGTCCTCTACTCCATCCGTTACTCCCGGGAGATCGCCCAGGCCTACTCGTTCACGGAGCGCATCCACCTGCAATGGCTGCGGTGGATGTCGGCACTGCTGGCCTTCTACCTGCTTTCATACATCATCATCATTCTATTTTTCAGCAATATCTGGTTCACCATTCTCATCTATATCCTGACACTTACCGTCTGGGGTATCCTCTACGGCTGCATCCTGCAATACCGCATCCCGGACATTATCCGGGATTACTGGCAACCGCTCCCGGAAGAAGAACCCATCGAAGAAAATCCGGAAATAAACCTCGCCGAAGGAAAAGGACGCGCCGCATCGCTGCGGGAACAGTTGCAGGAAGCCATCGTACAGCGCAAACTATACCTCAACCCCGGACTTACGATCATCGACTTGGCCTGCGAATGCGGCACTAACCGCACGCAACTCTCCCTGCTGCTCAACAAGGAATTGGGCTTGTCGTTCCGCGACTACATCAACCACTGCCGCATTCAATATGCCGCCTTGCCGCTGCTCGAAGACGAGGAGCCGGCCTAAAATCGAAGAAGTGGCCCTGTTATCCGGATTCGGGAGCACGGCGACTTTCTACTGCGCCTCGCCAAAGAAAAAGGCATGGCCCCGCAACAATGGCAGGAGTCCATTAGAAAATCCCGGACAAGGGGGGGGGAAGACGAACGGTTTACGGGAAATAACCGGACTTCAGGAAGAGTGTCCGTAAGGCATCGTTCGCAACATTGAACAAGCGTACCGAAGTCGCAAATCAATTTGCCGCTCCGATTCATTTACAATGGACGGCTCAAGGATACGGTCCTATTTCCTTTTAGGACAAAAGCCTGCTCTCCGCTCTCCGAGCGTCGAACCCGTAATCCGGAAACACCCGTCAGGGATGCCATCCGATCTTCTTCAACGATAGCCGGCATCGAAGAGCCAGCCCCGGATAAAGTTCATCGCCGAATAAACCGCCCCATGAGCCGGATCCTGCGCCGCACGCCCCGAATGCCCGAACACCCGTCAAGAAGCCGCCGGCCAGTTATCTCTTACGGTCGCCAGAAGTAAAAAGCCCCGGACAAGGTCGCAATTCCTATGTGCCGGGGTAACGAATCCGCAATCCGGAAAGCACCCGGCCCCCGGACAAAAGCCTACGCTCCATACACCCCAGCGGTGAATTCTGCGGCCGGCACGGGCTCGGACGCAAAAGAAGAGCACCGCTTCGATCCCGCCGGAAACGGACACGCCTCGCCGTAAAACATCGGCAGTCATATACCGCCAATATACCTTATTCGACGGTCGTTTATTCACGACCCGTGACCGTGTTGTAATACTTGTCGCCCTAAATCCCTTCGCTCGGAGGAAACTTGGGCTACGACACACCCCAAAGGGACACCGAAGTATATAATCACAAAAATACGGTACTTCCCGGCAGTCAAATGAAAGCGGCGCCCCCTTTTCGGAAGCGCCGCCGTATCAATCGAAATACAGGTCTTATTCGGTAACCCGCTCGAGCCATTTCACCATACCGAGCATAACGCCCATCGAGATGATGCAGACCGAGAAGAATACAGTCCAAGCCACCCAAATAGGATAAGCATTGTAGATGAGCGGACCAATCCAGAGCAGCAGATTGCCTACGGCCGTTGCACAGAGCCACAGACCTTGGCAAAGGCCCTGGAGATGCTTGGGAGCAACTTTAGAAACGAACGACAGACCGAGAGGAGAAATGAACAGCTCTGCCACAGTCAGGAAGAAGTAGAGTACGAAGAGCACCCACGGTCCTGTCTTGAGAGCGGCCGCCTCTGCAGCCGGGAGATCCTTGAACGCCTCGGCCGAAGGATAACCGTTGATGATCGAGAATACAGTCATGAAAAGGAATGCCAATCCGGCCAAACCCATACCGATAGCGATCTTGCGAGGTGTGGAAATCGCTTTTCCACGGCGTGCAAGAGCGGCAAATACCCACATCACAACAGGAGTGAGGATAATGACATAGAACGGGTTGAGAGCCTGCCATATTTCCGGCTGTACGGAGTCGGTCTTTACGAAATCGCGGGCAAAGAGCGAGAGTGAAGTTCCGTTTTGATGGAATGAAAACCAAAAGAAGATAGCAATACCGAGCACAGCGAAGAGGGCTGCCATACGCTGCTTGATTTCCGTAGCCATTGCAGCTTTTTCCTCTGCAGAATATGTAACGGTTTCCTCTTTTGCTTTCTTTGCGGGAGAAGGAAGCTGTCTTTTGGTGAAAAGGAATATCGAGAGAGAAATAAGCATTGCGGCAACGGAGGCGATAAACGAATAGTGGATGCCGGTGTTGAAGACATTAAGATAATTCGAACAGAATGCCGATACGGAGCCGGCATCACCTGCAACCACAGAGCCACCCACCTTTGTAATCAGCTCCTGAAGATTGGCAAGGTTTACTTCCGCACCCGCCAAAAATCCATGGCAAAGAGCCGGAAGCTCGGCATTATACATCAAACCGTTCTCACTGAGCCACCAGCTGCGGAGCAAAGGAGCTACGAAGGGAGCCACAACGCCACCAAGATTGATAAAGACATAGAAAATCTGGAAACCGGCATCACGCTGCGAAGCATAGCGAGGATTGTCGTACAACTGTCCGACAATGGCCTGAAGGTTGCCCTTGAAAAGGCCGTTGCCGAATGCGATGAGGAACAGCGCACCGCAAGTAAGCGTAAGAAGCCATGTCTGATTCTCAGGAGTCGCGAAAATGGGGAATGCCAATACGACATAACCGATAGTCATGACAATAAGACCGGAAATGATGGTTCCTTTGTAGTTCTGCGTTCTGTCGGCAATGATACCGCCTACGAGGCTAAGCACATAGATACCGGCGTAGAAGAAAGAATAGACTAAAGCACTGGTCTCTTCAGACAGGCCGAATTTGGAACATAGAACAGCACAAGCACCGCGTTCATGATATAATATCCGAAACGCTCGCCCATGTTGCTCAATGCTGCCGGGATCAATCCTTTGGGTTGATTTTTAAACATACGCGATTGAATTAGAATTTTTTCTGTTTTTTGTTTCGCTGGACAAAGATAGAATTATTTTTCGTATTTTTGTTATAATAATGAACCAGTTTATGGGAAATCCGACGAAAAAGCTCCCGATGATCGAGCGGGACGGCTGGCTGCTTCCGGTCGAGAAAGAGCTGACCGCCCGGCACGAGAGCTACCTGCGGGCACTTCGGGAAATAGAAAAATCGGCCGGATCGATCGTCGATTACGCCAACGGCTATCGCTATTTCGGATGGCAGCGGGACGAGACGCTCGAAGGCTGGTGGTTCCGCGAATGGCTTCCCGGGGCGCAGGACGTTTATCTGCTGGGCGACTTCAACGGTTGGCAGCGCACTTCGCTGCGGCTCGACAGAAACCCGGAAGGGGTGTGGAGTATTTTCCTGCCCGATGCGATGTATGCCGAACGGCTCACGCACGGCTCGCTCTACAAAATCCACGTACACGGCGACAACGGCTGGCACGACCGCATCCCCGCCTATGCGACCCGCGTGGTACAGGACGAGAAAACCAAGGATTTCACCGCCCAGTTCTGGAATCCGTCCCCGTTCCGACTGGCAGGGTGACCGGCCCATTGCGGCCCGCAGCGAGGAATTATTCATCTACGAAAGCCCACGTAGGTATGGCTCAGGAGCGCGAAGGCGTGGGCAGCTATGCGGAATTCACCGAAAAGATTCTTCCCCGGATCCGGGAAGAGGGTTACGATACGGTACAGTTGATGGGCATCGCCGAACATCCCTATTACGGGTCGTTCGGCTACCACGTGTCGAACTTCTTCGCCCCTTCCTCGCGCTTCGGCACGCCCGAAGCGCTCAAGACACTCGTGCGCACGGCTCACGAACTGGGACTTGCGGTGGTAATGGATCTAGTGCACGCCCACTACGTGAAGAACCTCAACGAGGGGATCAACGAGCTCGACGGTACGGATCATCTCTACTCCCTACCGGGTACGGCGGGCGAACAGCCCTACTGGGACTCCAAAACTTTCGATTACGGCAAGGAACAGGTGCGGCACTTTCTGCTCTCGAACGTCAAATACTGGCTCGACGAATTTCACTTCGACGGCTATCGGTTCGACGGAGTGACCTCGATGCTCTACCGCCATCACGGGCACACCGACTTCGTCCGGAGGGAGCAATATTTCGATGAGGAGGTGGACGAAGCCGCCCTCACCTACCTTACGTTGGCCAATACGCTGGTACACGATTTCCGTCCCCGAGCCGTTACGATCGCCGAGGAGGTGAGCGGCATGCCGGGCATCGCGGTTCCGACTGCAGACGGAGGCGTCGGTTTCGACTACCGCCTGGGCATGGCCATTCCGGATTTCTGGATCCGACAACTCAAGGAGATACCCGACGAACAGTGGGACATACACGCCATTTGGCACGTCCTGACCGACCGTCTGCCGGGCATCAAGACGGTCGCTTACGCCGAATCGCACGACCAGGCGTTAGTGGGCGACCAGACCCTCGCGTTCCGGCTGATGGGAAAGGAGATGTACGAACACATGGACCGCGCCTCGCAAAGTCCGGTCATCGACCGGGGAATGGCCCTGCACAAGATGATCCGGCTCGTCACGATCTCGGCAGGCGGGGACGCCTATCTCAATTTCATGGGCAACGAATTCGGACATCCCGAATGGATCGACTTTCCGCGCGAGGGCAACGGCTGGAGCTACGCCTACGCCCGGCGCCAATGGTCGCTCGCGGACAACGGGCTGCTGCGCTATGCCCAGCTCGGGGAGTTCGACCGGGCGATGATCGCCTGGTGAAAAAATACGGCATACTCCGCGACGGCTACCCTTACAATTTACAGATGGACACCCAGAATCAGACGATGGCCTTTTCGCACGGCGACCTGCTGTTCGTATTCAACTGGCATCCGTCGGCCTCGATACCCAATTACGAAGTACGGGTACGGGTTCCGGGCCGTTACCGCCCGATCCTCTCGACCGACGAGCGCCGTTTCGGCGGCACGGAGCGGACCGACATGCGGGGGCAGCATTTCTCCTACCCCGTGCAGGGGGATGAACTGCCCCGCATCCGCATCTACAACACTTCGCGCACGGCGACGGTTTTCCTCCGAGAAGCGTGAAGGAGAGGACCAGCCGCCCGCACTACCCGCACCGGGCGGTCGGAAAACGACCGTTTCCTGCTCGTCCGTCCTACCGGGAAATCCGGGATTCGGAAGCCGCCGAAGCCTATCAGACAACGAAAACATCAAAAAAACGACGATACACCGCTGCCGAGCGGGGTTTCAGACAACGATTTCCATACAATGACGAAAAAATACCGACATCTGCTGTTCGACCTCGACGGCACGCTCACAGACCCGATGGAGGGCATCACCCGTTCGGTACAATACGCCCTGCGGCATTTCGGTATCGAAGTGAGCGACCTACGCGAGCTCTGCCCCTTCATCGGACCGCCGTTCGCGGAGTCCTTCCGGACATTTTACGGCTTCGACGACCGCCAGACCAGCGAAGCCGTAGCCGTATCACGGGAGTATTTCACCGAAAAAGGCATCTTCGAAACCGGCTCTACGACGGAATGGACGAGCTGCTCGACACGCTCGCAAGCAGCGGATATACGCTCTGCGTCGCCACGTCGAAGCCCCGGGTATTCGCCGAGCGGATCCTCGACCACTTCGGCATCGCCCCCCTATTTCTCCTTCGTCGGCGGCACAGGACTGGACGGCTCGCTGCCGACGAAGGCCGATGTGATCGCTCACGTGCTGGCCGGGAGCAACATCACCGATCGCGGAACCGCCTTAATGATCGGCGACCGCAAATACGACATTCTCGGTGCAAAAACCGTCGGCATCGACTCCGCCGGAGTTCTCTACGGCTACGGCGACCGGGCGGAACTGGAAGCGGCCGGAGCCGATTACATCCTCCCCGCAATTCCCGACCTGGAAGAGCTGCTGCTCGAATAAACGGACGAAATACCGGGAAACAGAGGGATTGTCTGACAAGTCCTATTTTAACGTTTTCACCCCCGTCGGAATAAACTCCGGCAGGGGTGATTTTCAATTTCGGGAAGTTATCGAACAGCCCTTTCATTCAGTTGCGGGCAACCTTGAAAGCCTACTTTTTCGCTGCGGCCGTACGGCGGGCAATGTCCTCGGCCGTATGCTGCACCTGGAAGCAAAGGTTCGACAGATCGACGCCCTCGATCCGGCGGCCCTCGACGACGATCTCGCCGTTCACCACGACGGTATCCACGTCGGCAGCCTTGCCGCAGTAGATCAGGTTCGCCACCATATTATATACCGGCATAAGGTGCGGCTTCACCGCATCGATCAGAATGAAATCCGCCAGCGCACCCTCCTTAATAACGCCCAACTCGCCGGCATGACCGATCGCACGGGCCGCATTGACGGTCGCCATTTTCAGAATTTCATAGGCAGGCAGCACGCAGGGATCCATCGTCGCTACTTTCTGCAAGAACGATGCGGTACGCATCTCGTCCCACATATCCAGGTCGTTGTTCGAACAGGTACCGTCCGTGCCAATCGTGCAAAGCACCCCTTCGCTATGCATCCGGGCGATCGGGGCGATACCGCTCGAAATTTTCATGTTGCTCTGGGGGTTGTGCGACACGGCCACTCCGCGCTCCCGCAGGATGCGGATATCCCCGTCATCGACGTGAACGCAATGCGCACCGATCGTCCGGTCGTCGAGAATACCGAGGGTATCGAGATGCCGGACAGAAGTAGTACCGTAACGCTCCCGCACGATACGCACCTCGTCTTCGGTTTCGGAAATATGGGTCATGAACCAGAGTCCGTGGCGGCGTGCCAACTCCTTGCCCCGCTGCAACGACTCCGGCGAACAGGTATAGGGCGAATGGGGCGCCACGGCCAACCGGATGCGGTCGCAGTCGCCCGTGGTGGCGATCATCCGCTCCACATCGTCGGCAAAAGCTCCCAACTCGTATCCAAGTAGCTCGCTCCGAGCATGGCCCGGATGCCGAGCCGCCGCACGGCTCGGCGATACGGTTTTCGTGCCAGTACATATCGACGAACGTCGTGACGCCGCCCAGCAACATTTCGACAATACCCATTTCGGCTCCCAGTACGATTTCGTCCGGGGTTTGCTGTGCCTCGAAAGGCCAGATATATTCGTGCAGCCACTTCATCAGGGCGATGTCGTCGGCATAGCCCCGCTGGAGGGTCATCGCCACGTGGCAGTGGGTATTGATCAGTCCCGGCATGAGCACCTTGCCCGTGCCGTCGATCTCCCGCACCCCGGGATGCTCCCGCCGGAACGCTTCGATCCGCCGGGGATCGTCGCTGACCAGCGCCAGACGGCGATCCGCCACGCCGACCGCCCCCGTGAAGTCCGGGGCTCCTTCTCTGCCGTCATGGGCAGAATCGTACAGTTCGTAAATAACAGTTCCATAAGCAATACAGGTTCGACGCAATCGGAATTACAAACCGGGCGGTTATCGTCAAAACGGCATACGTCGAACTATTTTACGGTGTTCACGCGAACATCCGATCCCATTTGACATCTTCTCGAAACCGCCCCTATCAAAGCGCCCCTTCTATCGATCGCTTCCGGGACGTACCCCTTTCCGGCACCGGATCATTCGGTATCCAGAGAGTTCCCGCAAACGGTAATCAGCTCCCGCCCCGAAACCGAATTGGAATAGATCTGGATCACCTTGCTGAAAGTGCCCGGTTCGTTCTTATGCGGTTCATAGACCACACGGATCACAGCAGTTTCGCCCGGTGCGAGAGGGCGCTTGGAGTGGCTCACCTTCAGGCACGAGCAGGTAGTCTGCGCCCTTACTATTACTAACGGAGCAGAGCCGTCGTTCGTATATTCGAACTCCCAAACCAGATCGCCGCCCCAACGGGGTACGCTCCCGAAATTATGGAACGAACTCTCGAATTTCAGGTGCGCTCCCTCGTATTGCTGGGCGCCGGCCCCGAGCCATGCAAGGCACGAAGCCGCAATCAATAATATCGTACGTATCATTCGTGTCGTTTTCGCAGCCATCGTCCGCTGCTGTTATCGCGCCTTCAGTCGATGCGGTGCAACGTCGCACGGCAAACCGGATTGGCAGCGCATTCCAATCTATTCCAACGTAAAGACATAGGTAATCGTTCCGGTCTGCATCAAACTCTCGCTGGATGAAAACCGAGCTTTGCGGGCCGCTTCGACCGCCGCATCGACCAGCCGCTTGCTGTTGGTCGTCGATCCCTGCGCCCGATAGGAGGCGTATGTCACCCGACCGGAAGCATCGACAGTCACATCGACGACGACCTTGCCGGACTCATTGCCCGGATAGGAAGGCTTGGGCAGCTTTCCCACCACCGAGCGCCCCGAAAGGTCGTAGGCAATGCCCGAATCGCTCTGGCCCGTGCCGTCGTGACTGCCTTCCGGCGCCCCCGAAAGGTCCCCGGCGTTACCCTCGCCCGCAGCAGGCCCCTCCGACGTGGAAGTGCTCCCCGCCGTGCGGCCCGGGAAGAGCGCCCGACGGTTTACCGTGGCGGGTGTTCGGCAGGCTGCTGCGCGTCGCTGCGCTGCCGGAGTTTGTCCCGGAGTCTCCCGGCTCGCGGGGTTTCTTCTCCGGCTGCGGTGTCTGCACGGCGATCTCCTCCCGCTCGCTGGTCACGTACTCGACCTGCTGCCGCGACGCTTCGGCCGCCGCCTGCTGCGGCGGTGCCTGCACATCGGTAGCGACAGGTCCCGGTCGCCCAGACCGGTTTCGGTCGTCCCGAAATCGATCAGCAACCCTTCGCCGGGAAGCAGCTCGTCCCGCCCCATATCGAACGACACGAACAGGAAAGCCGCCGCGATCGACAGCGCATAAAGCAAAGCTGCGAGCCCCGCCCAACGGCGTGCATTCGATTTATCGTTATTCGGATCGTAATAATACATCGGTCAATTCTCACAAGGAAAACACCGCAGGGCGGCATTCCCCGGGTTTCACTCTATTCGGGCGAGGTAGCCGCGATGAGCGTAAAATTGTTGGCCTTGGCCATGCGCATCATGGCCACCACTTCGTCGAAAGCCACCGACTTGTCGCAATGCAGCGAAACGGTAGGGTTCTCCTGTCCCGCCAGCCGGGACTTGAGGGCTTTCTCCACGCCCTCGCGCGAGCCGACGTTTCCGTCTCGACATAATACCTGTATCCATGTCCCGTATCCTGGATCGAAATCGTCGTCATCGCCTTGTCCTTCAACTGATTCGAACTTTTCGGCAGAATCAGCTTGATGGCATTGGGGTTGATGAGCGTCGTAGCGATCAGCATGAACAGCAGCAACAGGAAGATCAGGTCGGTCATCGAAGCCGATGAAAACGACTTATCGACCTTGGATCCGCGTTTGATTGCCATAACAGATTACTTTTGAACGGGTTGATTCAGAATATCCATAAAGGCGATCGAGTTGGCCTCCATCCGGAAAACGAGCTTCTCGATGCGGGCCACCAGGTAGTTATAACCGAAGTAGGCCGGAATACCGACCAGCAGACCGCCGACCGTCGTGATCATCGCCACGTACATACCGCTCGAAAGGAGCGACATATCGACCGTACCGCCCGCAGCGGCCATATCCATAAAAGTCTGCACCATGCCGACCACCGTACCGAGAAAACCGATCATCGGGGCGCCGCCGGCGATGGTCGCCAGGATCGGCAGGTTGGTTTCGAGCTTCGACACTTCGAGGTTCGCCACGTTCTCGATGGCCGACTGCACGTCGCTCATCGGACGACCGATCCGGCCGATACCCTTTTCGATCATACGGGCGATCGGCGTATTGGTCTTGCGGCAAAGATCGACCGCAGCAGCGACCTTGCCGTCCAAAATATAATCACGGATGCGGTTCATGAAATTCATATCGAACTCCGACGCCTTACGGATCGCCATGAAGCGCTCCACGAAGATAAAGATCGTGAGTCCTCCCAGAATCAACAAAACCCACATCAGCCATCCGCCGCTCATAAACAACTGCCAAAGTCCCATGCGGGTCTGCTCCGCGACAACAACCGCATCTGCGGTCTGCAACAAACTAATCATAATCTTTTTGAGTGAATTAAATTTATTTTATTCGAGTTTTACTTTTTCCGTATCAATCCCGCTCCAAGTCGTATTCAGGCTCCGGCGGATCTTCCGGCAGAAGCAATTCCTGCCGTTGGGCCTCTTCCGCCGCACGCCGAGCCTGCTCCTCGCGGCGGGCCTGACGCTTTTTCTGACGTTTCTTGTTGGTGAAGCGGTCCCGAATACGCTGTTTCAGATCCTTGAAATTATTGAAATCCTCCTTATAGGAGATCCCGATACCGGTTTCCTGCAGGCCCTGGTTCTCGTCGAAACGATCGATGGTCTGCGTGAACGCCTTCAGACGCAGGTTGCCCGACTTGTCGATCAGCCACGTCACATGCGCTTCGCCCATGAAGTTGGAAACATTGTTGCTTACGGCCTGTTTGTTGTCGATGATGTAATTGCCCTCGACCTCGACCAGCAGACGGTTGTTGATCAAATTGGTGGAGAAGCCGAAATCCACCTCGTCACCGGTCATTTCGGAGCCAGCCCGGTAGTTCAGGATGATCCGGTAATCATCTGTCGAAAACCAGTTGGTAAGCTGGTTGGTAAGCATCTCCAGACCCGTTGCCACACCGGAAGAAGCACCGATATTGGCACTGCCGGAATTGCTGAAAGTACCCAGTGCGACCAGCGAAATGAACTGCTGCGCTTGGGCTTCCTGCGTATTGAGCACGCTGGCCACCGCAGCCTGCGTTTCTATATCTGTAACGGGCACGACCACGCTGAAATCCAACTGCGGGTTGCTCAAACGACCGCCGATATGGATCTTACAATCGACCGGCACCGAACGGTCCGAAATCCGGGAACCGCTCTGGTCGTCGTCCGAAGAGGCGGTTACAGTGTTCAACAGAGGCTGCAACGACGTTTTGAGCTTATAGACGGCATTGATGTCGAGCCGCGCATCGACAGGCTCGCCCGTCCACTGAATCATCGAACCGCTCTCGATGATGAATTTCTTAGAAATGATATTCTGCAATGAGAAAAGAAAACTGCCTTCGATGAGCGTATAGTCGCCGTACATATTGAAGATACCGTTACCCGGATTGATATGCAGGTTGAGCATACCGTTGCCACGACCTTTCAGGGCACTGCCGACCGTCGGGTCGATCACCAGTTGGAAAGCGGTATTGTCCTGCACATTGAGAGCCATCGTAATATCCATCGTGCTGCCTGCGGCTTCCTTTTTACGCCCCTGCTGCTGGAAGAGCAGCTTCTTGCGCACCAGATAGTCGGTCGTATCGATCTGTTCAGGGGTGACGAACGTAACGAAATCGGCCGTTTTCGCATTCGACTGTCCCGACAGAGGCATATAAAATTCGGAATCGCCTTCGGTGGTAGCCACGATGTCCATTTTCACACCGCCCTTGCTGCCCGCGATCGTCGCCGAACCCGAAGCGAAAATCCGGCCGTAGAACAGGTCGTTATCCTTCGAAGTGGTATTGAGCACCATCAACTCTTTCGGCAACACTTTCACCGAATAGGAGATATTGGACAAATGTTCCAGATTGAGGTCGATCGAGAAAAGGCCCTCGTTCTTCTCCGGATCGTACAGCGGCACGCCTTCGGCAATCAAATGATTGTTTTTAACCTCGATCACGGTCCGGGGCATCGTGTAGGTCACCTGCGTAAAATCCACCGTCGTGGTGAAATCGCGCACGGCGATCTGCCCGGAAAGGTTCGCCTCCTTACCGCTGCCGCGCAGGGCGATATCGACATCGGCATTGCCGCCGGTCCGCTCGACCACCCCCTTCAGCAGGGGATCGAGCGCCGAAAGTTCGACTGCGTCGAGGGTAGCCCGGGCGTAATAACGCTTTTGCGAAGGGGCGTAAAAACCACGAACGAGAGTATCGAGATTTTCCCGCTGCTGCACCAGAATACCCGCACGGTTCTGTATCGAAATCCCATCGGGACCGCAGCCAGATCGACGGAACGGCGAGATCGTTGATCGAAATGCTGTCCACAACGATATCGGCCTGCACCTCGCCGGCCCCGAGCACCGCTTTCATCGTCGCCGAACCGTTGGTACGACCGTCCACACGGTAGCCCATCGACGAGGTGAACTGCGAGAAGGGCGCCAACTCGAAATTATGCAGCGTCAATTGCACCGAATCCTGCAAACGACGCGATACGACGCCGTCGAGCAGCAGTTGCTGCCCGGCATTGACCATTCGAAAACGGTCGATTCGTATCCGGGAAGTATCTGCCGTAA
>OKWF01000076.1_pt1 | contig 13565 bp, 13 predicted proteins | sample 1607031 | NCBI WGS metagenome assembly OKWF01 (sample SAMN04414079, study PRJEB24778) | human gut metagenome | material: faecal | host: Homo sapiens | reverse complement strand
TTTGAAGACGAACGCCTGTCATTTTCGCCTCGGCAGGCTCTACGATCCGGGGTTTCGGTCGGTGGCGGGCGCGGCGAGGGGGCGATGCGGATGAAACACTCCAAGAGCTCCTTCACGCCGAAATATTGACCGCCGAACCGAAGAAGACCGGGGCCAGTTCGGCCCGCAGGTAAGCCTCGCGGTCGAAAGCGTCGTACACGCCCTCGACCAGTTCGGTGTCTTCGCGCAGTTGGTTGGCGTAGCGTTCGGTGATGTATTCGTCCAGTTCAGGCGATGCGAGGTCGTTGATCTCTACGGTCGAGGCGTCGGCCGTTTGCCGTTCGTCGCTCGTAAAGAGCGTGAGGTTCTTCTCGTAGATGTTGTAAACGCCCTTGAAGGTGTCGCCGCTCGAAATCGGGAATGAGAGGGGACGTACCCGGATGCGGAGTTCCTTCTCGATTTCGTCCAGCAGGTCGAAGGGATCCTTGCAGGGGCGGTCGAGCTTGTTGACGAAGACGATCACCGGGGTCTGCCGCATGCGGCAGACGTCCATCAGCTTGCGGGTCTGGGACTCGCGCCTTTGGCGCCGTCGATGACGATGATTACGGAGTCCACCGCCGTCAGCGTGCGGTAGGTATCTTCGGCGAAGTCTTCGTGGCCCGGGGTATCGAGAATGTTGATCTTGCGGCCCTGGTATTCGAAGCCCATGACGGACGTAGCGACCGAAATACCGCGCTGACGTTCGATCTCCATGAAGTCGGAGGTGGCTCCCTTCTTGATTTTATTGCTTTTGACCGCTCCCGCGACGTGGATGGCGCCGCCGAAGAGCAGTAGTTTTTCGGTCAGGGTCGTTTTTACCGGCGTCCGGGTGCGCGATGACGGCGAACGTCCGCCGGCGGGTGATCTCTTCCTGTAAGGTCATAGATGGTAATAAAGGTTGTGGATAGGTTTGCTTGCGGATTATTTATTGTCCGGTTTGGGGTAGTCGGAGTTGTAGTGGCAGCCGACCGATTCTTTCAATGCGCTGCCCTGTTTGATGACCAGGTAGGCCACGGCGATCATGTTGCGCAGTTCGCACAGCTCGCGGTTGGGCTTGATCTTGTTGTGCAGCTCTTCGGTCTCTTCGTAGATGATCGACAGGCGGCGCAGGGCGCGTTCGAGCGAGAGATTCGAGCGGACGATGCCGACGTAGTTGGACATGATGGCCTGCATCTCGCGCTTGGACTGGATGATCATCAGCATCTCTTCGGTGTGCTGGGTACCTTCGAAATCCCAGTCGGGAATGCCTTCCTGGATTTCGACCGAAGCGAGCTGCGAGGCGGCGTGTTTGGCGGCTTGGTCGGCATAGACGACCGCTTCGATCAGGGAGTTCGAAGCCAGCCGGTTGGCGCCGTGCAGTCCCGTGCAGGAGGTTTCGCCCAGCGCATAGAGCCGCCGGATCGAGGTTTCGCCGTTGAGGTCTACTTTCACCCCGCCGCAACAGTAGTGCGCCGCCGGGGTGACGGGGATCAGGTCGCGGGTGATGTCGATGCCGAGCGAGAGGCATTTTTCATAGATGTTCGGGAAATGCCGGCGCGTCTGCTCCGGATCTTTGTGCCGCACGTCGAGATAGACGAAGTCCTCGCCCCGGCGGGTCATTTCGGTATAGATGGCCCGGGCGTCACGTCGCGCGGTGCGAGCGATTTCATCGGGTGGTATTTGTCCATGAACTCTTCGCCGTTTTGCAGACGCAGGATCGCGCCGTAACCCCGCATCGCCTCCGTGATGAGGAAATTGGGCTTTTCGGCCGGATGGTAGAGCGAGGTGGGGTGGAATTGGATGAACTCCATGTTTTCGGTGATGGCCTTGGCGCGGTGGCACATGGCGATGCCGTCGCCTGTGGCGACGCTCGGATTGGTCGTCGAAGAATAGACGTTGCCGCAGCCGCCCGCAGCGACGACGGTGAATTTGGCCAGCACGGTTTCGATCTCGTTGCTCTCCAGGTTCAGCACGTAAGCTCCGAAGCAGGCCAGGCCGCGCGTGTGGCGGGTGACGAATTCGCCCAGGTGGTGTTGTGTCAGCAGGTCGATGGCGAAATGGTGTTCGAGAACCGTGATGTTGGGGTGCTTGCGTACCGAGGTTATCAGGGCCCGTTCGATCTCAGCGCCCGTGAGGTCCTCGTGGTGGAGGATACGATGTTCGGTATGTCCGCCTTCGCGGTTGAGTTCGAAGCGTCCGTCGGGTGTCTTGTCGAATTTCGTGCCCCAGGCGATCAGGTCGCGGATCAGCTCCGGGGCCCGGCGAACTACCAGTTCGACGGCTGCGGGGTCGCATTTGCCGGCACCGCAGACCAGGGTGTCGTGAATATGTTTTTCGAACGTGTCGGGCGCATAGGTCACCGAACAGATGCCTCCCTGGGCATAGTTGGTGTTGCACTCGTCCATTTTCCCTTTCGTTACCAGTGTAACGTGGCCGTGTTCTGCGGCTTTGAGGGCGAAACTCAGTCCGGCGGCGCCGGATCCGATGACCAGAAAATCGGTTTTCATGGTTTTCAGCGATTGGACAGGCCGAGATAGTGCTGGCGTGCGATGAAGCCGGATCGAGCGACTTATATCCGGACGCAGCCTATCAGAGCGAAATTTTTTGTAAAGATAGCAAAAGGGAACGACGAGCCGAACTCGTTCGAGCTTGTCCGAACCGTCTTCTATCTGATGCAAAGATAGTGAAAGCCGAGCGCAGCGCCAAATTTATTTGCTGGTCTAAACCGGGTATCTTTTCCGTAAAGACCGGGATTTTTGTTAATTTTGTGCCCGTTATATGCTGAAAATGGAAAGACATATCGACATAGACCGTTTCGACTACGACCTGCCCGACGAGCGGATCGCCAAGTATCCGCTCGAAGAGCGTTCGGCATCGAAGCTGCTTGTTTACGAACGGGGAGAAATCTCGGAGCGCCGCTTCCGCGACATCGGCGACATACTGCCTGCGGGGACCCTGCTGGTGTTCAACAATACCAAGGTGATCCGGGCGCGGATCATCATGCACAAACCTTCGGGGGCCCGGATCGAGGTATTCTGCCTCGAACCGTACGATCCGGCGGATTACGAGCGGGCGTTCGCCGTGAAAGGTTCGTGCCGCTGGAGCTGCATCGTGGGCAACCTCAAAAAATGGAAAGACGGCCCGCTGGTGATCGATTTCGAATACGAAGGTCGCGCGGAACGGATGCTGGCCTGGCGCGAGGGCGAGGGCGGCCGCGAGCAGATCGTCCGTTTCGAATGGACGGCTGATCTGACGTTCGGACAACTGCTGGAACATCTGGGCCGGATTCCGATCCCGCCGTACCTGAACCGCGAGAGTCAGGAGATCGACAATACCCGTTACCAGACCGTCTATTCGAAATTCGAAGGTTCCGTGGCGGCTCCGACGGCCGGCCTGCACTTCACACCGGAGTTGATCGAGCGGATGCGGACGCAGGGTTTTTCGTTCGAAGAGGTGACCCTGCACGTGGGGGCCGGAACATTTCTGCCCGTGAAAGACCGCGATGCGGCGGCGCATCCGATGCACACGGAACACTTCGAAATCTGTCGAAGCAGCGTGGGGCGGCTATTGGAAAAATGGGATAATATCACGGCCGTGGGGACCACTTCGGTGCGGACGCTAGAGTCTTTGGCTGCGCTGGCATGGCGGATCCGTACCTCGGGTGCGCCCGATGCGAGCCGCGTGATCGGCCAGTGGGAGTTGTACGATCTGCCCGAGGCGTTCACGGGCCGCGAAGCGTTGCAGGTGCTGTCAGACTATATGGCTCGTGAGGGGATCGAGAAACTCAAGGCCGCCACGCAGATCATGATTACGCCGCTGGGATACCGTTTCCGGATCGTGCGCAATATCGTCACGAACTTCCACCAGCCCAAATCGACGCTGTTGTTGTTGGTGTCGGCATACGTGGGAGATGACTGGCATCGGATTTACGACTATGCCCTCACGCACGATTTCCGTTTCCTGAGTTACGGGGACAGCTCGGTGCTGATGCGTTGAGAACTTTGAATTATAAATGAAAACGGCCGGAACGTGATAGTTTCCGGCCGTTTGGTTGTGACGGGGATTGCTTGTTAGTGGCTTACGGCCCCATCTCTTCGGGCTTGTGTTTGTAGCGGAAGACCATTGCGAAGACGATGGCGACGACCAGCGCGTAACCCGCAAAGATATACCATGATTCGGGCCAGCCGAAAGCATCGACTACCGCACCTGCCGCGTAGGAGCCGAAGAAAGCACCGAGTCCGTTGGTCATGATCATAAAGACACCCTGCGCCGAGGAACGGATGTCGGGGGTAGTTTCCTTTTCGACGAAAAGCGAGCCCGAAATGTTGAAGAAGTCGAATGCGACCCCATAAACGATCATCGAGAGGATCAGGAAAACGGCACCCGATCCCGGATTGCCGATACCGAAGAATCCGAAGCGGAGCACCCAGGCCAGCATCGAGATCAGCATCACCCATTTGATGCCGAAGCGTCGCAGGAAGAAGGGAATCAGCAGGATGCAGAATGTTTCGGACATTTGCGAGAGCGAGAGCAGGATTACCGAGTGGCGCACGATGGGCGAGTCGGCGTATTGGGGCATCGTGCCGAAGTTCTGAATGTAACTGTCGCCGAAGGCATTGGTAATCTGAAGAGCGGCGCCCAGCAGCATCGAGAAGATGAAGAAGATCGCCATGCGTTTCTCCTTGAAGAGAGCGAATGCGCGGAGTCCGAGCGTGTCGATCCACGATTGGCTTTTCCGGGCATGACTGACCGGACAGCCCGGCAACGTGAAGGAGTAGATCGCGAGAATCAGGGAGAGGATGGCCGAAACGTACAGTTGCCAATAGGTCAGTTTGATCTGTACGCCGCCTATCTGAACCAGATCGACGAACCACATGGCGGCGATGAAGCCGACCGTACCCCAGACCCGGATGGGCGGGAAGTGCTTCACGGCATCGAGTTTCGCCAGGTCGAGGGCATTGTAGGCTACCGAGTTCGAGAGGGCGATGGTGGGCATGTAGAACATGACGCTCATCAACATGCAGGTGTACAGGGGGCCGTAGGCGGTTTGCGAGGCGGCTGCGACGAGGAACCCGGCGCTGATGAGCTGGCAGATGCCCAGCAGCTTCTGCGCGGGGATCCAGCGGTCGGCGATGATACCCATGAGGGCCGGCATGAAGAGCGATGCGATACCCATCGTAGCGAAGAAACTGCCGATTTGCAACCCTGTGAACTGAAGTCCTCCGCCGAGGTAGGCGCCCAGCGAAATGAGCCACGAACCCCAGATCGCGTACTGCAGGAAGTTCATGACGATAAGACGGAATTTGATTCCCATAATTGGTTGATTTATGTGTTGTTTTACTTTTGCAGGCCGTTTTTCCCGAAAGGGGTTATGAACAAAAGTATAAATTTTTTTTCGGAATTTTCTTTGCAGTTGAAAAATAAAGTTCTACTTTTGCATCACCGAAAGGACATTGAGCTATGGTGTAATGGTAACACAACAGATTCTGGTCCTGTTATTCTTGGTTCGAATCCAGGTAGCTCAACACAAAGAACGCGCCGCTGATATTCAGCGGCGCGTTTCTTCGTTATTGCGGTCGGCGCTTTTTAGAAGCGGAATCCGACGTAGAAACGGACGGAGTTGGTTTTCAGTTTCGTTTTGGTCGATGAGATGCCCTCCAGGTCTGCATCTTCGAGTGAGAATCCATTGTATTTGGCCTGGCCCCAGCGACCTTCCACGCCGACCGAAATCACTTTCCAGGCCACCGATCCGCCGAAGCTGTAGAACAGGGCGAAGTTGGAGTTGAAACTATCGTCGAGGTACATCATCGAGTAGGAGGGCGTGAGTCGGAAATAGAGGCTGATTTTCAGTTCGTGAACCGGGTTGATCGTAATCGAAGGACCGACCTGCATGCCGTATTCCAGCTGATGATTGCCGATGTCGATCGTTTCATCCATAATGTCGCCGACGGAACCCGAACCCGGCTCTTCCGATTCGGAGATCGTGTATTTCGAATAGTTCAGATCGACCCAGCTCCAGTCCAGACCGAATTTCAACATTCCGAGCAACGGTTTTTTGTGCAGGTAATAGGTTTTACCCCAACTGATCGACACGCCGAAATCGTTTTTCAGCTTCTCGTCGCCGAAATCCTTGAATACGAGCGATTGTTTTACGTAACCGAGGTTGAAGTACTTGGACCTGTTTTTCCATATTTTGCGATCGAGTTCCTCGTTCTTTTGGTGCCGTAATTGCTGGGATAGGTCATCGACGACCCGCTGCAGCGAATCCGTTTCCGTCGCAACGGGAGAGGTCGTTTCGGCGACCGGTTCTTGTGCTGTCGCAGTCAAGGTCCACAGGGACAAACCGATTAAAAACGTAAAGATTTTTTCATAATGGTATTTTTATTTAAGTTGAAGGTTTCTGCCGTTTCCCATACTGCAAAAATAACATTATTGTGAAAAAAAAGTTCGTTTGAATGGAATTATTGTCCGATAAGTATTATATTTCTTTGGTTACTCTTCCTCTTCTTCCAAATATATCTCCTCCATAAGGTGTCCAGTTCGCGCCGCTCCTTTTTGGTCGGACGTCCCGTACCCCGGTCGCGGAAGACGAAGACCGTTTCGCGGGGGATGTTGAGCTTGTCGAGTTCCGATTGCGGAGTGATGTTGCGACAGTAGTCGGGGACGTTCTTGGCCGGCTGGCGGCTCGACACGTACCCACGACTTCGAAGAGATAGGTCACGGGCATCCGTTTGACGGCGATTCGGTCGCCGATCCGCACTTCGCGCGAAGGTTTGGCGTAGGCGTCGTTCACCAGCACCCGGTTCTGGCGGATGGCTTCGGCCGCGTCGCTGCGGGTCTTGAAGATGCGTACGGCCCAGAGGTATTTGTCTAATCTGATCGCTTCCATTTCGTTTTTTCAATTATATCGTACAGGCAAAATCCGGATGTCGGGAGGCTCGGTGGCTCCGGCAGATTCGGATTTTCCGTTGTGCTGACGATTCGGGACAGGATGTCGGAACAGAGCCGAAGCTGGTAGTGTGCGGCGTGCGGGTTGTCCGACGGTCTTCGAACCGGAGGTCGGTAGTTGCATCGATCCCTCGGGAACGGCGGTTTCAGTGGGGAAGTGTCGCGGGCTATTTCTCATAGATGCTTTCCGATTTGGGCATGTCGTGCGATTGTTCGTCGTTCTGTCGGCTGACGCTCAAGATCATGCCCAGGGCGATAGCCGTGAAGATCGTCGAGGAGCCGCCGCGTGAGATGAGCGGCAGGGTTTGTCCCGTTTCGGGAATCAGGTTTACCGTTACCATGATGTGCAGCAGCGCCTGGCAGGTAATCAACAGGGCCAATCCCAGGACCAGCAGACCCGGAAATGCCGTGCCGCACCGTCGGAAAATTTCGATGGCACGGAAGAAGATCCACAGGTAGAGCAACAGCAGCAGCAGCGCCAGGACGATACCGTACTCCTCGACGAAAAAGGCGTAGGCGTAATCGCTTTCCGGGTGGATCATCTCTATGCGCATGGCGCTCTGTCCGGCGCCTTCGCCCAGGATGCCGCCGTTGTGGATGGCGATCATCGAACGCTCGGTGTCGGTCAGCTGGTCGATCGGCTTTTCGGTTTGGGGCTTGGTCCAGAGGTCGATCCAGGTTTCCACGCGGCCGCCGGCCGTTTCGCTGCGGCCCAGATTCAGCAGGCCGGCCAGCATTACGGCGGCGAAGGCCAGGCCCAGCAGTTTCATCAGTTCACCGATCCTCACCCGTCCGATAAGCATCATCACCCACGAGGCGAAGAAGACCAGCACGGCCGACGAGGTGTGGGCCGGGAAGATCACTACACAGGAGAGCAGGACGGGGGCCAGGATGGGCCACGTGCCCTCGCGCCAGATTTTGCGCTGGTCGGGGCGCTTCCACCGCAGCGGGTTGAGCGAGGGGATGATCCGTAATTTGTCGATCACGCTCTGCCGGCCGGCGAGCTGCCGGGCCAGAAACAGTACGGTGGCGACCTTGAGTGCTTCCGAAGGCTGGAACTGGAAAGGACCGAGCGGAATCCAGCGGGCGGCGCCGTTGGTCGTGGCGCCGATGAAATAGACGGCCAGCGTCAGCAGAACGCTGCCTGCATAGGCGACCAGCGCCAGGTGGTTGTATATCCGGGAGTTGATCTTGTGTACGATGATGATCAGCGGAACGCAGACGAAAAGGATCAGCAGCTGTTGGCGCAGGAAGTGGGCCGTCGAACGAGCCGTATGCGCATCGTAGGCCATCTTCGCCGTCGAGGAATAGACCACCAGTACGGAAATGACGGCCAGTGCCGCGATAATGATCCACAGCACCTTGTCCCCGGCGAAGAGTTTCATGCCGGGCTCCTGTCCGGGTGCGTCGGTCTGCACAGTCGTACCCTCTGTGTTCGGATTGCCGGCCGTTTTCTCCGTCTGTTTTTCCGCTTCCATCTTATTATTTCGCGTGTTCGGCGACCCACTGTTTGAACAGTTCGCCCCGGTTTTCGTAATTTTTGAAGAGGTCGAAGCTCGCACAGGCCGGTGAAAGCAACACCACGTCGCCCGGACGGGAAGCTTTGCGGGCCGCCTGCATCGCCGCGTCGAGCGAATCGGTCGAAATGATTTTGGGAATTATGCCCGTGAAACTTTCGACCAGCTTGCGGTTGTCGATGCCCATGCAGACGAGCGTATGCACTTTTTCGCGGGCGAACCGCTTGAGCGGCTCGTAGTCGTTGCCTTTGTCCGTACCGCCTGCGATCCAGACTACGGGACGTTTCATACTCTCCAGTGCGTACCACGTGGAATCGACGTTGGTGGCTTTCGAGTCGTTGATGTAGGCTACGCCGCCGATCTCTCCGGCGGGTTCGAGCCGGTGTTCCACCGGCGCGAAGTCGTAGATGGAGCTGCGGATGCGGGTCGGGGATACTCCGGCCGCGAGCGCCGCGAGCGCCGCCGCCATAGCATTATAAGCGTTGTGCAGCCCGGGAATCCGCATTTTGGCCGTGTCGATCTCCACCGACTCCCGGCCGACCGTCGCGGTAAATTTTCCGTCCAGGAGGAACGCATCGCCTGCGCCGCTCGCCACGGCGTTTTTGGCCGCGAAGGGGAGCTGCTTCATCCGTAGGTCGTATTTGGGCAACTGCTGCCAGATCACCTCGTCGTCGCCCGAATAGATGAAGAAGTCGCGCGAATTCTGGTTCTGCGTAATACGCATCTTGGCATCCACGTAGTTCTGGAAACAGTAGTCGTAACGGTCGAGATGGTCGGGCGTGATGTTCGTCAGCACGCCGATATGGGCGCGGAACCGGAACATGCCGTCGAGCTGGAACGAGCTCAACTCCAGTACGTACCAGTCGTAATCGCCGGTAGCGACCGAGTAGGCGAAACTCTCGCCGATGTTGCCGCCGAGGGCTACGTTGTAGCCGGCGTCGCGCAGGATCTTGTAGATGAGCGACGTAGTAGTCGTCTTGCCGTTCGAGCCGGTGACGCAGATCGTCCGGGCCTTACCCAGGTAGCGGCCCGCGAACTCCATTTCGGAGATGACCGGAATGCCCGCTTCGCGGAGTTTGACGATCAGCGGCGCCTTGTCCGGAATGCCGGGCGACTTGACGACCTCGTCCGCCGCGAGGATCCGCTCTTCGGAGTGGTGCCCCTCCTCGTAGGGGACCTGCCACTGGTCCAGTTTGGCTTTGTAGCGGTCGGCGATCCGCCCCTTGTCGGAGAGGAAAACGTCGAATCCTTTCTTCTTGGCGAGGATCGCGGAGCCGTAGCCGCTGATGCCGCCGCCCAGGACAACTATTTTTTTCATGGGGTTATCGGATTTTAAGCGTTACCAGGGTAATGGCCGCCAGCAGCAGCGACACGATCCAGAAACGGGTGACGATCTTGGTTTCGAAGAAACCCTGTTTCTGGTAGTGATGGTGCAGGGGGGACATGAGCAGAATGCGGCGTCCTTCGCCGTATTTGCGTTTGGTGTATTTGAAGTAGCTCACCTGAAGCATGACCGAGAGGCTCTCGACCAGGAAGATGCCGCAGAGAAGGGGCAGCAGCAGCTCCTTGCGGATGCAGAGAGCGAAGACGGCGATGATGCCGCCGATGGAGAGCGAGCCGGTATCGCCCATGAAGATCTGTGCCGGGAAGCTGTTGTACCAGAGGAAACCGACCAGCGCACCGGCCAGCGCTGCCGCGAAGACGACCAGTTCGCCGCTGCCCGGAATGTACATGATGTTCAGGTAGTCGGCATAGACGATGTGTCCGGAGAGATAGGCCAGGATGCCCAGCACCAGTACGATCGGGGCCGATACCCCCGTCACCAGGCCGTCGAGTCCGTCCGTGAGGTTGGCGCCGTTCGAAACGGCCGTGACCACCAGGATCGCCACGACGACGTAGAGAATCCAAGTGAGGGTGCGGTTGCCGCCCGTGAGCCAGCTGTAATCGAATTCGTTGTCCTTGACGAAGGGAATCGTGGTCTGGGTCGTCTGACGGCTCTCGGAGCTGACGATGCGCCGCTGGATGTGGTCGGCGATGGTTCGGCCGTGTTCGTCGAGGTAGATCGTTTCGACCGGTTCGGTCGTCTTTTCCCGGACGACGATGTCGGGCGAGAAGCACATGGTCGTACCTACGATAATGCCCAGGCCGACCTGTCCCACGATCTTGAAACGCCCTTTGAGCCCCTCTTTGTGGTGGCGGAAGACTTTGATGTAGTCGTCCAGAAAGCCGATCAGCCCCAGCCAGATCGTCGAAACCAGCATCAGTTGGATATAGACGTTGTCGAGCTGTCCGAAAAGCAGTACGGGGATGAGAATGGCCAGCAGGATGATTACGCCGCCCATCGTGGGCGTGCCTTTCTTCTGGAGTTGTCCTTCGAGCCCCAGATCGCGGATCTCCTCACCGATCTGTTTGCGGCGCAGGAAGTTGATGATGTTGCGTCCGAAGACGATGACGATCAGCAGGGCGATGATGATGGCTGCCGCCGCGCGGAACGAAATGTACTGGAACATACCTGCGCCGGGCAGGTTGTGAACGTTGTCGAAATATTTGAAAAGATGATAGAGCATGTCGCAGGTTAATTTTTAGCGTAGAGGGCGAAGGCACGGAGAGCCTCCTCCTTGTCGTCGAAATGGTTTTTTACGTCGCCGACGATCTGATACGTTTCGTGTCCCTTGCCGGCCAGCAGGAGGATGTCGCCCGGCTTGGCGAGCATCGCGGCCGTGCGAATGGCTTCGGCGCGGTCGGCGATCCGCAGGTAGCGGTCACCCGGGGCGAGTCCTGCGACCATGTCGTCGAGGATCGCGTCGGGATCTTCGTGGCGGGGGTTGTCCGAAGTGAGGATTGCGGTGGTCGCGTATTTTACGGCGATCTGCGCCATTTCGGGGCGTTTGGTCTTGTCCCGGTCGCCGCCGCAGCCGCACAGCACGAAGAGCTGTTGTCCCGGGCGGCGGATCTCCTCGACGGTCTGGAGCACTTTTTCCAGAGCGTCGGGCGTATGGGCGTAATCGACGATCGCCGTAGTGCCGTCGGCGGCTCGCACGAACTCGAAACGTCCGCTTACGGGATGCAGGCGTGCTCATGATTTGGAGCACCTCTTCGCGGTCGGCGCCCAGCAGCAGGGCCGCAGCATAGACGCAGAGCAGGTTGTAAGCATTGAAGCGGCCGAGGAAATGGACCCATACTTCACGTCCGTCGATGCGCAGTTCCATACCGTCGGGGTGTGTTTCGAGGATCTTGCATCGGAAGTCGGCCATCGATTGCAGCGAGAGGGTCTTGACGGTCGCCCGCGTGTTCTGCACCATGACCCGGCCGTTGCGATCGTCGATGTTTATCAGTGCGAAAGCCTCTTTCGGGAGATTGTCGAAGAAGAGTTTTTTTGCCCGGATATATTCGGCGAAAGTCTTGTGGTAGTCCAGATGGTCGTGGGTGATGTTCGAGAAGATGCCGCCCGTGAAATGCAGTCCCCGGATGCCGTTCCTGCACGATGGCGTGCGAGGAAACCTCCATGAAGCAGTATTCGCACCCGGCTTCGACCATGCCGGGCCATCATCTCGTTCAGCCGGGATGGCGTCGGGCGTGGTGTGGGTCGATTCGATGCGTTCGGTGTCGATGCGGTAAACGACCGTCGAGATCAGACCGACCTTGTAGCCCAAGCCCCGGAAGAGGTCGTAGAGCAGGGTGACGGTGGTGGTTTTGCCGTTGGTGCCCGTGATGCCGACCAGTTTGAGCTGACGGCTCGGGTCGCCGTAGAATGCGGCGGCCATGTCGGCCATCGCGGCGTTGGTATCCGCTACGACGACGTAGCAGACCGACGGGGCGAGGTGTTCGGGCAGCCGCTGGCAGACAACGGCGACCGCTCCGGCGGCGACGGCCGCATCGATATAGGCGTGCCCGTCGCTTTGGGTGCCGCTCACGGCGAAGAAGCAGTCCCCGGGAGCGATGCGGCGGGAGTCGTACGCCAGTCTGCTCACGCGCGTATCGGAGTTGCCTTCCACACGGAGTACCTGTGTCGCCTTGATTAATTCCTGAATTCGTTTCATCTCTTTATTTGAGTGTTATGGTTACGGCTCCCCCGCGCGAGATCCGCGTGCCGGGAGCGATGCTTTGGTATCGGACGGAGCCTCGTCCCGAGAAAGAGACTTTGAGTCCCCGGCTTTCGAGCAGGAACAGGGCGTCTTTGAGTCCCATGCCTACGACGTTGGGCATCGTTTGGTCGTCTTGTGCGAGCGTCGAGATCGTGACGTTCGAGAGGGAGTCGATCCGTACCGTTCCCCAGCCTTTGCGGTCTTCGAACGAGGTGCGGGGCGAGAATCTGTCGGCGATGCGGCGGATCTGGGCGATGTCGCCGCCTTTGATTCGCCGGGGATAGTGTTTTTCTCCTGAATTTTCCGGCGAGAGATCCCAGTCGTGCTCCCGGTTGTAGAGGTAGGTGACGACCTTCTTGACTACCGGACCCGAGAGCGGGCCGCCGTAGTAGGATTTGCCGGCCTGCCGCTTGGTGTGGATCGTCGTGAGCACCGTGTAGCGGGGGTTGTGAGCCGGGAAGTAGGCGACCATGCTGCCGATGTAGTAGCCGTCGCGGTAGCCGATCTTGTCGTCGGCGTATTGGGCCGTACCGGTCTTGGCCGCTACGGTGTAGAGGGTCGTGTCGCGGAAAAATCCAGCACCCGTACCTTCCGTGCCGACGCTTTCGAGAAGTTTGCGGACCTCGCGCAGCGTGCGTTCGGAGCATATCTTGTCCACGAGCGTTCGGGCCTTGAAATGTTCGACCACGTCGTCGCCCCGGCGCAGCTCCCGAACCAGGATCGGAGAGATCATTTTGCCGTCGTTGGCAATGGTGTTGTAGAGGGTGATGACCTGGATCGGGGAGAGTTTGATACGATAGCCGAACGAGCGGCGTACGAGCATACTGTTGGGGTCGGGCACCTCCTTCCAATCCTGAAAGAGCGGTTTTTCTCGCCGAAAGCCTCCAGTCCGACGGTTTGGTCGAGGTGCAGCTTTTTCATGAAGTCGCTGTAACGCTCCTTGTTGTCGGCATAACGCTCCCAGATCGCCTTGGCGAAATAGAACGTTCGACGACTGGGCGACCGCCGTGCGGAAATC
>OKWF01000075.1_pt1 | contig 13665 bp, 14 predicted proteins | sample 1607031 | NCBI WGS metagenome assembly OKWF01 (sample SAMN04414079, study PRJEB24778) | human gut metagenome | material: faecal | host: Homo sapiens | reverse complement strand
ACTCAGTGACGAAGGAGGGCAATCCTGCACTCTTTCTAAAGTGGTCGAATTCGACCACTTTGAAATCGGGGTTATGAATAACTTCCCATGTGCCGAGAAATTCGATGGCATAGCGGTTTCTTATCCAATTCTTGATTATGTCCGCGGCCCGGTTGTCCCCCTCTTTGGCCGAAGCCATATCAGTAAGGGATATATAGTCCCGTTCTTCTATACTAAGAACGGTAACCGGGGTGCTCTGTACCGTAATCTTTGCCATTATCGTTATAACGTCTTGTATTCTTTTCTGTGTCGTATGTTGTATTTTAATTGTGGCGAATTCGACATAATTAAAAACGGGATTATAAACTTTCTCTCAGATGCCGATAAATTCAAGTGTATTCCGGTTGCGCAACCAATCCGTGATAAAGAAATCACCGTCTTTGGCACGCAACATATCTGTCAAACAAATATAGTCCTCGTCATTGACTTTAACGACGTTTATTTCGGTATCTTTTACTGTAATCTTTGCCATTCAACTACCGATTGTCGGAATTTCAGCCGCAAAGATACGAACAATTCATGGAATTATATCCGTTGGATGAACTATTTACGGCCGGCGGCGACGGTTGTCGGCACGACCGGCCGAACCGAAGGAGACAGCCAGCGGAACTGTCGCTGAGGAGAGGAGAAGGCCGGGCGCGGAACCTCGGCTTTCCATCGTTGGAACTCTTTAACGATTATAGTTCAAATTCGACGGAAATCCAACTCGCAAATTTGAGAGCTATATCTTATGGGCATAGGTTCCGCCATAACGACCCGATTGGGAAACGATGCCGATTGCATTCGTCGTATTGATCCACTTCTGCGGCGACAGGGTAAAGGCGTTTAATCGGGCTTCCTTTCTAAACCCGTCGAATTCGAGGGGTTTGAAATCCGGATTGTACAAGCAACTATTTGCGACTGAAAATTCTATCGGTCTGTTCCGTAGAGATGATGAACTTGGATGCCCTTCGTCCTGTCGGCCTTTCCCTGTTATATCGCGCAACTCGTTCCGAGTACTTTTCATCGGCGGGTTAATCTTTTTTGTTTTCGGGCCGTTTGTACCCCGAGAGGGAATCTCCCTTTCTATCCTTCCCTCTGCCTCTTTCCCCGCTTCGTTTCCGGCGTAGCTCCCATTCTTTTATACAGATAGTATTCCTTTGCCTCCCGTCTCGCCGGCATTCCCGTCGGCGGGATTTTCCCATGCGAAGGTACAGCGTTATTCCGGTCGTCAAGTACCGCTTTGCTAACCGGCCTGCGGATTGAACGGCAGCCTTCCGCAAATCGAAGATGAACTTCCGGTTCCCCTCCTTGCCTTGCCTGTCGGGTTGGGTATTCCGTGAAATCCCCCGGCTGTTTGCTTGCCTTTCCTTCATTTTCCCGCTGTGTGTCCTGCATGTAAAATCTTTCCCGACGAGGAAGCCGGAAGGCTTTCAGGAGAGGGGAAGAAAAAGAAAGTTCAACACATAAAAATTCAATGTTATGCACAGCAAGATTTTTCAAATTACCCGAACCAGGGTGTACCAGGACAACTATCTGAACGAGGGCACGCTTACGCAGGGCGACGACAGTTTCTTCGATTATTGCGCCGAGATCGACGACAAGGAGCGCAAGCATCATATCGGTGTATTGGTCAACCATATCCTGCCCGAGGGCATGTTCGAGCTTGTCTCCGAGGATGTCATCCGTTACATCGGCGGTGCGGATAAATGGCAGGCGGATTTCGTGGCCGGTATGCGCAGCAAGGCGGAAGCCGTTACCCCCGACAAGGTTCTGGAGTGGATTGGCCCGGTCTATCAGCTTGAAAAGTACCTGAAAAACCCGCTCGATACGGCCTACTGGTTCTACACGGACGAGGAGGGTTGCCGATCCTATGCCGAACAGTCCTACGAGTTCATGCGGGAAGTGTGTGAGTTGGAACCAGGCACGCTGCTCTACATCGGCGGTGTCATCGACTATCATTTCTGACCTTGAAAATACGGAATAATAAGCCTCCTGCCCCAAGCGGCGGGAGGCTTATTGTCCATATCCCGACCCTCCTGCTTGTGCTGTTCGTGCCGGCAAAAGCCTCCCGTACCCCATTGTACGAGTATGCGGAAAGCCCGTCATCTCTCGCCAGTCAATCCATTCTGATAGGGCCATGCTGGACATCTTGTTACAAGAATAACCCTTTTTTCATTATCTCGATTGCATTTTGTCCGAAAGTCCGTCTTCCTGCAGCGATTTCTGCCCTTTGTACCCCGCTTGGGGCCCTTCCTTTTCTATCCTTTCTTTTGCCGCTTTATCCGCTTCATCCCCCGCCGTCGCCGCTCGGGGTTTTACAGACGCAAAGGTTGGCTGGCCGCGCTGGATACGGCGGTTTGAAGTGCATTCCCTGCAAATTCTTCCTTCTGCGAAGCGTAATTGGCCGGGAAAACCGCCGTATGACAGCTCTTTCGGACAGCCTGAAACCGCATCCGTAAAAATCCCGAAGCGGTTCCGGCAGGAAACGAACCGAACAAAGGGAAAAAGAAAACCGAGATTAAAACGCAAAGACATGGAGAAAATCAAACTGGCCGTCTACAACGAGTACGCATTAGGGTATATCATGCCCGAACGCCCCGACACATTCTACACCTTAAAGGATAGCGTCTTGCGCGGCGCCCCGTGGCGCGTGATGCGCGAGCCCTATTTCATCGGGCCGAACGCTACCGTCAGACTGGCGAGCCGCAAGGATTTCGAGGATTTCGGGCTCTCGTTCGAAGGGTACGACGATCCGATGTACGAGTTCGATACCACCCTAAGCCACAACCGCAGAACCTCAAAACAAATCAATTATAAACCGTTAAATTCAAGTGCATTATGGAAAACATCGTTTCGACCGAAAAAAACATCGTATCGCTGGCCTTGGCCGACATTCAGCCCAGTACCTACAACCCGCGCAAGCGATTCGATGAAGCAGCCCTCGCCGAACTCGCCGCAAGCATCCGCCGGCAGGGGGTCCTGCAACCTATCGGCGTGCGCCCCGTGGCCGACACCGGCCGCTTCGAGATTATCTTCGGCGAACGCCGCTATCGCGCCTCGCTCATGGCGGAACAGGCGGAAATCCCGGCTATCGTCTTGGACGTTTCGGACGAGGAGGCCCAAGAGATGGCCGTGACGGAAAACCTGCAACGTGAGGACGTCAGCCCCATGGAGGAGGCCAACGCCTATCAAAAGCTCATCGAAAACGGTCGCCACGACGTACCCTCGCTGGCCGTTCAGTTCGGCAAGAGCGAAACTACATCCGCACGCGATTGAAATTCCTCTCCCTGATACCCGAAATCGCGGAGCTCTTGGAGGCGGACGAGCTGACGGTCGGCGTGGCGGGCGAAATCTGCCGCTACGGAGAAGACATCCAGCGCGACGTGTACGACAATCATCTGAAAGAGGGAGTATACGGGTACAACAGTTGGCGCGGTCTGAAAGCTTCCGACGTGGCGAAGAACATCGAGCGGCAGTACACGACCGACCTCGACCGCTACCGGTTCGACAAGACCCTCTGCATGTCGTGTCCCCACAACACCAATAACATGACCCTGTTCTGCGAGGGCGGGTGCGGCAACTGCACCAACCGTTCGTGCTTGGACGAAACGAACGCCTCGTACCTCGCCGAAAAAGCCGTACAGCTCATGGGAATATACCCCGCAACGTTGTGTCATAGGGAATACTGCTATAATGAAACCGTAGTCGAACGCCTTGCATCTATGGGGTACGAGGTCGAAACGCTCAAAACCTATGCCGAGGAGTACCCCGAACAGCCGGTAGCCCCCGAAAAGGAGGACTACGACACCGCCGAGCAGTACGAGCAGGCGTACACGGAGTACGAACGTGCATCCGCCGACTATACGGAAGAGTGCGAGATGATCCGCGAGCGGGTCGCCGCAGGCGAAATGGCATACTATCTCCGTATCGACAACGACGATATTACTCTGTGTTATCTCGAAACGGCGGACACCGCGCCGGAGCAACGACTTTCTCCCATGGAAAAACTCGAAAAGCAAGACGAGCGCAACCGGGAAATCGCCCTCGAAAAGACCGTAGAAGATACCAAGAAGCGGATTTTGGAGGTCGATATGGCCGACACCAAATTCGGTGCGGACGAAGACCGGATGATCTATTTCTTCCTGCTTTCGTCGCTTCGCCGGGAGCATTTCGCCACCGTAGGCATCGAATGTGGAGATGCTTATCACTACCTTACGGACGAGGAAAAGATGCGTATCATCGACAACCTCAACGGCCAAGGAAAAAGCACTTATCCGCAGGGATTATCTGCTTGCCAATTTCAAGGGTGCATTCGGGTCGAATGCCATCGCTTCCCTCTTGCTCGATTTCGCGCAGAAACACATGCCCGAGACGCTCGCCGACATCAAGAGCGGGCACAACGAAGTCTACGAGAAACGTCACAAGCGCATCGAGGAGAAGAAAGCCGTCCTGCTCGCGCAGGAAAAGGCGGCGCAGGAGCCGGCCCGGCCCGAGGAGCCACAGGCGGAAACGGACGGACAGACTGACGCGCAACCCGCGGAGGTCGCCGCGTAATCGTTACCAAGGCGGGACGGAGAAATCCGTCCTGCTTTTTTTATCTTTTCCGATAACCGGATAGCGGCCATACAAAGGTATGAACGCACAGGGCGGCCCTCTTTTTTAGCCCCTGCCGCCAACAGCCCCCCCTTTTTTACCGTCTTCTCCCTTTATAGCGGCGTGCACCGCCTGTTTCTCCCTGCTGTTCCACCTTCCCGTCCCCGGTCGGTTTTTTCGGTCGCAAAGGTCGGCTGCCGCGCCGGTTCCGCCGCTTTGAAGTGCATTTCCGGGAAAATTCTTCCTTTCTGCGCAAGTGTAATTTTCCGGAAAAAGCGTCGGAAAGGGCTTGTCCGTCAGCCCCTCGAAGCACCGTAAAACCCGAACGGCTCCGGAAAGGGATGCCGAACAGAGGGACAAACAAAACAAAAATAGATGAATAATGGTACAACAAATTTTGGATGACATTCGGGCGTATTTCGAGGCGAAGACCTCACTGACGCCGCAAGAGCAGGATCTCCTGCAACGACTCAACGAAGGTTTCTATCCCGTTGCCTTGGTCAGTAGGGAAAATTTGCAATCCTGTGGTTTCGACACGCGCTCCATTACGGATACCCAGATGCGAGAACTGGCTAAAAGGATGAGACGCTGTTACGGGGAGCAGTTCTTCTTGTCGAACATGGAAGCTATCGCCGAAGCGTTGGAGTTTCCGTATTATCCGGTGTGCCCGCTTTGCAGCAATCCGCAGATCAGCTTCGACAAACAAACCGGAACGCTTTCTTGCGATGGTTGCGGGCAGGAATGGCACGAACATTTGTACGTGTTGGTCGAGTTTCCCGACGACACGTCCTGTTTCGAGGAGGAACACATCGGCTATCCTTCGTCGGAGGGCAGGGCACGCTATGTCCCGGAATACGACTACATCGAATGCCTCGGGAAAGACCCGGAGCCGAACCGCTATTTCAAGCCGCTCCGCTGGCCGGAATCGCAACCGTATCTTTTCCCCGACGAGCCTGACGAGGCTCTCGATAGCCTGAACGAAGCGATTCTGGACGAGCGCGGTATCAAGGATTTCGGGGAGAATGCGGTATGGGTTCCGCTTTGCAACCTCAAGGACAAGGAGTGAGGAGCCGGATTCCCCGGAAACTTCCGCATGAATGGAGAGAGGACGGATTTCCGTCCTCTTTTTCGTCTCGCCGGTCCCCGGCCTGCCTTTTTTATCGGGCACGGGTGTCGTTCACGCACTCCACCTGTGTGGCAATTTCCTTTTCTACCGTTTTCAGGCCCCTGCCGTTCATCCATCTTCCCGTCCCCGGTCGGTTTTTCGGTCGCAAAGGTTGGCTGCCGCGCCGGTTCCGCCGCTTTGAAGTGCATTTCCGGGAAAATTCTTCCTTTCAGCGCAAGTGTAATTTTCCGGAAAAAGCGTCGGAAAGGGCTTGTCTGTCAGCCCCTCGAAGCGCCGTAAAACCCGAACGGTTCCGGAAAGGGATGCCGAACAGAGGGAAGAAAAAGAAACGAATTACCTAACATTCAAGACTATGGAACAAGACATTAGAGAGAGCAAAGAGTACCGCCTTGCCAAAGAGTGGGAAATGGCGGTCAACAGTTATGCCTTCAATCCCGCACGCTTTGCGGCCGCTATTCCGGACATGCACCCGACGCTTCAGCAAAGCCTCTATCGGCTGATTAAGGAGTGCATCAAAGTCATGGCGGACGAAACCCGCCGTTACGACGACCGCAACCGTGCGTCGCACGAGGAGGCGAAGCGAATCATGGAATACCTCAGAGCGAACGGAAGACACATTCCATTGAAATAACAGGCGTATGAGAACAAGAGAATTGCAATTCGACGGCATCGCCTATGTATGCGCATGGTAAAATCGAATGAAGACGACGAATTGATTATCGGCCCGACCGATCTGTTCGATGCCCTCCAGCAGGGCAGCTTCAGTGACCAGAACGAAGGCTTTGTCAATGATGAAGCCCGGCAGCGATACGATGAAGTGTTCTACTTCACGGATACTGCCAGTCTCAGACTGCCTGAAGATGAATTGATCGCTGTGCTCAAAGAGAGCAACCCCGAATGGTTCGACTGAAAACAATCATCTAAATATCAAAGTTATGGAAAAAGAGTATGTTATGGAAATCGCGCGGACCATCCGCGAACAGTTGGTATCGCTGACACCTATGCCCGTTCTCATGTCGTGGGGTCGTCGAAGGTTTGCCGCCACCGTCTATAAGGACATGCCGGCGTTGCAGATCGAAGTCAACGGCCGCCTGCACACCGGGTATGTTATTGTAGCGCTCAACGGCGCGGATTATTACGAAGTCTACCTTCAGAAGGGCGCCGCGGTGGAGTGTGTCAACGAGAGGTATGCTTCGACGAACTGGGAGACGTGATCGACCGCGCTATCGAGAGCGGTACCGACCAAGCCGAGTACGACCGCTTCTGCGAGCAGCAACGCGCCCTGCTGTTGAGCGGACAGCACGCCTGACAAGCCACCGCCAACAGTTCACACCGCCCGCACCACACAGTGGGGCGGTGTTTTCGTTTGCGACCGATAGCACCGGATGCGGGACGCCCGTTATAGCTCCAAGATAAACAGAAGAACAGCGCCTTTTCTACAAATGTCGGGGACAGACACACATGGCATGGTGCGTATCATTTTGGCTGCGGCAACTTGTAGCTTCTTTTTTTATCTCCCTCATGTCGCAACTTCGCAAGCTCACGCTTCGCCATGTTCCGGGGCTTCCTCTGCCGTTACATACATCTGGTTACGGCTTGTCGGGTTGTCCGGCTCCGTCATCTTCAGCACCCCTGCGGCAAGCATTGGATTGATATAGACGTTCATCACGTTTTTTCTGGCTTTGAGGTTTACGTGCTGCATTATATCAAACAACGATTTCGGTTCGATGCAGAACTTCAAAATTTCCTCTTTTCTCAAATCTTGCTTATTGGGCTTTCTTGTAGTGTTTTCTTGGGTTGTTTTCTTGTCTGGTTTTGTTCCTTTATCCCCCTCTGCTTCCTTTCCCTCTTTTCCCTCAGACATCCATTATACAAATTCAAGAGTTGAAGGCTTACCGTTGTTCCGGAAATAAAAAAGCCCGATAGTTTTTCCACTCCCTCCTTGTGTTTTTGGGGATTGCTCATTTTGAGTTTGGCGATATTCTGTAATTTCCATTTCACGGACGGATAGCGGCTTAAATCTCCGGCACAGCATTTTTCCCAATCGGGTTCGCCGTTTTCGAATGACAGAAGAAACTCCCTGTCCGTTTCGGTCATGCTATCGTTTACCTGCCGAATGAGCTTGTGCCTCGCCTCCTCATAATCCGGGTAGGTAAACGGCGTATCGGACATTCCCTCAAACTGGTTTTCCAATGCCTCCGTCTGGTCGATGGCATTCGGCTGTAATGATTCGATGACAGGCTTGTCGCTCCCTGTCAGGCAAAGTATGAAGCCGTCCTTGACATCATCGAACGATGCTATTTTCATATACTTGCAATCGAACAGATCGCGTGGGTGTTGCCGGCTCAATGCCGCTGCAATCTTACCCCCGTAAAGCTGCGAATAGGAGACGGTACGTGCTTTGCAGGTCATATTGAACTCCGTTTCCGCTCGTTGGCACAGCGTTTTCTCCTCCGTTTCCCCGATGAGCCCCCGCTTTGTCCCGTTCACTTCGATTTTGACGGTTGCGCCGTCCAGAGTACACTGCAATTTCCAGACATTCGGCTTGTGAATCACTTTGATACCCGGTATGGATTTCTCTATGCTGTTTTTCAGCGTCCGCAGGTGGCTGTTGATGGCTTCCAGACTCTCGTTCCTCTCCTGTATGGGAATATAAGTGAGGTCTATATCGACTGAATAGCGCGGCATATTCTTATGGAACAGGTTGATGGCCGTTCCGCCATGCACGGCGAAATCTTTGATTCGATATACGGACGGCATAATGCGTATCAGCAATGCCACTTGTTTTTTATAGATGTCATTCATATTCGTTCAGTTCTTTGGGTACGGTTATTTTGTATTTGGAGATATAGGCCCCGGTTGTTGCCAGTTGCAATTTGGAGGTTCCCAGCTCCATTTTCGATGTGTCGAGCGTATCATACCAATAGTGTCCGGCCTTTTCTGCCATGTAGAGGAACATGCGCTTTACTTTAAGGCTTTTGGTCGTTTCGAGTAGCCGCTGTACCATATCGGGACGCAGCGTTGTCAGTTGCTCCATGATATAGTACAAGTCCATGTAGGAGTATTGTTGCGGCGCAAGTAACAGGCACTCCAAGAACGCCTGCTCGGGAGTGGAAACCGGCAAGTCCACCCCGTCTTTCACAATCGTCGTAACTTGCGGCTCTGGAAACGTATCGGTAGAAAACGTTTTTATTACCCTGTCGAAAACATCGGTGCGTATCCATTCTGGAATACGCTGTTTGCCGTGCGCTACCATCAGCAGCGGTTTGCCCATAGGCACATAGTGGTTGAAACCGAACAGTTCCAACGCGGAATGCGCCGCAACGCGGAACGTCTTGCCTAATTGCCTGTTGTAGCAAGACAAGGCGGCGTATGCCGACAAAGTGTCTCCCGTGCGATACATGACTCCCTTTGACAACATCGCAAGCCAGCCAGACTCCCGATACCTTTTTATCAACTGGTCGGAATAACCGTTCTTTTTCAGCCATGCGGAAAACAACAGTCCTTTCGGAGTGGCGGAAAGCAACAACTGGTTTATTTTGCTTCTTTGTTCTATATCCACAGTATATTATGTGTTTTCTATTTCAACCGCAAAGATAATATTTTTTGTCTCAAAATTGGGAAAGTTGATTTTGTGTGCAAATAATATATTTCTTAATTAGAAAAAGGTTGAAAAATCAACTCTACCGATGTGCCGCGTTCTTCGGGCTTTATGCTTACGGTTTCATACACGAATGCGGGCGAAACCACGACCGCAGGATGCGTCCCCATTCCTTTCTCTTTTCTCCCTCATATCGGAATCCGGTTCTCCCGGCTACCGTCCGATTCCTCGGTGGCGTGCTACGTCGGACATGTTTTCTATCCGGTAGCCCGTTTCCTCTTTTATCCGGCTGCACCAATATCCGCTGACGCCTGCCCGTTCCGCATACCGGTCGTAGTCGGAAACGACGCCGATGGCTTTTTCTATGATGGCGTCAGCCCCCTTGATGTTGTAACGCCCGGCCAGTTCCAGCAGGTCGCCTCGTCCGATGTCGGAGTTCTTGTTGCCTATGGTCATGCAATGGCGGTTCATATAACCCGGTGCGGACGGATCAACGGAAAACGTGAAGTCGTATGCCGGCGCGGCATGCCACACCCCGTCGTCGCCCATCAGGAAGCCGAAATTCTTGTTGTGGTCGTCCACGTTTCCTCCCAGCACATTCATGACCGTCAGAAGAAACAACTGCTTGAGTTCTGCCGGCAAAATGCCGATACGGCAGGCGGTGTCGAACAGGCTTTCGTAACTGTCGGAAGAGGGCTGCATGGCGGCCAACGTCTGCACATGTACCTTTTTCCCTCCCCGGCGGTCAAACCGTTCGGTCAGGAAATGGGCGGTCTGCTCGCCCTCCACCAGATACGACGGCATCATGTTCAGCCCGGCATCCTTCGCCATGAGATAATAGCTGTACTCAATGCGCGTAGTGGGAATATCCGAATGCTCGTCGAACTTGATAATCATGGGGATGTATCCGGGCTGTGGGGGCGCTACCTGACCGGAGTAGCATTCGTGCGTTTCCGGATTGAGGTTGATGATCGCTTTCGGCCTGCGTCCTCCGGCGGACGTACCTACCTTGAACAGGCTCTCGATCATGAAGTCCGGCTGTATCTCGACCTTGAAGTCCTTCGCCTCGTTCAACGCCGATTGGGCCAGCTTGTAGAGGTCGGCTATCTCGACCTTGAACGGTTGTTCCATCTCTTCGGCTGCCGGAGGCAGAAATTCCAGCGCCCCCATGCCCCGCCTGCCGATATACGCCAGACGGTCGAGGGCCGACAGTTTCCGTGTGCTGATGCTATGGGCTTTTGCCCATTCGTTGAATACCTTGTTTCCCCAGTGGTCCGGCAATGAGTCCGCAATGAAAGAGGGCAGGCCGCCGAAGAGCTTCTCCTCTTCGGCATACACGGGCAGGCCGTTCTGTACGGAAGCGCTGCGGATAGAGGGCACGCAAGGGGGCGATGTCGTATCCGCTGCCGAGAAAATCACGGTCGAAATAGAAACATATCTTTTCCGTGTATTTCTCCTCGTAGGCGACCAGGGTGCCGACTTTCCGGTTCCATAAAAAAACATCAAGATTCCGTACCATCGCTGTTCCTCCTTACTCTTTTAGGTATGAACTTGTTTATCTGTTTCAATGCCATCGGGGGCATGGGCAGTTCCGGCAGCAGCTCGCGTAAACGCTGTTCCATTCCGACTGCACGCAGCAGCGAAATGAAATTGTTGAGCGTGATGTTCCTATTCGCCCCTTGTTCGAGGTGGCAGATGGTGGTCAGGCCCACTCCCGACCTCTCGGCCAGCCTCCTTCTGGCTCATTCGCGCCGCGAGGCGATACTCCTTCAGGCGTTGGAACAGAAGGGCTATAATGTCCTGATTGCTGATATAATCGTCCCTGTTCATGTAGTCATATATTGCTACTTCTTTGCAAATATACAAATAAATATCTATATATAACTACTATTGGTGTCATTTCTTTCCAATAGCCCGTGCTCGTCCTTATTTTCCGCTATCATTAAAATGGTTTTATCAGCCGGACTATTATATACTATCAGGCAGACAGGTTCGAGCATTCATCTCAAAAATGGAAGAAGCGGGTATTATACAGAAAGAGAGTGCAGGCAAATATACCCGTTATGCAAAAACACAAGAATTTCCCTCATTCAATTGATGTCCGCAAGAGCCGCTTTTTGTCCGCAAGACTTTTATAATGGATTGAAGTTACAAAAAACACCTGCAATACTCACGATGATATTGCAGGTGTTTCACATTTTTATTGCCCTCATATCTGAATCCGACGGCTATTTCGCCCCACGCTTGTTCTGTATGTCTTTTATCATCTCCTTCACTTCCTGACCCACCTGCACGAAATTCTTGTACAGAATGCGCTCCCGTTCCTCTATCGACTTGAAGGTGTAGAACTTCGGCAGCGGCACATAGGCAGCTTCTTCTTTCTTGATTTCCGCCATGTCAAAGTCGGTCTTGCAGAAGAACTTCGAAGTCTTGAACTCCTCGCTCTCCTGGATGTTCATCGCTCCGCCCAGACCCGTTTTCGTCTTCACGAAATCCCTCGCCGTCTGCCCGCAGATCCAGCCGGTTGACATATCCGAGATTTTCGATGCCGGCACGAGACTGTCCATGTTTTCATTGAGGTTGATCGAGGTCTTGTCCCGGTCGATGGTCACGCCCTTCTTGATTTGCACCACCTTGCCGAATATGTCGTTCGACAGCCATTCCAGCGTCTCTTTCGAACGTGCCGAACCGCTTATCACGTTACCTACCGTCGTGATGATCTTTTCCATGCCGACCTTTCCGTAGTCCGCTTCCAACTGCGGCAGTTCCTGAAAACCGAGCGTCACACTTACCTTATTGCTTCGCGCCGTACCGATCAGACGGTCTATCTTGTGGAAATAGAGCGTCGGCAGCTCGTCCACGATAATGCTCACGGGGACGTTCTTGCCCTGCCCGGTGTTCACGCGGGTCACGAGACGGTTCAGGATAAGGGCGTTCAGTGCGCCGATGATGCTCTCCATCTCCGGGTCGTTGGCGATGAGCAGGTAGCTCGGGTTCTTCGGGTCGCTGACCTTCAGGTCGAAGTCGTCCCCGTTCCGGTGGAATATCCAGTAGCTCTTCTTGGTTGCCAATCGGGATATATAGACGCGCAGCGTACCGATCATACCCTCCAACTGTTCCATCGCCTTGTTCTTCAGTGCCGTCTGGAACGGACCGAGCAGTGGGGCCACTTCGTTGTCCGTCTCCAGCACCTCGAAAATCGTCTGGTAGCTCTCGTTCAGGAACGACAGGATGTGCGGCATGTCGCTGTACTTACCCAGCCAGTAGGCTGGTTCCACAATGTCGCCGCCTTCCCGGTCGCGCACGATACCCGTCGGCTTCCAGAACTTCGTCTGCGGGTCCTGCCGCTTCTCCGCATACAGCCTATTGCCGTTCTTGTCATAAGGCTCCTTCTCGTAGTTCACGAAAAAGTAAATGCACGCCGCGAGGAAGTTCACGGCCGAGGTCTGGAAAAAATTGATCCGAACCGCCACCTCCCTCTTTCTTGCCTTTCTGCAGGGACTCCAGCAGGGTCTCCGCCGTCTCGCTCGCCGCCGCAAGGTTGTTGATGTACTTCGCTTGGATGGGGTTCACCCGGCGACTGTACTCCACGTCCACGAAATTTATCATATTGAATTTGCAGTTGGGCGGCGTCTTTCCCAAACGCTTGTTCTTCAGGTAGTGGTAATACAGTTTCGTGGCCAGTGTCGGGAACTTGTAGTCATAGGCGACCATCGCAAAGCCCTTGGCCGAGTGCTGCCGGATGAACGGTTCGATGATGCTCATGGTCTTGCCGCTTCCCGGCGTCCCGACCACCCATGTTCCTCTGAAACAGTTGCTGATATTCACCCAGCCCTTGCGGAACTTGCCCTTGTAGTAGTACCGCATCGGGATATTCACGCTGTACCGGTTCTCGATCAGCTCCTCGCACTGCTCGAAACTTTCGTTCTCGAAGTTGAAGCGGTCCTTCATCAGTCCCTCCTTGATGAACTTCGATATGTTGTCCAGGGCGATATGCACCAGCACTACGCCCGCGACCGATGCCGCCATGTACAGGATGACGTTCAGCGGCAGCGTGTAGAGCCGCAGCTCCATCGGCCGGCCGAACAGCCATACCGAGAGCACCAGCAGCGACAGTCCGAAGATGATCGGGAGCAGCACCTGCCGCTTGGCGTCGAACTCCAGATGCTTCTTGTTTCGCGTGCCGATACAGGTAATACAGATCAGCAGTACCGTAGCCGCCTTGCTGTACACCAGATTTCCGTCCGTATAGATCATCCACCGCTTGATGCGGCTATGGATGTCGCACAATATGCCGCCCCAGTGGTCCAGCGTGGCCGGGCTC
>OKWF01000074.1_pt1 | contig 13735 bp, 14 predicted proteins | sample 1607031 | NCBI WGS metagenome assembly OKWF01 (sample SAMN04414079, study PRJEB24778) | human gut metagenome | material: faecal | host: Homo sapiens | reverse complement strand
CTCCGAATTCATCGCTACCTCGTATAAACCTCGAACGTAGGGCACCCGCCCGGACGCCCGCTCTTCATGCTGCTGGCCCGCCTGGCCACGATACTCGGCACCCTCGACGTACTATGTACCCCACATGGTGAACGCCATGAACTGCCTGGCCAGCGCGTTCTGCATCCTGTTCCTTTTCTGGACGATCACCCACCTGGCACGCCGCATCCTCACCCGTCAGGCGCGGAGCTTACGAAAGCCAACATCGTGGCCGTATTGGGTACAGGTGCGGTCGGAGCACTCGCCTATACCTTCACCGACACCTTCTGGTTCTCGGCCATCGAAGGCGAAGTATATGCCCTCTCGTCGATGTTCACCGCCCTGGTGGTGTGGCTCATGCTCAAATGGGAGGAACAGGCCGACCAGCCCCACTCGATGCGCTGGATCGTGCTGATCGCCTACCTGATGGGGCTTTCGATCGGCGTGCACATCCTCAACCTGCTGACCGTTCCCGCGCTGGTATTCATCTACTATTTCCGCAAAACGCAGCGCATCACGTTCAAAGGTATTGCGGTCAGCACCCTCATTTCGGGCGCGATTCTGGTTTTCATCAACAGTATCATCATCCCCCATACGGTCTATATCGGCGCCTTGTTCGACCTCTTCTTCGTCAATTCACTGGGATTGCCCGTCAATTCCGGCCTCGTGTTCTTCGTAGTAGCCCTGTTGGGAGCGCTCGGCATGGGCGTATATTTCACCCATAAAAAAGGGCGCACGGTGCTCAATCTCGTGCTGCTCTCGACGCTGATGATCCTCATCGGCTACTCGTCCTACGCATCGGTTACGATCCGCGCCGCGGCCAATCCGCCGATGAACAGCAACAACCCGAGCAATCCGTTCGCCCTCTATTCGCTGCTCAACCGCGATCAGTACGGAGACAAACCGCTGCTCTACGGTCCCCAGTTCTCGGCCCCGACCTCCGGTTACAAATACAAGGATGTCCGCTACCTGGACGACGACGGCAAGTACAAAACGGTTTCGATCATCTCCGGGTACGAACACCCCGACGAGTTCATGCATCTGTTCCCCCGTATGTGGAACTACGCTGCCAGCAAGGAGAGTTACAAATCATGGAGCGCCTACCGCACCCGGACCGATTACGAACGGGATGAAAACGGCGAAATCGTCCGCGACGCGCAGGGACGCCCGAACAAGATCGAAGTGCTCGATTTCGGACGCCGGACGCTTTGGGACGACGGTTCGGGCTACGAACCGCTGGTAATCGTGGAGCCGACGTTCCGCGAGAACCTCAACTATTTCTTCACCTACCAGCTCAACCACATGTACTGGCGCTATTTCCTCTGGAATTTCGTGGGGCGCCAGAGCGACATCCAGCCTACCGACGCGATCATCACCGACGGCAACTGGCTCTCGGGCATCAAGTGGGATCGACGAGCTTTACCTCGGGCCGCAGGACAACCGTGCCGGACGAAATAGCGAATAACAAGGGGCGCAACACCTACTATTTCCTCCCCTTCCTGTTGGGGCTTATCGGCCTGATCTATCAGCTCAACCGCGATCCGCGCAACTTCTCGATCGTCATGTGGCTCTTCGTGATGATGGGTATCGCGCTGGTGGTTTACTTCAACACCTCGCCCAACGAACCGCGCGAACGCGACTATGTTTATGCGGGTTCGTTCTACGCCTTCTGCATCTGGATCGGCCTGGGCGTACTCGCCGTGTGCGACCTGATCGTCTGGGCCACCCGACGCAAGGGCCTCATGGCTCCCATAGCCGCTACGGTCGTCTGCATGGTCGTACCGGGCATTCTCGCGGCCCAGAACTGGGACGATCACGACCGTTCGCACCGCACGATGGCCCGCGACATCGGCTGGAACTACCTGCAATCGGTACTGCCCAACGCCATCGTCATCAACTACGGGGATAACGACACTTTCCCCCTGTGGTTCAATCAGGAGGTGGACGGCGTGCGCCCGGACGTGCGGATCATGAACACGAGCTACCTGGGCGCCGAATGGTACATCGACGAACTGAAAACCAAAGCCAACGATGCGCCGGGCATCCCCTTCACGCTGCCACGCAGCAAATACACCTACACCAACGACATGCTGCCCATAGAAAACATCGTGGACCGCCCGTTGGAGCTGAAAGAGGCCATCGATTTTATCCGCAACGAAGATCCGCGCACCAAACTTGTTCTGAGCAACGGAAGCAAAATCGACTACCTGCCGAGCAAACCGTTTCGCCCTGCCCGTAAACAAGGACAACGCGATCGCCTCGGGCATCGTCAAGGAAGCCCGATCGTGACCTGATGGTGGATACGATCTACATGGAACTGCCCAAACGGGCGATCGACAAGAGCGAGATGATGCTGCTCGACATGCTGGCCCATTTCGACTGGAAGCGTCCGATCCATTTCACACAGGTTTACACGTTGCAATCGCTCGGGCTGCTCGATTACCTCCAGTTCGACGGTTACACTTACCGGCTGGTACCGATCTACACGCCATGCAGGAACGTGCAGGAGATCGGGCGTGTCGATCCGGACTACGTAACGCCGTTGCTGACCGAAACATTCCGTTACGGAAACCTGAGCGATCCCCGAACCTACGCCGACCACACCATCCAACATACCCTGAGCGCCTCGAAAGCCCGCGAATCCTTCGCCCGTGCAGCCAAGGAGTATGTTTTCCGTGGGGATTCGACACAGGCGATCCGGCTGCTCGACATGGGACTCGAAAAACTGCCGCCCCAACAGATCCGCTACACCGACGCCAACACCCTCCCCTTCATCGAAGGCTACTACATGGCCGGTGCCCCGGACAAGGGCGACGGCCTGCTGATGAGCTATGCCCGCAACCTGATGCAGTATATCGACTACTACCTCGATTTCCAAGGCATTCAGGGCGATATGGTCACGCAGACACTCATCGACAAGATGCAATCGCTCGACCGGCTCTACTATCTGGCGGCCTACATGGGACGCCAAGACGTGCTGGCCCAGCTCAACGACTACTACCGCACGCTGGGCATTTATGAAAACGAGTTGATCCATCCCGATCTGTCCACACCGTCGGACTCGGTGCAAATTCCCGAATGATCCGGGAAAAATCCGTCCTGCCGACTGCGAACAATCCATACAACGAAATCGGAAAAGACCCGTGCGTCTTTTCCGATTTTATTTTGCCAACGCCTTCAGCGTCCGCAACCCTCAAAGTAGAAATTGCGAAGTTCACGCTGCAAGAAATCCCTCTTCCCGGGAAACCGGACAACGCGAAGCGGCGGTGTGCCGTACAAATCGGGATCCGAAAAACAGACGCTCCGGTAAAACCTCGACCGCTGCACATTCCGCCGGAGGAACAGACACGAACGAGCATACGGAACCGAAACAGCGGCATCCGGTCCGCACTGCCCCGACACAGACACAGCTCAGCTCTATCGGAAAGTCGGGACGAGCTCCGGCCAAAGGAAACGATCGGGAAGCAACCCGACCGTCCGAAAAAAGATTCAGGCGCAAACCGAAATCTGCACCTGAATCATAACTGCATACACACCCCTACCGCTTGGACATTTCGTGTTTCTGGTGAGGGTTGCGCTTGGTATAGAGGAAACGTCGGATCTTCTGCGTCGGAGTCTTGACGAACTCCTGCTTCTCCTCCACGACCTCGGAGATACGCGAGAAACGATTGACCTTGGAATTCACATAATCGACGACCTCCTTCTTGAGATTCTCCTTCCAATTCTCGAAATCCTCCTTCCAGCCGTCGAACTTGGCTTCGAGAGCGTCGGTATTGAAATGCACGAGCGCCACCAGGCGGCCTTCGTGCTCGGTAACCACCGAATCGGCGACGCAGACGTGCGAATTGAGGACGCTCTCGATATCCTCGGGATAGATATTCTCACCACTGGGACCGACGATCATATTCTTCAGCCGGCCCTTGATATAGAGCCACCCGTCGGCCGAAAATTCGCCCAAATCTCCGGTACGGAACCATCCGTCCTCGGTGAAGACCTCCTTCGTAGCGTCGGGGTTCTTATAGTAACCGATCATGGCGCTCGGCGTCTTGGCAACGATCTCGCCCTGGCGGGTTTCGGGATTGACGTTCTCCAACCGCAGCTCGACGCCCGGCGCGGCAGGCCCGGTCGAACCCAGGCGCACCTGCGAGGGAGCCGCACCGGCCAACAGGGGTGCCGTCTCCGTCAAACCATAGCCGATAGCGTACGGAAAACGGGCTTCGAGCAGGAACTTCTCGGCGCCGCCGTCCAGCTTCGCACCCCCGATACCGAGGAAGCGCAGCCGCCCGCCGAAGACCTTCATCAACTTCTTACCCGCGACACGATGCAGATAACGGCGCATGAAATCGATCTTGTAGAGCGCACGCCAGAATCCGCTGGAGGTAAACTTGGCGAGAATCTGATGGCGATAAATCTTTTCGATAATCAGCGGCACGATGAGCATCACCGAAGGCCGTACCTCGGCAAGCGTCGGCATCAGAACCGAGGCCGTAGGCGGACGATCCAGGTAAACGACCCGGGCCCCCATCGAGAAAGGATAGATCATACCTATCGAGCACTCGTAGGTGTGCGCCAACGGCAGCACCGAGAGAAACGTATCGTCGGGAAAGATCGGGAAAATGGCAGCGCTCATGGAGATCTGCGCACAGAGATTCGCGTGGGAGAGCATCACGCCCTTGGGACGCGACGTCGTACCCGAGGTATAGATGATGACCGCGAGGTCTTCGGGATTCGGAATTCCGACCGCTCCCTTCTCCGCCGCAGGACGGGAGGCGATCACGCCCAGATTCTTGGTACGAATCACGATATGGAGGGATTCGATCGTGGACTTCGCCAATTTAGCGAAGAGCTTGTCGGAAACCATCAGCGCCTTGGCCTCGGAGTGGGCGATAATCATCTCCAGCTCTTCGGTCGAGAAATCGGGCAGGATCGGCACGGCGACCATGCCGGCAGAGGTGACGGCCAGGTACGAAACGCACCAGTTGGGCATGTTGCTGCTCAACAGCGCCACCTTGTCGCCCGCTTTCAAACCGGCTCCGATCAAAAGGTCCTGCACGTGTTTGACGCGGGTTCCCACCTCGCATAGGAGAGCTCCTCCCCGCCGTACATGGCAAAAGCGACTTCGATGCAAAACTCTTTACACTGTGCTGAACCAGTTCGTAAAGTGTATGGATAGTCATTTTCTTTCGAATTAAAATGAGAATATACTCGGGGCAAATTTACTATTATTTGCCGTAAATACACTATTTTTGAGCCGAATTATCGCCATGATCTCTGGTCAATACATCAAAAAACTTGCCGAGAATGCAGCTTCGACCTCTGCGGAATCACGCCCTGCAAGCATCTTGCGGAGAACGAATCCTACTTCCGCGAATGGCTCGCCAAAGGCTACGGTTCCTCGCTGGAATACCTCGAACGCAACCTCGACAAACGCTTCGACGTCCGACGCCTGGTCGAAGGGGCGCAGACGGTCGTGGTCTGCGCCGTGAGCTACAAAAACCCGCTGGGCGAAGGTTATCCGCCCGGGTGCCGCACAAAAATCGCCTCCTACGCCCGCAACCGCGACTACCACCCCGTCCTCAAGGGGATGCTGGGCACGATGCTCGAAGCCCTGCGCCGGCAATACCCCGGGCTCACGGGCCGCACGTTCGTCGATACGGCTCCGCTGCTGGAAAAACAACTGGCCGTCGAAGCGGGTCTGGGCTGGATCGGGCGGCAATCCCTGCTGCTCACGCCCCAATACGGTTCCTATGTCCTGCTGGGCGAGTTGGTACTTACCCTGCCGTCCGACCAGTACGATGCCCCGTTCGCAGGAGCCCGTTGCGGCCGCTGCCGGAACTGCCTGGACAGTTGTCCGACGGGAGCCATCGTCGCGCCCAAGGTGATCGACACGAACCGTTGCATCTCCTGTCGTACGATCGAAAAGGAGTCCGACAGCGCCCTGCCCGACCTCGACGGATGGATCTTCGGCTGCGATCGCTGCCACGAGCTGCTGTCCCCACAACCAAAAAGCCCCCATGCACCGCTCGCCGCATTTCGATCCCCTGTTCGACCCGCTGACGATTTCGGATCGGGAGTGGCTCGCAATGAGCGAAGAGGAGTTTCTCCTGCGGTTCGGCAATACACCTCTCGCACGCAGCGGACTGCGGCGCATCCAGCAAAAAACGTGCGGATAAACCAGGAAAAAGAACGAAGAGTAGGGCCCGCCATTGGGCGGAGAGGCAGACAGCAAACCGACCCGAAACCTCTCCGGATATTGTCCGCAGGCTGTTCGGGAAACCTTCCGTACGAAAGGACAGGAAAACCGGAACCCGACCGGCCGGCTCACCGCCACCGCCCCGACTTGCGGCACAAAGGCTCCCGCTCCTCCTGAATCGGCCCGACAACCGACCCGCCGCGATAAAGTGCAAAACCATCCGCTGAACCGCCCCCGCGTGCATCCCGGAAGTCAAAGCCCTTTCGAATAAAACGGGGCAGACTTCCGAAAAAGTCTGCCCCGCATTTCAAAAACAGGAATACCCCGCTAACTGTTCGCTTTGGCTGCGTTCTCCTTAAGCTGTGCCACCGTTTTCTGTGCCGCAGCCACATTCGCACCGGCCGTTACTTTCGAAAGGGCGTCGATCGCCTGCTGGGGCATCGTGCGGGCATTGTAAGCTGCACCCAAAATGAAATAAACGTCGCTGCGCTCCTCTTCGTCGGTCTGCCCGGCAGCAGCCTCCTCAGCAGAAGCGATCACGCCAGCGTAATCCTTCTTGTCGAAGAGTGCCTGCAAACGAATCTTCTGGGCCAGCGCATCCTGCGGATTCACGGCCAGCATCTCGTCGGCAACGGCGATAATACCGTCGAAATCATTCTCGCCCTGCAACTTGGCAATACGGTTATTGGTATAGAGCTTGATGTTCTCCTTTGCCTTCACGACATCCTCCGCATATTTGGGGTTGTCCTGAGAAGCGATTTCGTTGAAAATAACCAAACCTTTCTGGAAGTCGCCCAGCTCGCAATAGCAAATGCCCAAGAAGTTGGCCATCTCCATATTTTTCGGATCGGCGGCATAACCTTTGGCGAAAATTTCAGCAGCCTCGGCGTAGTTCTTTTCGTTGAAAGGCTTTCCGCCCCACATCAGATATATCTTCGCCATCAACATATTCGACATACGCTCCTGCTGCAACTCACCGTAAAGAGCCGCCTTATTGGCCGACTTGGTAAGATTCTCGACCACCGTGTTGAAATCATTTCCCTTAGCAGCCGTAAGACCCATTTGGAAATAGCACACCGGCACACTCTTCTTGGCCGTTGCAACCCAACTCTGGACATCGAGATCCTCGGAATCGAGCCCCTGATCGATAAGCGTTTCGAAAGCCGTAGCTGCGGATGCGAAATCCTTCGAATTGTAAGCGGCGACAGCCTTATTGTAAGTTTCGCCCAATCCTTCCTGCGCAGCCACAGACCCCACAACGAACAGGGCAAGCGCGGAAATCAAAAGTTTTTTCATAAATATTGTATAAATTATAGGTTAAAATTGGTTCCGTCCATTTTTATCACCATTCCCTGCAAACCCATCGGAAATATCGCCCCGTCCTGTAGGTCGCAACCATCCGTCGAAACTCCCGCCGGAAAGCAGGGAATGCAAATTTAGTTTTTTTTCGGCACTTTCCAAAATCAACCTTCTCAACGCGGCGAAGAACGAACGGACGAGCCTCTCGCACTCCTCGGCCAATACCCCCCGCGTCACCGTCGTTCGGGGCGGAAACACCTGCTCCGAATAGCGGCGATAGCCACGCTTCGGATCGTCGGCGCCATAGACCACCCGCCCCACCTGGCTCCACGCAATCGCCCCCGCACACATGATGCAAGGCTCGACCGTCACATACAACGTACATTCGGACAAGTATTTGCCTCCGACGGTCGAGGCTGCGGCTGTCAGGGCCTGCATTTCCGCATGAGCCGTAGCGTCCGCCAAGGTTTCGACCAGGTTGTGCCCCCGGCCGACGATACGTCCGTCCGCGACCACCACGGCACCGATGGGTACTTCCTGCTCTTCTAACGCTCTTTCCGCCTCGTTTAGTGCCAGGCGCATGAATTTTTTCATCGGTTTGCTGCTGTTCCATCGTTTCGGTTTTTCGGCAAAATTAATAATTTAACGGAAAATCCGATATGCCTCTAATTTTCACCCGGCTCCACATCGCCGCCTCTCTTCCGTTCTGCCTGTATTCGTAAATAGCAGGAATTCCGACAAGAAACGAATTAGTTCGCACCACTCCGCACTCACTTTTCTTCCTTTACAAAAGACGGAAAGTCGCCGCCACCCCTCCCGACGAACCCGCCGGATTCAGCCTCGCACACCTCCCCTGTCGAAGGAAAGAGATGGCATCCGGTATAACGCGCGAGTTGTTTTTTATACCTTCGTTTCACTACCTTTGTGAATCACAATACGACAACAACGAAAAAAACAGATACGACCATGTACAGAACCCATACCTGCGGCCAGTTGCGTGCCGCAAATGTAAACGAAACGGTCACCCTGGCCGGCTGGGTGCAGAAAGTCCGCAACCTGGGTGCGATGACCTTCATCGACCTGCGGGACCGTTACGGCATCACCCAGATCGTCGTCGAAGAACACTCTCCGGCCGATGTCAAGGCCGTGGCCGGCGGACTGGGCCGCGAATACGTCCTTCAGGTCGAAGGCCGCGTGGTAGAGCGTTCGTCCAAGAACCCGAAGATGCCTACGGGCGACATCGAAGTCGTCGCCTCGAAGCTCGTGGTGCTGCACGAGGCCGAAGTGCCCCCGTTCACCATCGAGGAGAACTCGGACGGCGGCGACGACCTGCGTATGAAATACCGCTACCTCGACCTGCGCCGTCCTCCCCTGCAGCGCAACATGATCCTGCGTCACAAGATGGCCCAGGAGATTCGCCGCTTCCTGAGCGACGAAGGTTTCCTGGAGATCGAAACCCCCTACCTGGTCAATTCCACGCCCGAGCGCCCGCGACTTCGTCGTCCCGAGCCGCATGAGCCCCAACCAATTCTACGCCCTGCCCCAGTCGCCCCAGACCCTCAAGCAGCTGCTGATGGTCGCCGGCTACGACAAATACTTCCAGATCGTGCGCTGTTTCCGCGACGAAGACCTGCGGGCCGACCGCCAGCCCGAATTCACGCAGATCGACTGCGAAATGTCGTTCGTCGAGCAGGAGGACGTGCTCGAAATCTTCGAGCGCTGGGCCAAGCACATGTTCCGCGAAGTGATGGGCATCGAACTTACGGAGCCGCTGCGCCGCATGCCCTGGATCGAAGCGATGGAGAAATACGGCTCGGACAAACCCGACCTGCGCTTCGGTATGGAGTTCGCCGACCTGACGGACCTGGCCCAAGGTCACGGCTTCGCGGTTTTCGACGACGCGGAGTACGTCACCGGCTTCGCCGCGACGGGCTGCGCCGGCTACACCCGCAAACAGATCGACGCCCTCACGGAGTTCGTCAAACGCCAGCAGATCGGTGCCAAGGGACTCGTCTGGATCCGCGTCGAAGCGGACGGCAACGTCAAGTCGTCCGTCGATAAATTCTACTCGCCCGAGCAGGTGCGGGCGATGGCCGAACGCGCGGGCGCAAAAGCCGGCGACCTGGTGCTAATCCTCTGCGGCAAGAAATTCAAGACCCTCACCCAGCTCTGCGCCCTGCGTCTGGAGGTCGCTCAGCAGCTGGGCCTGCGCGACCCGAAGAAGTTCGCTCCGCTGTGGGTCATCGACTTCCCGCTGTTCGAGTGGGACGACGAGACCCAGCGTTACTACGCCGTGCACCATCCGTTCACCTCGCCCAAGCTCGAAGACGTACAATACCTGGACAACGACCCCGGTCGCGTGCGGGCCAACGCCTACGACTTCGTCTGCAACGGCACCGAGATCGGCGGCGGCTCGATCCGTATCCACGACTCGAAACTGCAGGCCAAGATGTTCGAGTTGCTGGGCTTCACGGCGGAACAAGCGCAGGAGCGTTTCGGCTTCCTGATGAACGCCTTCAAGTACGGCGCACCCCCTCACGGCGGTCTGGCCTTCGGTTTCGACCGGCTCTGCTCGCTCTTCGGCGGTTCGGAGTCGATCCGCGACTACATCGCCTTCCCGAAAAACAACAACGGCCGCGACATGATGCTCGACGCACCGGGCTATATCGACCAGGCGCAGCTCGACGAGTTACACATTCAATTGGTAAAACCGGAAGAATAAACCAAAACAAGATCTCGTATGGCCTCTGTAAGATCGCTTCGGCGGCTGCTCAGGTTCTGCATGATCCTTTTAGCATGCAGTTTGGCAATGCTCATCACCGTTTATACATGCGGTACTGCGGCCACGGGCGACAAAGTCCGCGCCTGGGTCACGGTGCTGCTGCTTCTGGCGCTGATGGGAAACAGCTATCGCTCGATGCGCCGCAAGGAGCGCGAACGGCAGGACAAACTGCGCAAATAGCTCCTTTAGCCAGACAGTTCCACGGAATTCAAGGCTTCTCCGAAGAACAACGATAGCTGCAACATAATGCTCGATGCACCGGATTAGAGCGATCTTTCGCCGTTCGACAAACTGTATCCGGAATTGAAAAACCGGAGATATTAAAGCTTCAAGTATCGCCAATACAAGAAAGAGTATCCTGAACAGAAGGATACTCTTTCTTCATACCAACTGAAATGATTACACCAGGGAAGCGATCGCACTCACCAAGATAATCAAAACGATCAACGCGATACACGATATGACAAGCCCGGCGATCGCCAAGCCGCGGGGAGTTCTGAAAATTCGACGGGGGGGGGAAAAAAAGGCTTTCCGGGCAACAGAATACACACAATAAATTGATTTTCATTTATTTGCAAGCATCTTAATTGGTATGATTGAAAAAATGCTTTTTCTGCGGTTCTAAAAAATGTGATCAGGAATGGCCTAAGGGTCCGCAGTCAACGGTATAAATGTAACGATTGTGGCGTTCGTTTGATGATGGCATTCGCCGAGATAAATCACAGGTAATAACCGACTGTGTAGAGGGCAAACAAAACGCTTAATCAACTCGCCCTTAAGCATGGCATTTCAGAGAAAACTATCCTCTGTGATCTTGAAAGTATGAGATACGTCTACAAGATTGCAAAGTACAAGAAAGTGACTATACAGATGGACATCACTTACTGGGACAGGAACTTTGGTCTGATGGTTGTTCGTGACGCTCTAATAGGCGTCGTTCTGTGGCATAAGTATGTGACTCACGAAACGATAGCCTACTATGTTGAAGGTATTGAATGGCTTAAGAGCAAGGGGTTCAAGATATATGGAGTTGTAATAGATGGGATGAAAGGTTTGCCTCAGGCGCTAAAGCCTATTAAGGTCCTGATGTGTCAATTCCATCAGATCCTGACAGCTCGCAGACATCTAACCAAGACCTTGATATAGAATCATATGCAGAGCAATTGAAGCTAGCAAATAATATCACTAAGATGAACAAGGAAAGCTTTGTTGGCGCTTTCAATGATTGGTATGAAAAGTACAAAGATATCGTCAATGAACGAGTCCAAGACAAGAGAATTAAGCGTAAAACTCCTCCCTACATGAGACCTGGCTTCGTAGCGCCTACCTTAGTGTAAAACGAAATATGCCGCTATTATAGACTTTCTATGACCATCCGAAACAGGACTTCTGAATACCAACAATGCACTTGAAGGCTTGTTTTCTGACCTGAAATCCAAGGTGAGGATACCAAGCGGAATCAGTCCTGAACATCGGAAGAAATTGCTGGATGAATATATCAAACGGCGCTACTGACCTGCAGCACCGCAGCCGGAATATACGACCTCCGGCTGTTACAGATCAAACGCTGCGGGCGACTCGTCCAAAAGGCTGTCCTCACGCTTGACTGTCGCCCTCCCATCACCCCAAATGTCCAAGTGACCAAAAATGGTAATTTGACAAATACCGGGGCATTGTTAGCTAATGAATCTCCAGTACAACAGTCACGCATATTCTGTACTCGATGGAACGGTTTGGATATACCCAGCGGCTTGGGCGAAGCGATAGACGATGTTGTCCCAGAGGTTCGTAATCGGCCAGTTGCAATATGCCGTATCTTTTGTGCGGAACAATTCCCGGAAGAAATGGTGGAAAGAGAGTGATCATCGAGAAGAATTGCCGGATTATCCCGAACGTGCCGTAACAGAAGCGATAGCGAACGCAATCATTCATCGGGACTATATGCAGATGGGAAGTGAAATCAGATGATATGTATGATGACCGGTTGAAAATCTACTCTCCCGAAGGTATGATGGACAGGAGGCTTATTCAGCAGCAAAATCCCCTTACCGTGCCATCTAAAAGAAGGAATCCGTTATTGGCAGATTTCTTCAGTCGGTTAGGACTTATGAAAAGACGAGGCAGTGAAATGAAGAAAATTATCAATGCCTATAAATCTTATGAACATCTTGCAGGCTACCGTGCACCTGAATTTACCACCAATGCTTCCGAGTTCCATGTAACCCTTTGGAATTTGAATTTTAAGGATAAAGTTACTGGGGAAATTACGCCCAGTGGCAGTCCTTTGATGCAAGAGCTCGTAAAAGGCAATGGAGAGGTAGACGTAAAAGAGCCATCCAAGTTCGCAAAAGAGTTCATAAAAACAAGTCGCCAGATTTACAAACTGATTTCCCAAAATCCGCAAATCAGGGCAGGACAGACGGCAGAGAGCATAGGGTTGTCCACACGCCAGATTCAGAAGTATCTGAAACGGCTGCAAGAACTTGGCAAGATAACTCGTATCAGAAGACGTAAAATGGGAGAGTGGAAGATTATAGATGAAAAATACGAGGGATTCTTTGATAGAATATGATATGTTGTTCTCTATTTTGATATGGACAAACAGACCAAAGAGCAGAGGCACCGTTGTATGTCAGCAATAAAAGGTAAAAATACAAACCCGGAATTGCTGGTACGGAAGTTCTTGTTTGGCCATGGATTTCGGTATAGGCTGAATCATCCACGACTTCTGGGACATCCTGATCTTGTATTGCGCAAATACAATAGAAGACAGAATCAAGATATAAATAAAGTTCCGATTTAAGAAGTATTACGAATTGTGCTTAAAAGAAATTAAAAATGAAGAAAAGGCAGGAATGACACATACCCATGGTTTCAACATTGCTACTCATGGGACATTTTGGAATTCAGGTTTACGCGGATATATCGAAAAATATGTCGGAACTGGTCGTTACTATCTTATAACCGAAGCATAAGGACAAAATCAATAACATATAATTCAAATATAAACCAACTCGCACTTCCTCTTGTCGCTGAAGTTAGATTTAATGCCGCCCTATCCTATCTTGTAGAATCAAATGATAAAAATGCTCTTAAGTCAGCCCTTTCACGCCAAGAAATTTTTAAACATTTCAGAGGAAGAGGCAATATACTTATTTGATACATGGATTAAGGTACGAGAACCAAATATTGAGCCGAAAGCAAGATTCCCATGGGATGATAGGGAACGCAATGTAGTCTTGCCTATGATAGTTCGACTTTGCATTGGCTTGATTTTGACAGAATATTCTTGACTATAAATAGTAAATTACAGATTTCAGTTCAAGTGTGGAGTCGTTCGTTTATCCGACAGTAGGCATTTGGCGTAGCCGGAAACAAATAAACAATACCCCACACCGAATAGAATATATCGGGAACGATATATGCCTATACACGGTGACGAG
>OKWF01000073.1_pt1 | contig 13893 bp, 16 predicted proteins | sample 1607031 | NCBI WGS metagenome assembly OKWF01 (sample SAMN04414079, study PRJEB24778) | human gut metagenome | material: faecal | host: Homo sapiens | reverse complement strand
GCCCAGACGAAGTATTTTAGAACGAAGTCAAAGATACGAAAATCTCCCCGATAACTTGCGTTTGACGAAGACTTTATTCATTGATTCCGAACAGACAAGCCCGACACAGGCCCCGGGACTAAAGACCGAACAACAGCTCCGGTATAAATTAAAGAATAAAACGGCAAAAACAGCCGGGTTTCGACAAGACGACAAGCGCGGAGCAAGAGGGTAACCGATTACAATCTTGTCAGGTACGCAACCGATGCGCCGATAAAAAATCATACTCACCCTTTCGCATTCCGAGAAAGAGTTCCGCAGCGCCACAGGAGCCGATAATTTCAGCAAGAGTGCGCAGCAGCACCTACAGCAGGCGCAACAACCGCCCGCCAAAAGCAAACCGCACAACGACGATGGAAGCGGCAAGACCGACGAAGGCCGGAATCCGACGGATTCCGGCCTTCGTCGCATAATACGATCAAATCAGACGATATTGCACGAACACAACGGATAGCTCTCCCGCTTGAGGAACTCCTCCGAAACCACGATCCGAACAGCTCGGTGCAATACGGAAAACTCCAACGGAGACTCCCCCAACAATTCGCCATCGACCTCGACGCTGATCTCCGGCGAAGATTCGATGCGGATACGGCTGCCCCTCTCCTGCAGGATATGCCGAATCCGGTAAATCCCGCCGTTGAACAGATAACGGAAGCGGAACAGGATATGCCAGAAATGGACGGGACGGATCAGCGACACGTCCAGCAGTCCGTCGTCGGCCACCGCCTCGGGCAACTGCTGCATACCGCCGCCGTTGTATTTGCAGACACCGATGGCGATGCTCATCAACAGGTTGTTGTAAACCAGCCGGTCGTCGATCCAAACCTTCACGCCCGTCGATTTGTAGCTGAAGAACGAACGGATCATGCACCACGTATAGAGCCACTTGTTGCGGTGTCCTTTCTTCTTGAGATGGGCGTATTTCTTGACTACCATCGCATCGAACCCCATACCGGCCACATTAGCCATATAACGGTGCTGACGGTAGTGAGCCTCTTCGTAAGAAACGACTCCGACATCCTGTAAAAACGAATGTCCCTCCTTGATAGCGCGGATCGCATCCTGATAGCGATTCGGCACGCCGAACGTGCGGATCCAGTCGTTCCCCGCTCCCACGGCGACAACAGCCAGCAGCACCTCACGGGGATCGACCGTCTGCTGAATAAAAAGACCGTTCACGACCTCGTGCAGCGTACCGTCGCCCCCTACGGCGATAATGCGGCGGAATCCCTGCTTCACGGCCGACACGGTCAGTTCCGTCGCATGGAACTTATGTTCGGTGAAGACCGGTTCGGTCTGGATTCCGGCATCCCGCAGGAGCTTGGAGATCAGGGGAAAATGGTCAAGCCCGCGGCCACCTCCGGCCACGGGATTGACAATGACGAACCAACGCCGGCCGCCGCCGGGCAAGGACATCTCCTCCAAAACGACTTATTTTAGGGGAGCGTTCTTCAGCGTATCGACCAGGAATTCATAGAACTTGCCGACGGAGGCGATGTTCACCTTTTCGTCCGGAGAGTGGGGATAGCAAATGGTCGGGCCGAAAGAAATCATATCGAGCTTGGGGTAATTCGTACCGATGATGCCGCACTCCAGACCGGCGTGAATGGCCGTAACCGCAGGTTCCTTGCCGAAAAGGGCTTTGTAGGAAGCTTTCATCGCGGCCAGAATCGGCGAATCCAGATTGGGTTTCCAACCGTTGTAGGCACCCGTGAGTTCCACCTTGGCGCCGGCCAGCTCGAACACGGCGGAGATCGCCTCGCCCAGCTCCTCCTTCTCGGAGTTCACCGAACTGCGGAGCAGACACTGCAACTTCACCGTCTTGCCGTCGGACACCACGCGGGCCAGGTTGCTCGACGTCTGCACCAGTCCGGGCATCGACACCGACATCTTCTGCACCCCGTTCGGGCAGCCTACGACCGCACGGATCAGATTCTCCGCCACCTCCTTGGCGATCATCGTTTCAGGGGTTTCGGTTTCGGTCAGTTTGATGGAAACAGCGTCCTCGATCCCGGCGAACTCGGCCTTCACGACCTTTTCATACGCTTTCAGCTCTTTGGTCAGCTGCTCGAGATCCTTGGTGCGGACCATCAGCGTAGCGGTCGCCTCGCGCGGAATCGCATTGCGCAGACCGCCGCCGTCCACCGAGCAAAGCAGGATGTCCATCGACTTCTTCTGCTCACGGATGAAACGGAACAGCAATTTGTTGGCATTGGCACGCTGCTCGACAATCTGGATACCGGAGTGCCCACCCTTAAGACCTTTGACAACCAGCTTCACGGCCCGGTAATTCCGTGCCGGAGTCGGCTCCGCCTTATACTTGAACGTGATGTTGGCATCCACGCCGCCGGCGCAGCCTACATACAACTCGCCCTCCTCCTCGGAATCGAGGTTAAGCAGGATGTCACCGTGCAGCACCCCTTTCTTCAGGCCGAACGCACCGTCCATACCCGTCTCCTCGGTCGCTGTGAAAAGCGCTTCGAGAGGACCGTGTTCGAGCGTATCGTCCTCCAGGACGGCAAGAATAGCCGCCGCACCGATACCGTTGTCCGCACCGAGCGTCGTACCGTTGGCCGTCACCCATTCGCCGTCGATATACGCCTCGATCGGGTCCTTGGTAAAGTCGAACTTCTTATCGTTGTTCTTCTGGGGAACCATATCCAGATGCGCCTGCAGAACGATACCCTTGCGGTTCTCCATCCCTTTGGAGGCAGGCTTGCGGACATAGACATTGTGGGCCGCATCCTCCTTGCACTCCAGGCCGAGACTCTTGGCTACGCCGATCACGTACGCACGGATCTTCTCCTCGTGGGAGGAAGGACGGGGTATTTTAGCGATTTCTGCAAAATGCTTCCAAACCAACGCGGGTTTCAAAGCGGTCAAATTCTTATCCATAGTAGTTCTATTTTAATTGGTTATCGTTTCTATTTTCCATTTTCCGGAGCAGGTGCCGCTTCGACGGCAGCGCTGCGGTCGAAAGCCTCAACGATCTGTTTGACGAGCGGATGCCGCACGATGTCGCGGCGGTCGAACTCCACGATGCCGATCCCCTCGACACCGCGCAAAATCTCCATCGCCCGCGTCAATCCGCTGTCGGAACGACGGGGCAGGTCGATCTGCGTCACGTCGCCCGTGACGATGAATTTGGCATTGCGTCCCACGCGCGTAAGGAACATCTTGATCTGCGGCAGGGTCGTATTCTGCGCCTCGTCCAGAATGACGAAAGCGTTGTCGAGCGTACGGCCGCGCATATAAGCCAGCGGCGCGATCTGCACGGTCCCCTCCTCGATGTATTTTTGCAGCTTGGCGGGCGGAATCATATCGTTGAGCGCATCGTACAGAGGTTGCAGATAGGGATCGAGCTTCTCCTTCATGTCGCCCGGCAGGAAACCCAGCTTCTCGCCCGCTTCGACGGCCGGACGCGTCAGGATGATCCGCTTGACGTGTTTTTCTTTCAAAGCCCGCACCGCCAGGCGATGGCCGTATAGGTCTTGCCCGAACCTGCGGGGCCGATGGCCAGCAGCAGGTCGTTGCGGTCGTAGGACTGCACCAGCTTGAGCTGATTGACCGTGCGGGCCCGGACGATCGTGCCGTTGTTGCCATAGACGATCACGTCCTTATCGACGGGAGCGTCGTGTTCGATCACCCCGGTCGAAAAAGCCTGTTGTACCGACTCTTTGGAGATATAGCCGTATTTGAGGTAGTAAGCGATCAACCCGTCCAGTCGTTTCCGAAACCGTTCGGAATCGCTTCGGGGGCCGAGCACCGTGAGCGCAGATCCGCGAGCGATGATTTTGAGGTTGGGATGCAGCTCCTGCATCTGTTCGAGGTAAATATTCTGGGGGCCGTACAGCTCCCGGGGATCCACCCCCTCGATGTCGATCTTCTTATCTTCGGAATCCATCATAAGCTAAAAAACAAATCCTACGCTCAATGCCAGGGAGTAAGAGCGCATGTTGAACCCGACCGCCTCTTCGGTGGGATAATAACACTTTTTCGAATCGAACTGCCCGTTGTAACGGAAGTCGATCAGTGTATGTCCGAAATTCAACCCCAGGCCCAACATATAGGAAACCGTCGGGCGCATACTGCCGAAGAACATCTCGTTGTTGCCCTCGGCATACTTGCAATCGTTCATCACCGTAAAGACGGGACCGACGTTGATCCGCAGCATCGGAAGCGCCCGAAGCGAGAAGATGAGGGGAATATCGATCGAATTGGTTTTGATTTTCAGAGTTCCGTAGTCGGCATGGCTCAACTTGATCGACTGCCGCACGTAAAGCACCTCGGGACCGATGGTGAAATAGCGGAATTTCAAGCCGATCTGGAGTCCGGCCTGCCAACCGAGCCGGTTATCTATACCGAAATCCGGACCGGAAGTCGAAAAATGGGGAAAGTTGAGTCCGGCCAGTACGCCCCACTCCACTCCCTTGATCGCCGATCCGCTGCGGCTGCTGCGTCCATAATCGTCGTATCTGCGGGACTGACCCGAAGAAGGGAGAGTCAAAATACTCAACAACAACGCTATAATCAGGAATTTACAGTTTTTCATAACTCTATTTCTTGGTATCGGATTTCAATACGGCAGCGGCCCAGAGCAGGTAGCAGACACAAGCCGTCACCCAGATCAAGCCCGCCTGGGGGATGACCGAAGCCGCGGATCAGCGCGCCGCAGATCGGGCCCGAAAGGGCGCCGGCGGAAATGGCCAGGATCATCAGTCCGGCGACTTCGTTCGAACGGCCCGGAGCACTCTTGGTCGCCACGGCATAAAACGTGGCGAAAACGCAGGCCATCGTGAAGCCGAGGATGCCAACCAACGCATAAACGACCGCTTCGGAGCGCACCGCGAAAAGGGCGATGCAAAGCGCCAATGCCAGCAGCATATTCCAGCGCAGGTATTTGACATCGACGACACGGATCAACACCCAGGCACCGACGAGCGTACCCACGATGCGCAAAGCGTAAAATCCGGTGGTCGTAAGAATCGAATCGGGATTGTCGATCAACCGCACCGAAACGAAGCCGATACCGACATCCGCAGCGATGAAGCAGGCCACGCCCAGCGTACAGAGCAGCACGGCGCGGTTACGCAACAGACGGAAACACTCGGCCATACCGACCGCACGGGACGATTGCGCCGGTTCTGCGACCGCAGTCACCTGTAACCAGACGGCCCCGACGAGCGTAAGCCCCGCATAAATCGGCAACAACAGACGCCAGTCGCCGAAAAGCGAAACCAGCCCCGTGATGATCGGGGCGAGCAGCAACAGAGCAGTATTGCGGAAGATCTGTCCGACGGTCAGGTAGCTGGTCATCCGCTCCTCGGGCACGATGGTCGCCAGCAGCGGATTGACCGCCACCTGGATAGCGGTATTGCCGATGCCCAGCAGACCGAAGCCGATGAAATACCAACTCAAGGCACTGCCGACGCCCGCAGCATAGGGCACGAGCAACCCGGCGATGGTAAAGGCATAGCCGATCATTGCCGTTCTCTTGCGGCCGATGCGGTTCATCAGCGCCGCGACAGGCGTGGAAAGAAGCAGGAACCAAAGGAAAACCATCGACGGCAGAAAACTCACGGCACTCTGCTGGCTCTCGGCAAATTCACCGCTGATGATGTTGGTCACCGGAGCCACGATATCGCAGAAGCCCATGATAAAGAACCCCATCAGCACAGGTGCCAGCAATCGTTTGTCCACTCTCCTTTCCGTCATAGCACGTCCTTCAACATTCATTATTTGGTCAAAGTTAAGTTTTTTTCTCGGAATACACAGAGAAAACCGTGCATTTTTTTATCCGGAATCCCTGTTTTTCGGCAAAAAAAGCATTGCTATTCCCCATTTTTTGCTATCTTTGACATAGTCTTAGATAGGATGCGCCTCGGGAAACCGGGAACAAGGTCCCGTTTTCTCTCGGCTTTCACTATCTTTGTTTCCGTTAAATTTTCATGCAGCCAGGTCGCTCCCGACAAAACGAATGCCGTCCCGGTCGGAATACGATCAGCCCGCACGAAAACAACTTCAAGCCAATAGCCCGCCGGGCCTTACGGATTTTTCCGACAGGCGGGCACTTTGAGAAATATTACCCGATCGCCCCCGCTCCGGCGAACACGAATATGTCCCGGTTCGCAGACGGTCCCGATCAGTTAACCCTAATTCCGATTCCGCATGATGCTTCTATTCGACGGCATAACCCTCCCGCTCGAGGATCCGATTCTCAAATTCCTGCTGATTCTGGTCATCATCCTCGCCGCTCCCCTGCTGCTCAACAAGCTGAAGATTCCCTACCTGCTGGGACTTATCATCGCCGGTGCGGTGATCGGACCGCACGGCCTCAACCTGGTGTTACGCGACAGCAGCATCATCCTCTCCGGTACGGCCGGACTGCTCTACATCATGTTCCTCTCCGGCCTGGATATGGACATGTCGGATTTCCGCAAGAACGGCACCCGAAGCCTCGTATTCGGACTCTATACGTTCTGTGTTCCGCTCCTGCTCGGTATTCTGGCGGGATATTACATCCTGGGATTTTCGATCTACTCCTCGATCCTGCTGGCCGGGCTCTTCGCCTCGCAGACCCTGATCGCCTACCCCATCTCAGCAAACTGGGCATCGCCCGCGACAAAGCCCGTCACGATCGCCGTCGGAGGCACGGTCATTACCGATACGCTGGCCCTGCTGCTGCTGACGGTCATAGTAGGCATGGTCACCGGAAACACGGACGACATGTTCTGGTACCGGCTCGGCATCTCGGTCGTGCTCTGCATCGCATTCATCATGCTGCTCTTCCCGCTGATCGGGCACTGGTTCTTCAAGCATTGCAGCGACAACATCTCCCAATACATTTTCGTGCTGGTCATGGTCTTTCTGGGCGCCTACCTGGCACATCTGGCCGGACTGGAGCCGATCATCGGCGCCTTCCTCGCGGGTCTGGCCCTCAACCGCCTCATCCCGCGCACCTCGCCCCTGATGAACCGCATCGAATTCGTCGGCAACGCCATCTTCATCCCCTTCTTTCTGATCGGCGTAGGCATGCTGATCGACTACCGGGCTTTCTTCCGCGACTGGGAGAGTATCAAGGTCGCTGCCGTGATGATCGTCCTGATCACCGCCGCCAATACATCGCCGCGCTGCTCACTCAAAAAACGTTCAAACTCTCCAGCGACCAGCGGACGGTCATCTTCGGCCTGAGCAGCGCCCACGTAGCCGCCACGCTCGCAGCCGTGATGGTGGGCTACAACGTCATCGTCGGCCAGACACCCGACGGAGAACCGATCCGTCTGCTGGGCGAGAGCGTGCTGAACGGCACGATCCTGATGATCCTGGCCACCTGCACCATTTCGACCTTCGCCACTCAGCGCGGCGCCCACAACATCGCCATCAAAGGGGTCCGCGAAAACGACGAAAGCACCGAACATCAGGACGAACACATCCTGATCCCGGTGTCGAACGAAGAGAGCGTCAGGGAACTCGTAACTCTGGGCAACGTGCTCAAATCGAAGAAAAACCACAACGGATTCTACGCGCTGCACGCCATAGACAACAAGGTGGAAGACAGCGGGCTGGAAAAACGGGCCCGCAAAATTCTCGAAACGGCGGCGACGGCCGCTGCCGCATCGGACATCTACCTCCACGAGCTGCTGCGCTACGACGCAATATCTCGAACGCAATCGCAAGCGTCGCCAAAGAACAGAGTATCACGGACATCGTAATGGGACTCCACCGGGACAAATCCCCCGCGATCTTCCTCGGCAAGATCACGGGCGACCTGCTGGGCGAAAGCAACGTCACGACCTACATTTACAAACCGGTACAACCGCTGGCGACCATAAAGCGACATATCGTAATCATTCCCTCCCAAGCCGAAAAAGAGGCCGGATTTCTCATGTGGCTGCATAAAATCGGAAATCTGGCCCGCAATACCGGAACCAAAATCGTCGTCTATGCCCCGGAAACGACGCTCAAGTACATCGAACCGCTGCGGCGCAAGCAGACCGCAACCGTAGAAACGGTACTTTTCAAAGACTGGGAAAAACTGCCGGCCCTGCTGCGCGAATTACGCACGGACGACTGCCTGTGGCTGGTAATGAGCCGCCGCGAACGCATCTCCTACCAACCGACGATGAACAAGATCCCGGCTTACCTGGATCAATACCTCGGGCGAAACAGTTTCGTGCTGATCTATCCCGTACAGGCCGGTGACCCGGAAAGCCGCTATTTATAACCCATAGTACAGATCCCGCATACCTCCTGTCCGAACCGTCTTCCTCTCCGCTCCCGCAACGGAGGCACCACCGGATCCCGGACTGTGGAATCGTCCGCAGACGAAGAGACGCTGCACCCCCGTTGAAAAGGCATTGCGGCCGTTCGGAAAAACCCTCGGAAGCGCATCTCCGATCGGAAAAGGATAAAGGTGTGCACATCCGGCACCCACCCCTTCTGCACCGACAATCGGGTAAAATCGACACCGGGTTTGGTTTTACCCGCAACTTGCACTATCTTTGACCTTGTTTTAGACCGGCCGCATCGATCGATGTCCGAATAAATTCGGTTTCGCGTTCGGCCCGCACCGCATAATTCGTTTCGCATAAACATAAAACGTAAAATAACATTATGAGTCTTGTAGCGATCGTAGGACGCCCGAACGTGGGCAAAAGCACACTGTTCAACCGCCTGGTCGGACAGCGCAAAGCCATCGTCGATGCGACGGCAGGCACGACACGCGACCGCCATTACGGTAAAACCGACTGGAACGGACGTGAATTTTCGGTGATCGACACCGGCGGCTATTCGGTCAATTCGGACGACATTTTCGAAGACGACATCCGCCGTCAGGTGATGCTCGCCATCGAAGAGGCGGACGTCATCCTGTTCCTGGTCGAAGTCAATACGGGCATCACGGATCTCGATCAGATGATGGCCGACATCCTGAGGCGCACTTCGAAAAAAGTGCTGCTGGTCTGCAACAAGGTCGATAACTACGACCTGATCTACTCCTCGCACGAATTTTATTCGCTGGGACTGGGAGAACCCTACTGCATCAGTTCGATGAGCGGCAGCGGCACGGGCGACCTGATGGACGAAATCGTGCGCGACCTGCCCCCGGAAACCAAGAACGAGGAGGAAGAGCTGCCCCGCATCACCATCGTAGGCCGTCCGAACGTGGGCAAGTCGTCGCTCACCAACGCCCTGCTGGGCGAAGAGCGCAACATCGTCACGCCGATCGCCGGCACCACGCGCGACGCCATTCACTCGCGCTACAACAAGTACGGACTCGATTTCTACCTGGTCGATACGGCCGGCATGCGCAAAAAAGGCAAGGTGACCGAAGACCTCGAATTCTACTCCGTGATGCGCTCGATCCGCGCCATCGAGGAGTCCGACGTCTGCATCCTGATGCTCGATGCGCAGCAAGGCCTCGAATCCCAGGACCTGAACATCCATAACCTGATCGTCCGCAACCGCAAAGGCTGCGTGATCGTGGTCAATAAATGGGATCTGGTGGAAAAAGGCAACAACACGATGAAGGAGTGGAAGGAGGCCTGGCAAAAAAACTGGCGCCCTTCAACGACATTCCGATCATCTTCACCTCGGTACTCAACAAACAGCGCATCCTCGAAGTGCTCCAGACCGCCATCCGGGTTTACGAAAACCGCAAGCGGCGCGTGGCCACCTCGGCGCTGAACGACTACCTGCTGCCGATCATCGAGAACTACCCGCCTCCGGCGACCAAAGGCAAATACATCAAAATCAAATACGTGATGCAGCTGCCGACACCCACGCCCCAGTTCGCCTGCTTCGTCAATCTGCCCCAATATATCAAGGATCCCTACCGCCGCTTCCTGGAGAATAAGATTCGGGAGGAATGGGATTTCTCGGGAGTACCGATCCAGATCTATTTCCGACAAAAATAGAGATCACCGGATATCCTCGACCCCATATTCAGGGATCCGGCGGCGCACCCATAAAGAATAATTTATCTCATTTACAATCGACAAAACCTTTATTCCAAACCGTTTATCTTTTCGCTATGAAAAAATTCTTACTATTCGCTTTCGCGGCCGTAATGCTGGGATTCGCGGGATGCAACGACGATGAGAACAAGGACAACATACCTCCCACTTTGAGGGAATACGAAGCTCCCGTATTCATGTACGGCAAGACACGGGAGGAAGTGAAAGCTTCGGTGCCCTACGCCTACAGCGGAGCATCGGAAACCTCGCTGTATTTCGAAGGCAAGGGCATCGTCAAAGAGTACATATATATATTCGAAGACGACAAAGTATATCCTGCGGATCGATACTTCAGTACCTTACATTCGACGACCTGCACACCTACCTGTCGCAGCTATACATTTACCTCGAATACCGTCCGGGACAAAGAATGTACGTATATGAAAGCGAAGACAAATCGCTGAGCATCGGCCTCTATCCCCTCAACGACGGTCTGGCGGCAGTAGAATACCTGAAAAACTGACCCTCGGGATCAGCCGGGAAAACTTCCGACGGAAGCGTCCGAACTCCGCCCATAAAAGACATACTATCAAACAAGAAACAGCCGCATGAAATCATGCGGCTGTTTCTTGTTTGGTGGAGAATACGAGGCTCGAACTCGTGACCTCTTGCATGCCATGCAAGCGCTCTAGCCAACTGAGCTAATCCCCCGTTAGCGGGACAAATATAGTGAAATTTTCCAAATCCTCGAAAAACAGAGTCGATTTCCCTGAAAAATTCGCTCCGGCAGTCCGCTCCTCGCAGAAAAAACATATCCCCAAAGAGGCAATGCCAGTCTGTATGGCAATGTTTTTGCTCTGAATTACAACGATATGAAATTCAATCATAAACCGGTCCGGCATTTTCTGCCTGCCGACAAAAACAATAGGATATGGATAAGAAAAGACTGACCTCCGAAAACGGGAAACCCATTGCCGACAACCAAAACATCCAAACCGCCGGCGTGCGCGGCCCCGCCATGCTGCAAGACGTATGGTATCTCGAAAAACTCGCCCATTTCGATCGGGAAGTGATCCCCGAGCGCCGCATGCACGCCAAAGATCGGGAGCTTTCGGGACCTTCACCGTGACGCACGACATCACCAAATACACCCGGGCCTCGATCTTTTCGCAGGTGGGTAAAAAGACCGACTGTCTGGTCCGCTTCTGACCGTAGCCGGAGAGCGCGGCGCCGCCGATGCCGAGCGCGACATCCGGGGCTTCGCCATGAAATTCTACACCGACACGGGCAACTGGGACCTGGTAGGCAACAACACGCCGGTCTTCTTCCTGCGCGATCCGCTGAAATTCCCCGACCTGAACCACGCCATCAAACGCGATCCGCGCACCGGCATGCGAAGTGCCAACAACAACTGGGATTTTTGGACGCTCCTCCCGGAAGCGCTCCACCAGGTGACGATCACGATGAGTCCGCGCGGCATTCCGGCCTCGTTCCGCCATATGCACGGCTTCGGCAGCCACACCTTCAGCTTCTACGACAAGGACAACAAGCGCACATGGGTCAAATTCCATTTCCGCACCCTGCAAGGCATCAAGAACCTCACGGACGCCGAAGCCGAGGCGGTCATCGCCAAAGACCGGGAGTCGAACCAGCGCGACCTGTTCGAAGCGATCGAACGGGGCGATTATCCCCGCTGGCTGATGCAGGTGCAGCTGATGACCGAAGAGGAGGCCCGAAACTACAAAATCAATCCCTTCGACCTGACCAAAGTGTGGTATCACGGCGATTTCCCGCTGCATGACGTGGGTATTCTCGAACTGAACCGCAACCCGGACAACTTCTTCGCCGAAATCGAACAGGCGGCGTTCAACCCTGCGAACGTCATCGAAGGCATCGGCTTCTCGCCCGACAAGATGTTGCAGGGGCGGCTCTTCTCCTACGGCGACGCACAGCGCTACCGGCTGGGCGTGAACAACAACCTGATTCCCGTGAATAAACCCCGCTGTCCGTTCCACGACTACCACCGCGACGGGCAGATGCGCACGGACGGCAATTACGGAGCGACGATCCCCTACCAGCCGAACAGCTACGGCGAATGGCAGGACAGCCCGAACCTGAAAGAACCGCCTTTGGAGGTGAACGGTGCCATCTACAATTACGACGAACGGGAACTCGACAGCGACTATTTCACCCAACCGGGCAAGCTCTGGCGGCTGATGTCGGCCGAAGACCAACGGGCGACGTGCGAGAACACGGCCCGCGCGATGGGCGACAGCGCCCTCTTCATCAAACAGCGGCACGTGCGCAACTGCTCCTACGCCGATCCCGAATACGGCAAAGGCGTGGCGAAGGCATTGGGTATCGACTATGAGGAAGCCTGAAAGCCGGAGGACCCGGCACACCCGCGTGGGACTCCCCGCAACAAAAAGTGATTCGCAGCAGACGCACCGAAAGGAGGTTCCTCCATTTCGTTAAGATCGCTACAAAATCCCGGATGAATATGTATTCATCCGGGATTTTACGCAATACGTCCTCTTCACCCTGTCCGAACGCCCCGCAAAACAAGGCCCGTCCGGCACGAACGGCCCGACGCGAAAAAGCCTCATACGATGGGATCGATGACGCCTCCGCCTCCGCCACTCTTTCCGGCTCCGCAGGCTTTCTCCCCTCGACAACGATACTTCGAAAAATGCCAGCCGACACCTTGCTCCCGGCGACAACATCGACAGGCCGGTCCGCACAAGCGGATCGGTTTCCTTGCAAGAGGCAATCAAGGACGGTATTCCAGCATCGTTCCGGGACATTGGACATACCTTTACGGGGTCTTGGCCGGCTCCGTAAAATACAATGCCGGACTGCGATCCCGCACTTTCGGGAGCCGCAATCCGGCGCTGCGAATTTCAAAAGGCACTATGCCTGCGGCGTATCGTCGCCGCCTTTATTGCGATTACGGTTGCGATTTCGGTTACGACGACGCCCCCGGTCCCGGCTGCCGCGATTACCCTCGCCACGACCTTCTCCGTGGCGGGACTCCACATTCGCAGCCGCGACGACACCTTCTGCAGGTACCGGACCGGCACTCTTCGCACCGTCGCGTCCACGGCTCCGACCACGTCCCCCGCTGCGTCCGTTTCCGCCACGGCCCGACCCACTGCGTCCCCGGCGGCCGCCATGACCGGAAAAAGCGGCGGGGTTATATTCAGGGCCTGCACCTACGGCTTCCGGCAAGGACAATTTCGGAATCTCCCGCTCGATAAACTCCTCGATACGGTGGAATTTACCCTGCTCCTCCTCGTTCACGAACGTAACGGCCCGCCCCGTAGCGCTGGCCCGCGCCGTGCGGCCGATGCGATGGATATAATCTTCGGATCGGTTGCGGCACGTCATAATTGATGACCATGCCGATATCCTCGATGTCGATACCGCGTGCGACGATGTCCGTCGCTACGAGAATCCTCACTTTATTATTCTTAAAATCGAGCATCACCTGCTCGCGCTTCTCCTGATCCAAGTCGGAATGCATGGGAGCCACGTCGAGCTTCATTCGCTTGAGCGTATGGGCCAGCTCCTTGACTTTTAGCTTCGACGAGGAGAAGATGATAGTCTTGGACTCCGAAGGCCGGGAGAACATCTCGCGGACGATCCCCAGCTTTTGGCCCTCGTAACAAATATAAGCACCCTGTTCGATCGCCTCGTTGGGCTTCGAAATGGCGATATTGACCTCGGCGGGATCGTTCAGAATCTGCTTGGCCATCTGCCGGATCTTGGGCGGCAGCGTCGCGGAGAACATCAGCGTCTGTCGCGATTTGGGCATATAGGAGACGATCTGCATAATGTCGTCGTAAAAACCCATATCGAGCATACGGTCGGCCTCGTCGAGCACCAGGACCTTAACCTCGTC
>OKWF01000072.1_pt1 | contig 13927 bp, 22 predicted proteins | sample 1607031 | NCBI WGS metagenome assembly OKWF01 (sample SAMN04414079, study PRJEB24778) | human gut metagenome | material: faecal | host: Homo sapiens | reverse complement strand
CAAGCGCACAGTGGTCGTAAGCGATCCGGGCAATCTGGCGGCAGGGTATCATCAATGCCTCCAAAAACATCATCCATACCTCCAAGACTGCCACGAACATGGTGAGCAACTTTCAGGAAACGGTGAAAATCTATCAGCAGGGCAAAAAGTATTACGATGCCCTCAAATCGGTGAATAATCTCGTCAAGGCGCCCGCAAGGTGCAGCAGACTATCCTGATGGTAGGCGACATCACCGACATTTATGTAAACAGTTTCCAAAGGATGCTCCGTGATGGAAATTTCAGACCAGAAGAGCTGTCGGCAATCGCTTTCGGTTACACGAAACTGCTGGAAGAGAGCAACGAAGTGTTGACGGAACTGAAGAATGTGGTGAACATCACCACGCTCTCCATGACCGACAAGGAGCGCATGGACGTGGTGGAACGCTGCTACTCCAAAATGAAGCGTTACCGCAACCTTGTGAGCTATTACACCAACAAGAACATCTCCGTGAGTTATCTGCGTGCGAAGAAAAAGAACGACCTCGACCGCATCATGGGGCTGTACGGGAACATGAACGAAAGATACTGGTAAGCCTATGGAGTTCGATAACCTTCATCAGATTTTACGCTCACTTTATGAGCAGATGATGCCGCTATGTGGGGACATGGCGGGTGTGGCGAAAGGCATCGCCGGGCTGGGTGCGCTGTTCTACGTCGCCTACCGGGTATGGCAGTCGCTGGCGAGAGCCGAACCGATAGACGTGTTCCCTATGCTCCGCCCCTTTGCGATAGGCTTGTGCATCATGTTCTTTCCGACGGTGGTATTAGGTACGATAAACAGCATCATGTCGCCCGTCGTGCAGGGTACGGCAAAGATGCTGGAGGCGGAAACGCTGGACATGAACCGATACCGTGAGCAGAAGGACAAACTGGAATACGAGGCGATGATGCGCAACCCCGAAACCGCCTACCTTGTGTCGAACGAGGAGTTTGACAAACAGCTGGAGGAACTGGGCTGGTCGCCCGGCGACATGGTAACGATGGCGGGAATGTACATCGAACGTGGGATGTACAACATGAAGAAAGGCATCCGCGATTTCTTCCGCGAGATACTGGAACTGATGTTCCAAGCCGCCGCCCTCGTGATAGACACCATCCGCACCTTTTTTCTCGTGGTGCTGGCGATACTCGGTCCGATAGCCTTCGCCATATCGGTATGGGACGGCTTTCAAAGTACACTCACACAGTGGATATGCCGCTACATACAGGTTTATCTGTGGCTGCCCGTGTCGGATATGTTCAGTACCATACTGGCGAAGATTCAGGTGCTGATGCTGCAAAGCGACATCGAGCGTATGCAGGCTGACCCGAACTTCTCGCTGGATTCGAGCGACGGTGTGTATATCGTCTTCATGATCATAGGAATCATCGGCTACTTCACCATCCCGACGGTGGCAGGCTGGATTATCCAAGCCGGAGGCATGGGAAGCTACGGTCGCAACGTGAACCAGACGGCAGGACGAGCCGGAAGCATGACGGGCAGCGTGGCGGGTGCAGCCGCAGGCAACATGGTCGGACGTGCCGGAAAACTGCTGAAATAATCAACTGACAATTAAAAACGAATAAAAAACAATGGAATTTAAGTCACTCAAAAACATCGAATCATCGTTCAGGCAGATACGCCTGTTCGGTATCGTCTTCCTCTCGTTGTGCGCCGTGATAACGGTATGGAGCGTGTGGAGTTCCTACCGCTTTGCGGAACGGCAGCGGGAAAAGATTTACGTGCTGGACAACGGCAAGTCGCTGATGCTGGCTCTCTCGCAGGACTTGTCGCAGAATCGTCCGGCGGAGGCAAGGGAACACGTGCGCCGCTTCCACGAGCTGTTCTTCACGCTCTCGCCCGAAAAGAGCGCGATAGAGCATAACGTGAAACGCGCCCTGCTATTGGCGGACAAAAGCGTGTACAACTACTATTCGGACTTCGCCGAGAAGGGGTACTACAACCGCATCATCGCCGGGAACATCAACCAAGTGCTGAAGGTGGACAGCGTGGTATGCGACTTCAACGGTTATCCCTACCGTGCCGTGACCTACGCCACACAGAAGATCATCCGGCAAAGCAACGTCACCGAGCGCAGCCTCGTGACCACGTGCCGCCTCTTGAACTCGTCCCGTTCGGACGACAATCCCAACGGTTTCACCATCGAGGGATTCACCATCATCGAGAACAAGGATTTACAAACCATCAAAAGGTAACGGACATGAAGAAAATCAGGAAATCATTTTGGCGTGCGTACTGGAAGCTCCACGACAAAAAGAAAATGCTGGTGGCAAGGCTCAAAGGCTATCTGGACGGTTTGCCCCCGAAGACACGCAAACGCATCGTGCTGGCGATGCTCGCCGCTTTCGCGGTGCTTGCCCTCTACACCTTCGGCAAAGCCGTCTATGACATCGGCAGGAATGACGGCAGCCGGATAGTGACAGACCATGCCGGACAGGTGGAACTGTCCGTAAAACCGGAAAACAATCATAATGTAATACCTTATCTATATGGAACAGACGAAGAATGAACCTAAAAACGAGAACAAGGCGGCTCCCGACAACGGGAAACCGAAGAAGGAGCGCAAGCCGCTGACCGAAGCCCAAAGGCTGAAACGTCAGAAAATGATAGTGCTGCCCGCTATGGTGCTTGTATTCATTGGGGCGATGTGGCTGATATTCGCCCCGTCTTCCGACAAGGAGCAGCAACCGGGAACGGGTGGTTACAACATCGAGATGCCCGACGCGGACAAGGCGAACCGCCAGATCATCGGCGACAAGGCGAAAGCCTACGAGCAAGGAGCGATGGAGGAACGGCAGGAGAACCGCAGCCGCGCCATGCAGGAACTGGGCGATATGTTCGACCGAGAGGTGGCGGAAACGGACGGCGGCAGGGACTTCGACCTTGCCAATCCCGGAAATGCGGAAGATGCAACAGCAACATCATCCGCTCCGAAAACCATCCAATCATCCGCAGCCGCCTACCGCGACCTCAATGCCACGCTCGGCAACTTCTATGAGCAACCGAAGAACGACAATGAGGAAATGGACGAACTGTTGGAGCGCATCGCCTCGCTGGAATCGGAATTGGAAAGCGAGAAGGGCAAGCGTCCGCTATGGATGACCAAGTGGCACTCATGGAGAAGTCCTACGAACTGGCGGCGAAGTACATGGGCGGGCAGAACGGCACACAGCCACCTGTCGGACAGGCGGCAGAGCCTTACCCTGTGCAGAAAGCCGGAAAGAACACGGCTGCACCTGTCAGGCAGGTAACGCATCAGGTGGTATCCTCGCTCTCACAGCCGATGAGCAACGCCGAGTTTGTCGCCTCCTTCGCGCAGGAGCGTAACCGTAGTTTCAACACGGCGATAGGTGGCACGACCGTATCTGACAAGAACACCATATCGGCGTGCGTCTATGGGGCGCAGAGCGTGACTGACGGACAGGCTGTCAAGCTCCGTCTGTTGGAGCCGATGGCGGTAGCGGACAAAATCATCCCCCGCAATGCGGTGGTGGTAGGCACGGCAAAGATTCAGGGCGAACGGCTTGATATTGAAATTACTTCGCTGGAATATGCTGGTACGATTATCCCGGTAGAGCTGGCGGTGTATGACACGGACGGGCAGCCCGGTATCTTCATTCCCAACTCTATGGAAATGAACGCCGTCAGGGAGGTTGCCGCCAACATGGGCGGCTCACTGGGCAGCAGCATCAATATCTCCACCAACGCAGGGGCGCAGCTCGCCTCCGACTTGGGCAAGGGGCTGATACAAGGCACGAGCCAGTATATCGCCAAGAAGATACGTACCGTCAAGGTACATCTGAAAGCCGGGTACAGGGTCATGCTCTATCAAGGAGTGAATTAAGGAAATAATCAAATTTTTTATTTACCACTAAAAATCCAAAGTAAAATGAAAAAAGTAATCATGATGTTTGCCCTCGCTATGGGCATCGCAACTGCCAACGCGCAGGAGAACGTAACCGTTGGGCAAAGCAACGGAAGTGACCAACCGACCTTGACAAAGGAGGTCTATCCGCAGAAGGAGGCGGACGGCGACCTGTATCACGGGCTGACAAAGAAGCTGACCTTCGACCGCATGGTTCCTCCGCACGGCTTGGAAGTAACCTACGACAAGACCGTTCACGTCATTTTCCCGGCGGAAGTGCGCTATGTCGATTTAGGCTCGCCCGACCTGATTGCGGGTAAAGCCGACGGAGCGGAGAACGTCATCCGCGTGAAGGCTACCGTGAGGAACTTTCCGAACGAAACCAATATGTCCGTGATAACGGAGGACGGGAGTTTCTACACCTTCAACGTGAAGTATGCCTCCGAACCGCTGCTGCTCAACGTGGAGATGTGCGACTTCATCCATGACGGCGAGAAGGTGAACCGCCCGAACAACGCGCAGGAAATCTATCTGAAGGAACTGGGCAGCGAAAGCCCGATGCTGGTGCGCCTTATCATGAAGTCCATCCACAAGCAGAACAAGCGCGAGGTGAAGCACATCGGCTGCAAGCGATTCGGCATCCAGTATCTGCTGAAAGGTATCTACACGCATAATGGTTTGCTCTATTTCCACACGGAGATAAAGAACCAGAGCAACGTGCCTTTCGATGTGGATTACATCACATGGAAAATCGTAGACAAGAAGGTGGCGAAGCGTACCGCCGTACAGGAGCAGATCATCCTGCCGCTCCGTGCGCAGAATTACGCCACACTCGTGCCGGGCAAGAAGAGCGAGCGCACGGTGTTCACGATGGCGAAGTTCACTATCCCCGACGACAAGTGCCTCGTGGTGGAACTCAACGAGAAGAACGGGGGTCGTCACCAGTCTTTCGTGATTGAGAACGAGGACTTGGTACGTGCCAATACCATCAACGAACTTCAAGTGCGCTGACCATGAGGAAGTGCCTATTTATGATTATCGCGTCGCTTGCCCTGTGTACGGGGCAGGCGCACGCCCAGCGATGCCTGCCGAAGATGCAGGGCATCGAGGTCAGGGCGAACATGGCGGACGGCTTCAATCCCGGCGGCAACGACGGCGGATACAGCTTCGGGGCGGCTCTTTCCACTTATACCAAAGGCGGGAACAAATGGGTGTTCGGTGGCGAGTACCTGTTGAAGAACAACCCTTACAAGGACGGAAAGATACCCGTGGCGCAGTTCACGGCGGAGGGCGGCTACTACCTCAAGATACTCTCCGATTCCCGTAAAATCGTGTTCGTCTATGCAGGAGCTTCGGCTCTTGCCGGATATGAATCGGTGAACTGGGGCGAAAAGGTACTGCATGACGGCTCCACGCTCCATGACCGGGACGCCTTCATCTACGGCGGTGCGCTGACGCTCGATGTGGAGTTTTACGTGGCAGACCGTATCGCTCTGCTCGCCAACCTCCGGGAGCGTTGCCTGTGGGGTGGCGACACGAGGAAGTTTCATACGCAGTGGGGCGTGGGCATCAAGTTCATCATTAACTGACGCACCGCATGGAACGGATGGAAATCGACGCCATGAGGCAGATACCCCTTGCAGACTTCCTCGCACGGCTGGGAAATGAGCCTGTCCGAAGAAGCGGCAACGAGTTGTGGTATCGTGCGCCATACCGCAATGAGCGCACGCCATCTTTCCGTGTGAACGTGGCGAAACAGCTCTGGTACGACTTCGGACTGGACAAAGGTGGCGACATATTCACGCTTGCGGGGGAGTTTATCGGAAGCAACGACTTCATGGAGCAAGTGAAATTCATAGCGGAAACCGCCAATATACCTATGCCTGTTCCCGAAGTGAGCAGACCGACTTTCCTGCCTAAACCTTCCGAACCGGTCTTTGAGGGAGTGGAAGCCGCCCCGCTGTTTCGTTCCCCACTAACGGGCTATCTGGGCGGAACGGGGCATTCCTTACGGCATTGCATCCCGGTATTGCTGCCGACTGAATTACGGTGTGCGTGGCAAGCGATATTTCGCCGTCGGTTTTCCGAATATGGCGGGCGGTTTTGAAATCCGCAGCCGCTTCTTCAAGGGATGCGTACCTCTGAAGGATGTGTCGCTGGTCAAGGCGGAAGGCTCTCCGGCTGACGTGTGCAGCGTCTTTGAGGGCTTCATGGACTTTCTTTCCGCCGTCACGCTCGGATTGGAAACGGGCGACTGCCTTGTGCTGAACTCCGTCGCCAATGTGGAAAAGGCGATGAAGTATCTGGACGGTTACGGGTGCATAGACTGTTACCTCGACCGTGACGAAGCCGGACGGCGGACATTAGAAACGCTGAAAGAACGTTATGGCGGACGTGTCTGCGATCGTTCCGCTCTCTATGACGGTTGCAAGGACTTGAACGAGTATCTGCAACTGGCAACGAAAAAAGAATAATAACTTAAAAATCAAAAGACAATGAACATACTGAACAACAAGAACAAGAGAACATCAATCTTCAAGGCGTTGGCACTCTGCCTGTTCGCCGCCGTGTCGCTCACGCTTATTTCGTGTGACGACGATATGGACATCCAGCAATCCTATCCTTTCACGGTGGAAACTATGCCTGTGCCGAACAAAGTGACGAAGGGACAGACGGTTGAAATCCGCTGTGAGCTGAAAAAGACGGGCGACTTCGCCAATACCCTCTATACTATCCGGTATTTCCAGTTTGAGGGAGAAGGAACGCTGAAAATGGACAACGGTATCACGTTCCTGCCCAATGACCGCTACCTGCTCGAAAACGAGAAGTTCCGGCTGTACTACACGGCGGATGGTGAGGAGGCGCACAACTTCATTGTAGTGGTGGAGGACAATTTCAGCAACTCCTACGAATTGAAATTTGACTTCAACAACCGAAACGTGAAGGATGACGGGGCTATCTCTGTTGTCCCCGTCGGAAATTTCAAGCCCCTTACACGATGATGCGTGTATTCATAACTATCCTTTGTTCGCTTCTGGCGGTCTGTTCCGTGTCCGCACGGGACAGCCGTCATGAGGGAACGGACGGACAGGCTGCTATCTACCGGCTGTCCCCATTCGAGAGGGCGGTACGATGCACGAAATATTTTGAAGGCTGGCACTCGGAGAAACACCACCCGTATGTAGGGTATGGGCATAAGTTGTTACCGGGTGAAAGGTATTCGGCACGTACCATGACGAAGCGGCAGGCGGACGCGCTTCTGCGAAAAGACCTGCGGAAATTCTGCGCGATGTTCCGGCAGTTCGGGAAAGATTCGCTCCTGCTTGCCACGCTCGCCTACAATGTCGGTCCATACCGTCTTTTGGGGAGCGGGAAGATACCCAAAAGCAAGCTGATCCGAAAGCTGGAGGCTGGCGACAGAAGCATTTATCGGGAGTATATCGCCTTCTGCAACTACAAGGGGAAACGGCACGCCATGCTGCTCAAACGGAGAAAGGCGGAGTTTGCGCTGCTCTATATTCCGTAATCAAGCACGTTCCTTGCATTTTCATACAAGGAACGTGCATTCATTCTTTTTTAATTTGGCTATTCGCTTAAAAATGACTACCTTCGCAAACCAATTAAATATCATTATCAATAAATGAATAGAGGCTCTGAATGGCGAATTTGGGATTTACATGTTCATACTCCATTTTCGCTTGAACATAACTACAAATGCAATCCCGGAGAAGATGTTTGGGATAAATATATTGATGCCTTAGAACACCTTCCTACTGATATAAAAGTTTTGGGAATTAATGACTATCTTTTTATTGATGGTTATCGTAAAGTACTTGAGTATAGAGAACAAGGCAGATTGCAAAATATTGAATTAGTTTTACCGGTTGTTGAATTTTAGGTTGGCAAAATTTTGTGGTAATGAAAAATTCAAAAGAATAAATTATCATATTATCTTCTCTAATGAATTAACTCCAGATCAGATTCAACAGCAATTTCTTAATGCCCTTACCGCACATTATACTTTAAGTCCTGATTGTAATCAGCAATGGGGTGGCGTTGTCACAAAAGAAAGTTTAGAAGAATTAGGTAATAAGATAATAAATTCAGTACCAGAAGAAAAAAGGAGTCAGTATTCATCACCTTTAAAAGAGGGATTCAATAACTTGAATCTTGAACTTTCAGTAATAATGAATCGTTAAATAATGCTAATCATATATTTGATGGTAAGTTTATTACAGCGATAGGTAAAACGGAATGGGATGATTTTAAATGGGATGATAATTCTATTGCCGAGAAAAAAAGTATAATTAATGGTGCTGATGTCGTTTTTACGGCGGCACAGGACATTGATAAATACAACAAATCCAAGAAAAAATTGCATGAACAAAAGGTTAATGAATTATTATTGGATTGTAGCGATGCACACTGTTTCTCTGATAATATTGCAATTAAAGATAGATTAGGAAATTGCAAGACATGGATAAAAGCAGATACAACATTTGAAGGTTTAAAACAGATATTGTTTGAGCCGGAAGATCGAGTTCGTGTTCAATCAACAAAGCCTGATGAAAAAAACATATATCAAGTTATTGATAGTGTAACTTTAGATGAAGAAGGTTTTTGGCATGGGACAATCCTTCTTAATCCGAATTTAAACACCATCGTAGGAGGACGTTCTACCGGTAAATCTTCTTTACTTAAAGCTATTGCTGCAAAACATGGGAATAAAGAAGTTGATAAAGATGATTTCATAAGACAACATTTGGATGGTATTACTATTCGTTGGCAAGATGGGAATGATCAACTTGGTCGAGAGATTGAATATTTCCGTCAGAGCTATATGCATGATATTGCATTCGATTCCGATAAGACAAATAAAATTGTGGAGAATATAATACAATCTAAAGACGAAACGGGTGTATTAAGGAAGTATTATGAACATTTGACGGATTTATCTAAGGCTATTTCAGAAGGAGTATTTTCAGTTTTCCAAATGCAGAAAGAAATAAACTCTTTAAAAAAGTCTTTATCTGAAAAAGGAAAAAGGGAAGGTGTCAATCAACAATTAAGTTTATTAAAAGCAAAAGTTGCTGATTTGCAAAAAGGTGCAGAATTAACTCCCGAAGAAAGATTGGCATTAGATGCATCAATAAAACAAGTTCAAGAGAAGAAAAAATTGATTGCATATGCAGAACAAGATTTATTAATATTTGAAAAAATACTAATATCCACTCCATTTGATGCTTCGTATGAGGAAAAAATGTCAATTTGGGGGTATGCAGTTCGGCTTAAATCAATCTGAAACATATAGATTATTTAATGAACTGAGAATCAAGACTGAAACAGAATGGAATAAAATAATCAACCCAGCTTAAAAATAATACAATAAAAGCGAAAAGAACAATTATCATCTGAAATACAAACTATCATAAGCTCAGAAATTTATAAAAAAGGAATCCGCATATTTGAGGAAAATAAAGAACTCAAAGATTTAAATACTAAAATCCAAGAAGAAGAAAAGACTCTTGCTGCTATTGATATGATGCAGAGTAAAATTGATAAAATTTTACAACAACAAAACAACTCAATTTTACAAATAATCAATGCTCATTGTTCTTTTAAGAAAAGTGCAAACCAAGTTTCAGAACAACTGTCAATTTCGTATGACGGTCTTGATATTCATATAGATATTAATTTCCATAAAAAGGATTTACAGGATTTTTTGGAAACCAGGCTTAATCAAAGAGGGTATGAACGACAAGGATATTTGCAAGAGTTGCTAAATAATTATGATGATAATAATGAAAGCAATAGCAACGCCTTTTTGAAAGACTTGCTAACAGGTGATGTTCTGTTAAAGAATGGATATGATGCACAAAATGTTGCTGTAGAATTTTTATCACGGAACTGGTATAGCCTTAATTATGGCATAACGTATCAGGCTGATACTTTCGCCAATATGTCAGAAGGGAAGCAAGCTTTTGTTATTTTGAAATTACTTTTAGATTTTAGCGACAAAAGATGTCCGATACTTATAGATCAACCTGAAGATAGTTTAGACAATCGTGCCATATATAACGAATTGGTAGCATATATTAAACGCAAAAAACGAGAGCGTCAGATAATATTGGTAACACACAATTCAAATGTTGTAGTTAGTGCAGATGCAGAGAATGTAATTGTTGCCAATCAAAATGGTACTGATTCCCCAAATTGGGCGGTTTTAAATTTCAATATATTCATGGAGCATTAGAGAACACTAAATGCAAAGATAAAACAGATTCACAAATATTATCTTCTCAAGGAATACGAGAACATATTTGTGATATTTTGGAAGGTGGACGCGAAGCCTTTAAAAAGCGTGAACAAAAATACGGATTTAGGAGGTGAGTGCAATCAAGATATATGTATACTCTTCCATATAAACTCCGATGAAGTTGCGGCTTCATCGGAGTTTCCGTTTTCATACATTCGAGATTATTCTTTGCCAACGCCATTTCTGCAATATTCTATAATACCGGGTGAAAATCCCATGTCACCGATTGCGATATGCTGGATATACTCCACATATTCCTGACCTTGAAAATTACTGCTCGTGAGGTTTCTGAAAATCATTTTCATGCCTATTCCGTCATCACTATACAAGATGATTTCTCCGTTCTGTCTGATTGCTTCCATGATAAAAAATTGTTTTTGTGAATACTATCGAAGATTGGGACAAAGGTTTCTTTGCTACTTTCTTTGTCCGCCATCATGCTCACTGAAAGAAAGTAGGCGGCTTTCGCCGCCCCTCGCTCAAAAACGGGTGTAAAGCCCCGTCACCATCGTGAACATTTCCTCCAGCATATCGCAATATATCCCCTCGTGCGATTCAATGTCCTTCGTCTTACACTCGAATGTCTTTTTGCTGAACGTCCTGCGGTAGAAACGCATATTGTAGAGGTCTGCCCCTGCATCATAGATGATGTCAAGACGGTTGGCACTCGTCTTGTTCCTCGCAAGGCTCATGCGTAAGCCGTTGCCCATGTCTATGAAGTCTTTGCTTCCCGTCATGGCGGCAAAGCGTCTGCCACCTATCTGTTCCAAAATTGTCTTTGCTATCATATTCATTCTTCTTTGGGTGTTATGTTTAGGCGGTGCGGACACCGCCTAAACGCTCAATATTCTGTTTTCTCGGCTATTGGTGTGTTCCGTTCCAACCATGTTTTCACACACTCCATATTGTACTCGCTCGTTATGACTGCCGTATGGCTGTCAATGGCGGTAAACCGACTGCTCTCATAGTCCTCTACCCATCCTTTAAGCGTATCCACTCCCCACGCTTCGGCATCGTCAAAGATGCCGTCCAATTCCGCGATAGGTTTGCTGAACTTTACTATCAGCGTTTGGTAGCCTGCTGCGTTCATTGCTTGCCCTCCTTTCCTTCCTTTGCCGTCAGCCACTTGTCCCGTGTGGCTCGGCACTCCTCCAACGTGGGTTTGACACAAGAGAACAATTCTCCGTCCGTGTGGCGGTAGTCGTACTGCACAAGTGTCCGCTTGCGCCTGCCGATACCCGTTTGGAATTTCTCGTACTTCTCCGTACCTGCCTCTGTGCAGGTGCTTACTCCGTTGATGGTCATTCGTGTACTCATAATCGTTGTTTTTAGAAGGTTAGAAATGTACTGACAACACTCTGTTTTGCATCACCATTTCGGGGTTACTCGTGTAACGTTGGTGCAGGTAGAAATGGTGTGAGCCGAAGCCGTAATGAAAATACTTGTCAAGTTCGTTCTTTTCGGCGAAGTCCTTTACACTTGCCCTTAACTGCTCCTCACTCTGACAAAAAGTGAGGAGGTTCATAAACTCAAGGAATATCGTGGGGATTTTATCGTCCCACAAGCAAACCATGCTTTCAAATCTTACTTCCATATTATTCTGTATTATAGGTTGATATTATGCTGCGTTCATACGCTGACGGATAAGTTCGGTATTGTCCTCCACAAGCCGGATGATGCGGTCGTGGTACTCGGTATTGGAATTGCATACCCCTCTGCTCTGTACCACTTTCAGCGTTTTCAGTGACACTTCTATCGTTTCAATCCGTTTGCCGTCAATGGTGGGCGGATAGGTAAGGGAGTTTGCCTTGTTGTGATAACCGCCCACACAATGGTGCATTATCCGTCCTTCCTCCACCATTTCCTCCACGCTCTCTATGACCTTGATGCAGATAAGGCTGTCGGAGAACACAAGTCCGAAGAAGATGCCTTTGGCTTTCAGATAGTTCTTCTCGTCCTCAATTGCCTTTTGCCGTTGCTGTTCCGTCCGCTCACGCTCCCTTTGCAGGTTGCGTTTTCTCACCAACTTGTCGTGTTCCGCTTTGAGGTCGGCAGGGCAGACGTATTTCGGGCTGTTCGTGTCCTTACCCAAATGACGCAGGAGGTCTATGGTGTCGCACCATACGGAGCCGTCCGAAATGGTGTAGCCGTTACGGATGCAAATCTTGACGGATGCCCAATATCGCCCCATATCAAAGGAACTACGGATATAGTGGCGCAACATGGCGTATTGCCCTGCTTTCAAGAGTGTTTCGGCTCGGCTGTCAGAAAGGATAGCCGTGAAAAGTTCATACGGCAGTGTGTTGTGATAGTCCCCGTTGAAGCCGTTGCGTTTCAATTCGGGGATGAAACGCTGTCGGGGATAGGTACACATAGGTGCTATATCGTATGCGTGAAGTCTGTTGTTCTTGCGTACCTCCATGTCGCTGTATTCAGACCATTGGTCGTAATACAACATTGACATACCACGCAGTCGGGCAACGGTCGTTGTCTTTCCATCGGGTGAAATCCACCTCTGCACCACTTCATAAATGGAATACTCGGCTGCTTGCCCTGCCTTGTATCGGGATTTGACGAAGAAGAAGCGTATCACTTGGTATTGCTTGCTGGTGGTGACGATGGAGAAGTACTCATTCTCGCTGAGAACGCTCTTTCGGGTGCGCAACGCTTCCAACTGCATACCGCAATGGGGGCAGGTACATCCGCAAAGGGTGTCCGCAAGGTCGTGGTCGCTCTTCCACGAATGTCCGCACTCAGTGCAGATGTTCGTGCCGTCCGCTCTCTTGATTGCGTAATGCTTGAAGCAATGAAGGAAAGCGTATGCCTTTTGCGTGGCGGTCAATCTCGGTAGTCGCTTGCTCAGATGTGCGACTTCCTGCTGTATGCGTGTTCTCGGTTTCATAAGCCTAAATCAAATAATGAGGGTTGTTGTACTTCTTGGGTGGTCGCTTTGGTGGCGGTTCTCGGCTTGTTGCGGTTCTGCAACTTGCGGACTTCCTCGTCTTGGTATTGTCGGATAGCGTTCTGCCGTGCCTCCGCCTTTTCCTCTGCGGTGAGTTCCACCACATGGTTCACGGCTATCTGACACTGGATAGGCTTGCCCACCTCTATCTCGTTCTCGTCATAGTAGTGTACGGCTTGTCCGTATATCTCCCCGTCCGTGAAGCCGTTGCAACCGCTTTTCTGCACATAGTTCAGAATGTAGGTCACGCAATCGTCTATGTTTTTGGCAGGGTTGCGGTAGTTCTTGGCAAAGAGCACATCTTCCGCTGCACGTTGCTCCAAATACATCTGTATCGTTCTCTTGAAATGGTCTGTCGTTTTCATATCGCTATCGGTAAGATTAAAGGGTGAATAACCAAAGGATGAAGCCGAAGAAGGCGATAGTGGAAAAGATTGCCACGATTATGCCTATCGCCACTCGGAACATTCCGTTTACTATCTCTCTGACGATACCCCAAAGGATGCCGAACACCCAAAGGGCGGTGCGCATGATTAGGGTGCATATCGCAAGCCCTATGTATTGCGCCACTTGTCTGAAGTCTGCCGTTGCTGTCATATCTTTGCTGTTTTTGATTTTTTGTTTTTAATGCGGATTCAAGAGCTGAGGGAGTTGAGTTTCAAACTATCTTATCTGCCTCTCGTTTATCCGACATTTTTTTTTATGCGTCTTTCTGTCGCATCGGTCGTTTTCGTTTCGGGT
>OKWF01000071.1_pt1 | contig 14081 bp, 11 predicted proteins | sample 1607031 | NCBI WGS metagenome assembly OKWF01 (sample SAMN04414079, study PRJEB24778) | human gut metagenome | material: faecal | host: Homo sapiens | reverse complement strand
TTCGTCTGCCTGATTCTGGCCGTCTATTTCATCTTCCGCAAATAGTCGTTTAACAAACCATGTTTTTCAATGAATTACAAAATTCATTGAAATTTATTTCCGATTTCGTTTGCGAATAATCCCGGAAAAGCAATACCTTTGCACCCGCAAGGTTCGGACTTGGAATCACTTTTCCAAGCCGATTAATAGGGAATGCCGTGAAAATCGGCGACAGTACCTGCTGCTGTGAGTTTCAGCCCCCGACCGGGCAACTTCGCGCACTCTTTGCCACTGGCTATATCGCTGGGAAGGCGTTGCGGAGGAAACGAGTCAGAAGACCTGGGTGAAGCTACCTTCGCCACGACCGAATTTCCGATGGACTTCACCCGCAAGACCAATCTTCAGGAGATCGCACTGCCCCGTAATATCCAGACTTTCACTCCCAGCACCTACAATTCCGGGGCTTTCTACGGCTGTGAGAACCTGACGCGGGTAACCTTTCCAGAAGGCCTGACTGCCATCGGGCAGAACTGCTTCCGCAACTGTGCCAAACTGGAATCCATCGAGCTTCCTTCCTCGGTGCGCACATTGGACATCTATGCGTTCTACGGCTGCAAATTGCTGACATCGGTCGTAATTCCCGAAGGTGTGGAAGCAATTCCACGATTCTTATTCGACAGTTGCACAGCTCTGACCGATGTAACCCTGCCCTCGACACTGAAGAGCATCGGAGCCGAAGCATTCGAAGCGACCGGACTCGAAGAGATCACGATCCCGGAAAGCGTGACTACAATAGAATCATCCGTATTCAAGAACTGCAAATCACTGGAACGCATACAGTTTCCCGATGCACTGACTGCAATTCCGGCCAACCTGTGCAACGCATGTTCGGCCCTCACGACAATCAATATGCCCTCCAAGCCTGGAGACTGTCGGCAACGACGCCTTCTACAACTGCGGCAAGTTGCAGGACGTAACCTTCCCCGAAACGCTGAAATCGCTCGACGAGCGCTCGTTCGGCGGTTGCAGCGCCTTCACCCGCATTATTATCGATATCCCCGCGATCGCCAATTACGCCTTCTGGAACTGTGCCAACGTCACCTCGATCGATCTGGGCGAAAAGGTGACCTCGATCGGACGCAACGCCTTCATTTCGGCAAGCAATCTGCAAACCATTACCTGCCGGGCCGAGAATGCGCCCTCGCTGGGAAACTCCGCTTTCGGCAGCGCCGGCAGCAAAGTGGAAGGTGCAAAAATCCTCTATGTTCCGGCTGCATCCTACGATGCCTATGAAACGGCCTGGACGGACGTAACCTCGCAGGGATATGCGCTGCAGGACATCAACGACCAGCAACTGACGGACGGCATCTACTATCGTGCTTCGCGCGAGACCGACTGGGTTCCGACCCTGCCCGCGACATTCACCGCACTGTATGTGCGCACCGTAGGCGACGATGCAGCCCTTACCGCCAGCCAGTTCAATACCGTCATCACCAAAATCTCGGCACAGTCCGCTCCCGTGACACTCGATCTGAACATGGCGAAATTCGAAGCCACGGAGTTCCCGACAGGATTGGCCGGCAACGCCAAACTGGGCACGATCAAATTCTTCGAGAATACGGCATCGATCGCAGCCGGAGCCTTCAAAGGCTGTACGGCCCTGACCAAGGCGACCGTTCCGACCGGTGTCGAAATCATCGGCGAAAGCACGTTCGAAGGATGTACAGCGCTGGCATCCCTCACCCTGCCGTCGAGTGTTAAAACCGTCGGCGACAAAGCGTTCAAAGGGTGTAGCGCACTCGTCGAAACAAGCCTATCTGCGATCGAAAACATCGGAACCGAGGCATTCGCCGGTACCGGTCTTACCTCGGCAAAAATTTCTGCCACGACACTCGGCGAAAAGAGCTTCCGCGACTGTACCGAACTCACGGCCATTACCCTCGGTTCGGCAACGACCATCCCGGCCGAAATGTTCGCCGGCTGTACGGCTATTACGACCGTCACCATTCCCGCTTCGGTTCAGACAATCGGCGCGAGCGCTTTCGAAGGGCTGTTCCAAGCTGGCGACCCTGACATTGGGTTCTGGCGTGACAACCCTCGGCGATCGTGCTTTCGCCGACTGCGGCCTGACGGCACTCGCCCTGCCCGACAACGTTACCACGCTGGGTGACGGAGCCTTCAGCAACAACCCCAATATCGCTACGCTCCAATTCGGTGCAGGCCTCACCGCTATCAGCGACAATGCCTTCGCAACGAACGACGCGATCGAAAACCTGACCATTCCGAAAACGATCGTGACGATCGGTGCGGGTTCTTTCTCCGACTGGTCGAAGCTGACCAAATTGACCATCTCGGGCAACACGCTGACTTCGATCGGCAGCAAGGCCTTCGAAAAACGCCGCACTGCTCGCAGACGTCTATGCGGAACCGACGACGGCCCCTGCGGTACAGGCCGACAGTTTCTCCGGCGCGGGTACTTCGGTACAAGGCAGCAAAACGTTCCACGTAGCATCGGTCGAAGCCTACTCCTCCTGGACCACAGCCGCCAGCGGCTATACGATGGAGGCGCTCGGTCCCGACTACCTGAGCGAAGGCCTTTACTACCGCGCTTCCGGCGAAGATCCCTGGAAATCAGAAATTCCGCAAACCTTCACTACGCTGTACGTCAAGACGGCCGGTGACAATACGGTGATGACGGCAGAACAGATGAAGGCCGTAGCGGATGCCGTGAAAGCACTCGCAACTCCGGCTACGGTGGATTTCTCGGAAGTCGTTTACGAATCGGAAACCTTCCCTAACTCGTTCAAATCGAATGCGAACCTCGCAGGCATCGTATTCCCGCAGAACGTAACGAAAACCGCTTCGGCCGCTTTCCAAAAAACGGGCATGACCTCGGTAACGCTACTGAAAGGCATCAGCTATGGATCGAACGCTTTCGACTCCTGCGCATCGCTCGTCAGCGTGACTGTCGAGGAGGGTGTGACCGAAATCGGCAACTACATGTTCCAAAACACCAAACTGACCCAGGTAACGCTGCCCAATTCCGTCACGAAGATCAACGGCAACGCGTTTGCGAGCTGCACGGCCCTCACGACGATCGACCTCGGCACCGGAGTGGTGACCATTTCGGACTACGCGTTCCAGAAATGCGCCGAACTGACCGAAATCACCTTCCCCGATGCAACGGAAACGATCGGACAAAAACGCGTTTGCCGGATGCGTCAAACTGGCCAAAGTATCGTTCGGCAAGAATATGAAGACGATCAATGCTTACAGCTTCACCGGTACGAGCTACATGGGCGGCGCATGTCCCCTGCTGGGTGACATCACCTGCCGTTCGACTACGCCGCCGACCCTGAAAGACGACTACGGCACCGGTCCGTTCGGCGGTTCGTGGTACGACCACGCAGGCAAGGATGTCCCGGCCGAAAACAGAGTCATCCACCTGCCCAAATCGACCGATCCGGTCGGCGGTACGGGCGCCTACGCCGACTCTTCGTGGGCGGAACTGGCTACCTCGGCCTACGGATTCACCTTCAAATACGATGTGGAAGGCTAATACGGAAATAGAATGATCGCGCGGTGAAAATGTCGGTAATCCCCCTCCGGATTGCAGGCATTTTCATCCGCATTTAATCGAATCGCCATGAAAAAATTACTATACATCCTCGCAGGACTCGGTCTGGCGGCCTGCACCTCGGGCATCGAAGAACTTCCCGAAGTCGGCCCCCAACCCGGACGGGAAATAACTCTCACGGGTATTTCCGGCACCGCGAGCCGCACCCAATTCGTGCCTGGCGACGGGACCGAAATTCAATTTCAATGGAGCACCGGCGACCGAATCTGGGCAGGCGGCGTACAGAGCGCCGAAGCGGGAACGGACGGCAATGTCGCCGACTTCGGATTCACGAACCTCCCGGGGGCTGCACCCTACCGGATTTATTACAACATGACCGGCACCGACGCCGAAGCCGTCGTTCCGACCGAACAACGCCAGGCGGAGCCGGGCAAACTGCAACTCGGACCGAACGGCGATTTCGGCTATGCCACGACCGACTCCGAGGACGATTCACCCTCTCGCACGCCACCGCTTACGTCTGGTTCAACCCCTGGTCGCAGGACGTGAAGGAGAAGCTCGTTTCCGTCACGCTGGCAGCGACCGACGCCTCGACCGTACTGACCGGTACGCGCACCTTCGACGGCACCGGATTCAGCGATGCGACCGATGCGAACAACGCCGTAACGCTTTCGTTCGGCAAGGAGGGTGTCGAACTGCCCGCGACGAGCAGCACCGCGAGCGTATTCGCCGCAGCGGTCGTCTATCCGGCGGATTGCAGCGCAGAGGAAATACACGTAACCTACACCTTCGCCGACGGCAGCGTCTATACCGAGACCAAAACCGGACGCAATTTCGAAGCGGGCCGTATCTACCGCCTGACGACCGAGATTACCAAGCGCGACGGAGGCAGCCTCGAAATTCAGGGGCTGGAGGATTCGGACGAACCCGTTTGTATGAAATACGGCGCTTCGGAAGCGTATGCACTGACGGCCGGAGGATGGATTCCCACGGTCGAAATGACATCGGCACCGGCAGGCTGGACGGCCGATTTCGACATCGCACGGCGTTCGCTCCTGATCGCTCCTCCTGCGGAATACACCGACGGAATGGATTTGGAAAACACCGTAACGATCCGGTCCGACGGCAAGCCGATCCTCTCACAGGAGTATTACGTGCTCGACTTCACCCATCCCGAAGGCACGTTCGTCCTCATAGAGGGCAACATGACCTCGGAGAACGGCACGATCGTCTATTTCGACCAACACATGCGCTATCATGAAAAGGTTTACGAGGAGATCAACGACAACGAAATCGGCAACGTCCTTCAGGATATGTACATGGCCAACGGCAAGATCTACTTCATTACCCAAAACGGCAAGACAAGCAGCATGGGGACCACATTCAACGGCGACGGACGCTTCGTCGTCTGCGATGCCCACACGATGAAACGCCTCGTGGCACGCGACATGCAGTTCTACGCAAACGTCGATACCTCTACGGGTGCCACCCAAAGTTCAAAATCGACCCTCTGCTGGCCGCAGCACATCGTGGTCGTAAGTCCCGAAAAGGCCTATATCCAATACTCCACGGCCGACAACGAATCTCATTCGGGCATCCGCATCGTGGACCTTCAGACCAACATCATCCGCACGAGCGACATTCCGGGAACATTCGGTGCTTTCACGAAGACGGGGGCGACCAAGGCCCGCATGGTCTTCTCGCGCGGCAAGGTCTTCGCCGGACGGGGCAATTCGGTGATCGTCCTCGATCCCGCGACGGATGCCGTAATCAAAACCGTCACCTACGAAAACCGCCAGGTGAAAGACCTCGCAAAGGGTTACGATGGGAAAATTTATGCTATCTTTACGGGCGAATTTACCGGAAACTCGGGCATGACCGGTGCGGCGAGCTTCACCAAACCGGCTATGATCGTAGCGTTGGACGCGAACGGCGAGGTCGTTTCGGAAACGAACCTGCCCGAACAGATCGAACTGCGCACGGGCACGGCTTCGCCGACAGTGCAGATGTGTGCGAGCTTCACGCAGCCGCACCTCTATTTCATCGGCAAACAGGACTTCAGCGCCTATGAAGCGATGCGTTACAACTACGAAACAGGCAGGGTCAACTGGGACTACATCACGGCAGCCCTCGATGCGGAAAGTTCGGGAGGATCCATCATCTACGGCTACATGGGCGTACACCCGACGACCGAACAACTGTGGGTCGGAAAATCGAGCTATACGAACAGCCGTATCCACGTTTACGACGTATCGCGCAGCGATGCCCTGGAGTTTTCGAGCTTCTATCAGAAGAAAGCGAGTCCGGCAGGCGTGGATTTCGCCTACCGTTTCTCGGACGAATGGATAAACAAATAGAATTATGTTCAATGGGTTGAAAAGAGGAATCGTAATCTGTGCATGCGCGGCGCTGGCCGTGTCGTGCATGGATTACGGTCCGATAGAGAAAGAGGATTTCGAAATCGACAACGCAGGTTCGGGCGACGAGGTGACCGGCAAGGGGCTCTTCATCACCAACGAAGGGAATTTCATGTACGGCAATGCCTCGCTCTCCTATTACGATCCGGAGAAAAAACATGTCGAGAATGAAGTTTTCGCCAGAGCCAACGCCATCAAGTTGGGCGACGTCGCGCAGTCGATGGTCATCCGCAACGGTATCGGTTGGATCGTAGTGAACAACTCGGGCGTGATCTATGCGATCGACATCAACACCTTCAAGGAGGTGGGACGCATCACGGGCTTCACTTCGCCCCGCTACATCCATTTCCTGAGCGACGAAAAAGCCTACGTCACCCAAATCTGGGATCCGCGCATCTACATCGTCAATCCCAAGACCTACCAGATCACCGGCTATGTCGAAACGGATATGGATTTCGAAACCGGTTCGACTGAACAGATGGTGCAATACGACAAATACGTCTTCACCAACTGCTGGTCGTACCAGAACCGAATCCTGGTGATCGACACCGAAACCGACAAGGTCTGCGACCAGATCACCGTGGGCATCCAGCCCACCTCGCTGGTCATGGACAAGTACAACAAGATCTGGACGGTGACCGACGGCGGCTACGAAGGTTCGCCCTACGGACACGAGGCGCCATCGCTCTACTGCATCGACGCCGCAACCCGCAAGATCGAGAAACAGTTCAAGTTCAAATTCGGCGACTGGCCCTCCGAAGTGCAGCTCAACGGCACACGCGACACGATCTACTTCATCAACAAGGCGGTCTGGCGCCTGCCGGTAACGGCCGACAAGTTTCCGGTAAAACCATTCCTTCCCTACAACAATACGCTCTACTACGGACTGACGATCAACCCCGTCAATTCGGAAGTCTATATCGCCGACGCGATCGATTACGTGCAGAACGGTGTCGTACTGCGCTATTCGCCCGACGGCGAACTGCTCGACGAATTCTATGTCGGGATCATCCCCGGCGCCTTCTGCTGGCGCTAATCATATAATAAGAATCATCATCCATGAACAAAATACGGATCTATTTCATATTGCTCGCTCTGACGGCGGTCGCCTGCAACAAGGACGAGCTCATCACCACCGATGTCGAACAGGTGCCGATCATCACGTTCGACACCGACCCGGCCGTCTATCCCGTCAAGGTCGGCCGGGAGTTCACCATTACGCCCTCCTACCAGTTCGTCGATCGGGCCGTTTACTCATGGAAACTGGAAGAAACGGGCAAAATCATCTCGACCGAACCGCAGCTCACCTACCGGTTCGACTCCGGCAATGAAATTTCGGAAGGCGTCAACGGCTACTACATCGACCTGGAGGTAACCACCCCGAACGGCACGACCGTCGAAACGGTTCTCGTCGAGGTACAGGAGCTGCTGCCGCCCCTGATCTCTTTCCCCATGCAGACCGACGGGCTGGAGGTCGTGAAAGGACGCAAATACGAATTCGCGCCCACCGTACAGTCGGCCGAGAACAGCAATTTTCTCTGGACGCTGCGCCGTCCGGGTGCCGCCGAAGCCGAACCGGTCGGCGATGAGGCCGTCTATGAATTCTGCGAGGAGGTCGCCGGAACATACGAAGTCACTCTGCGCACGGAAAACGAGGACGGCTCGGACGAAATGACAATCGAGGTGGAGGTGGTCGATGCACTGGCGGTATCGGCTACGGCGGTACCTATCGGACGCAAATACGACGGTCTGACCCGCACCGTATCGCTCGACCGCACGATCACTCTGCAGCCATCCATCTGGAACGGCACCAACCCCAAGTTCAGTTGGACGATCGACGGACAAGAGGTCGGGACCGAGCTTTCGTACACCTATACCCCGACCGAAACAGGGATCAAAAAGATCGTTTTCACCGTAACGGACACCACCGACGAACCCGAAGTGACCCTCTCGAAGTGCATCACGCGCACCAATGAAACCCGGGCTACGCTGGAGTTCACCGTCGAATGCCACGGCGAAGAAGAGTCGCACCGCCGCCCGGCTTCGGGAGCCAGCAGCGCGACGTGGAACCGGGTGTACGAATATACACCAGCCCCGGGACAGTTCATCAACGAACTGGTTTCGGGCGGATTCACCGGTACGGAGACCACCCCCGAAGCGGCAGTCGCCTACGCCGAAGAACGGATGCGGAAAAACACCTGGGTATCGCTCGGTGGCTGGGGCGGCTACATCGTCGTGGGCTTCGACCACAGCATCGACAACTCCTCGTCCGGATACAAGGGAGGCTATAACTTCTCGATCACGGGCAACGCTTCAAGGGTTCATCCGAACCGGGTATCGTCTATGTGATGCAGGACACCAACGGCAACACCCTGCCCGACGACGAATGGTACGAACTCAAAGGATCGGAGTTCGGCAAGGAGGAGACCGTTCAGGATTACGCGGTCACCTATTACCGGCCGACCTACTCGGGAGCCGACGTACAATGGAAGGACAACCAGGGCGTCAAGGGCAAGATCGACTACCTGAAACAGTACCACGACCAGCCCAGCTACTACCCGGCGTGGATCGGCACGGACAGCTATACGCTTTACGGTCCCTGCCTGAAGAGCCGCACCTACGACCAGTCGGGCAACGGCTCCTACTGGGTCAATGGCGAATACGACTGGGGCTACGCCGACAATTTCGGCAACGACCGTCTTTCGGAGGACGACAATGCTGCAGCAGGCGCCATGAAGGTCTATTTCAAAATCTCGAACGCGGTCGATAAGAACGGACAGCCCGCCGACCTCAAATACATCGACTTCATCCGGGTACAGACCGGCGTCAATGCCAAAGCCGGCTGGCTGGGCGAGAACTCCACGGAGGTATTCGGATTTACGGACGAAACATCAACCAGGGCAAATAGGCGGGAATATGAAAATAACAGGTATAATCTGCTGCCTCGCACTACTGTGCACGGCATGCAGCGAAGAGAAGACCGAACTGCCCTGGGGCAGCGACAACTACATAGTATCGTTTTCGCTGACTACCGGCGCCGACACCTACCCGGCCGTCATCCGCGACGGCCGGATTACGGTAAGCATCCCCTACAACGTATCGTTGGAAGACGCGCAGGTACCTACGAATTATGCGAGCACGCCTCGATCTACCCCGACCCGGCGACTGTCGCCGACTGGGACCAGGAGTGGCAGTTTCTGGTCAGCTCCTACGACAATCAAAACGACCGCACCTACCTCTATACGGTAGAGCGCACCGACATTGCGACCGATGGCAGTCTGACACTTCGGACGCAGGCCGAAGTGGACGCTTTCGCCCGGAGCGGAATCAACACCGTCGAAGGCAACCTCACCATCGGAGGCGAGGACGAAGAAAACCCCGTCACGAATCTGGACGGGTTGAAAAACCTCGTTTCGGTCCGCTGCGACCTGACGATCACCGCCGCTTATACGGGTGAAACATTGGCCGGACCTGGAAACCTGACCGCCTGCGAATCGCTGCGGATCGGCAGCGCGGCCCATCCCAACGAAACGCTCAGGCAGCTTTCACTCCCGGCCCTGAAAGAGATCAAAGGCGACCTGTGCGTCTACGGCACGGCTCTGCAAACGGCGGATTTCAAATCCCTGCAAAGCGTCGCCGGGCACTTCGTCCTCCAGTCGGACGCCCTGCTCCAACTGACGGCCGACGAGCTGACCACCGTTGCCGGGAATATGACGCTGATCGGAACGATCGCAGACGAAGCCAAAGCCCCGTGCGAACAGATGTATTTTCCGAAACTGCAACGCATCGACGGGACGCTTACCCTCTCCCGCTTCGACCGGTTATCGGGACTGGGCACCACGTTCGGTGTTCTGACCCAGGCCGGAGCGCTTCGCTACGAACATCTCGCTCTGGCCAATACGTTCGAATTTCCGCTGATCGAAACCACCGGGAACATCACCGTCACCGACTGCTCCTATTGCGATCGGTCCTGCTGCCGGCACTCACCGACGCCGGATCGCTCGAAATTACGGGGTGTCCGGCCATCGAAACATTATCCTTCCCGAAAGCGGAGCGTTTCGACGGCGACGTTAGCCTGGCAACGCTCCCCGCGATCAAGGATTTCGGGGAATTCCTTCCGGCGCTCAAAGCCATTTCAGGCGACCTGTCGATCGACGACCTGTCGTCGCTCGAAGGCGTACTGGATCTCTCGGGATGCACTTTTTCTCCGAACAGTACGCTCGACCTGCGTCTGGTCGCCGCGACGCGACTGACGGAGCTCCGGGGCGGCGATTTCGGCGGCTCGCTGCGGATCGACGCCTCGTCGCTGACGCCGCAACCGGAAGCGATGCCTTTCGGAATCACCGGGTTCAAAAACCTCGATACCCTGCGGATCGCCGGATTCACGCATGTTTCCGAACTCTCTTTGCCGACGGAAAGCTGCGATGATCTCACGATCGAAAATTGCGGATCGCAAGCCCCGTTCACGCTCTCGCTGCCGAATCTCGTCGAAGTGCGGGGAACACTTCTCTGCCGTAACTGCGGCAAGACAGGCGAAGCGAATTCGGCTTCGTTTCCCCGGCTGAAAAACGTCGGCCGGCAGCTCTCGTTCTACGTAGGTGCCTCGTCGTTCACCGCCCTCGAATTTCCGCTGCTGGAAACCGTCGGCAACGGAGAGCCCGTTTCGGATGATCCGGCAGACGACTACGCCCTCTACACGATGCCTTCGGGTTGCGCGGGCGAATTCATCCTGCCGAGCCTGCAACAGGTAAACGGCAGCATGCTGGTATCCACCTGGAACACATCGACCGACCGGGCCGTCGCGTTCCGCTTTCCCTCCCTGCAGAGCGTCGCGGGAGAAATCAGCGTCGGACACACGGCCTACAAAAACAAGTCGGTCGCAACGCTCGATTTCTCCGCCCTGACCGCTGCCGGGGCAGTCCGCATCGGCAACCTCTCGTCGGTAACGGATTTCTCGACCTTCACGCAGGCCCTTCCCCGACTCTCCGAACAGACGTGGAGCGTGACGGACTGCGGCTATAACCCTACGTATCAACAAATGCTCGACGGCGAAACCGGAGCCGAATCCAAATGATGAAACACCTATTGACAATCGTACTGTGCCTCACAACGCTCACCGGGCTCGCACAGGAGGAGAAAATCAAAAAAAGCGAGTGGTGGAACAGCAATCCTTCGTATGCCGTTCCCATCCGCGAAGTCAATGTCACGGCACGGCGGCCGATGAAGGAGATCGGCATCCAGAAAACCCAGCTCGACACCACAGTGCTGCATGAAAACATCGCTCTCTCGATGGCTGACATCCTGACTTTCAACACGTCGATTTTCGTCAAACAGTACGGCCGCGCCACCCTTTCGACCGTAGCGTTCCGCGGTACGTCGCCCTCGCATACGCAGGTGACGTGGAACGGTATGCGAATCAACTCCCCGATGCTGGGCATGACGGACTTCTCGATGATCCCCTCCTACTTCATCGACGACGCCTCGCTGCTGCACGGCACCTCTTCGGTCAATGAGGCGGGCGGCGGCCTGGGCGGAGCAGTCAAGCTCTCCACGCGCCCTGCTGACGCGGACGGCTTCAACCTGCAATACACGCAGGGTGTCGGCTCGTTTTCGACTTTCGACGAGTTTCTGCGCCTCACCTACGGCAACGACCGCTGGCAAACTTCGACACGCGTCGTCTATTCCTCCTCGCCGAACGACTTCAAGTACAGAAACTACGATAAAAACGTGCTTATCCTGGACGACGACCATAACATCATCGGCTCCTACTACCCGATCGAACGCAACAAAAGCGGTGCATACCACGATTTCCACGCGTTGCAGGAGGTCTATTACAATACCGGGCACGGCGACCGTTTCGGATTACAGGCCTGGTACGTCAATTCGAAGCGGGGACTTCCGATGCTGTCGGTCGATCACAAGGAGAACGACGACTACCTGAACCAACAGCGCGAACAAACCCTGCGCAGCATCCTTTCGTGGGATCACCTGCGCGAAAAGTGGAAAGTAGGCGTCAAAGCCGGTTATATCCATACCTGGATGGCCTACGACTACGAACGGGAGCTCGGCAACGGGAAAATGGAGAAGATGATCCGCTCGCGCAGCACGATCAACACCTTCTTCGGCCAGGTGGACGGGGAATACTACCTCGGGGAGAAGTGGCTTTTCACGGCAACCGTTTCGGCACACCAGCATCTGGTACGAAGCATCGACAAAAACATCATCCCGATGGACAACCAGCAGCCGACCGATCCCAACGGCAACAAAACCAAAGTGCCCGTCGGTTATGACAAAGGACGCATCGAACTGTCGGGATACGTGTCGATCCGCTACCGCCCCACCGAGCGCCTGGGCCTTTCGATAGGCCTGCGCGAAGAGATGTTCGGCTCGGAGTGGACACCGATCATTCCGGCCTTCTTCACCGACTATCTGATCTCGAAACGCGGCAACCTCGTCGCCAAGGCCTCCATTTCGCGCAACTACCGCTTCCCGTCGCTGAACGACCTCTACTTCCTGCCGGGCGGCAACCCCGACCTGAAAAAGGAGCACGGCTTCACCTACGACGCCGGTCTGTCGTTCGCTACGGGCCGCGACGGAGTTTACACCCTGCGGGGCGAAGCCACCTGGTTCGACTCCTACATCGACAACTGGATCGTCTGGCTGCCTACGGCCAAAGGATTCTGGACGCCCAAAAACGTCAAGGAGGTGCATCCTACGGCGTGGAGGTGAAAGCGGGGCTGGACGTACAGTTGGCCAAAGACTGGCAGTTTGAGCGCCGACGGCAACTTCTCGTGGACCCCCTCGATCAACCCACGGCGACCCGGTGGACTGGTACGACAAGGCGATCGGCAAACAGCTCGTTTACATCCCCGAATTTTCGGCTTCGGTAACGGGGCACCTGACCTATCGCTCGTGGCGGTTCACCTACAAATGGTGCTATTACAGCGAGCGTTTCACCACCTCGGACAACGATATGAAGACCAAGATCGGACGTGTGAAGCCTTACTTCATGAGCGACATTTCGCTCGAAAAGCCTTCTCGTTCCGCTGGGCCGACCTCTCGCTTAAAGGAGTCATCAACAACCTCTTCAACGAAGAGTATCAGTCGGTGCTTTCGCGCCCGATGCCCCGGCTGAACTACGAGATTTTCCTCGACATCCGCCCTAAATGGGGAAAACGGAATAAAAAACAGTAACTTTGCACCGCCCCTCGAAACTCCGACCGGGCTGAAAACGAAACTCTGACAATGAAAAAACTACTTTATATCCTGTTGTCGGCGATCCTCGCGGCCGCAACCGCCTGCCATCCCCGATCCGCCGCCTCGCTCGGGGATTTCGACATCAGCCTCTACGCCCCCGCCTACTCCTCGGGCTTCGAAATTTTCGGAGCGGAAGGGATGAAAAGCACGATACTGAAGACATACGCCCCCGTGGCAGGGAGCCGAAGGCGAGGAAACGCAGCTCTTCATCGCCCGCAACGGCGAACAGGCTCCGGCGGATTTTCCGGGACAGGTACTCGACGGCGACGCCCGGCGCATCGTCTGCATGTCCTCGACCTACATCGCCATGCTCGACGCCCTGGGCGAACCGCAGCGGGTAGTCGGCGTATCGGGCATCGACTACATCAGCAACCCCTACGCGCCTCGCACAAGGAACAGACTCGGCGACGTGGGCTACGACGGCAACATGAACTACGAGCGGCTGCTTTCGCTCTCCCCGGACATCGTGCTGCTGTTCGGCGTCAGCGGCGCCAGCGCCATGGAACCCAAGCTCCGCGAACTGGGTATTCCCTACGCCTATATGGGCGAGTACCTCGAACAGTCGCCGCTGGGCAAGGCCGAATGGCTCGTGGCCGTAGCGGAAATCGCCGGAATGCGCGAACGGGGCGAAGAGGTGTTCCGCGAAATACCCCTCCGTTACGACAGCCTGAAAACCCTCGCGGCGAAAGCCGAACGAAAACCCGTCGTCATGCTGAACACTCCCTACGGCGACTCCTGGCTGATGGCTCCGCCTTCGAGCTATGTCGCCCGGCTGATCGCCGACGCAGGAGGACAATACGTCTATACCCAGGACACGGGCAATCAGTCGCGCCCCATCGACACGGAGGAGG
>OKWF01000070.1_pt1 | contig 14224 bp, 17 predicted proteins | sample 1607031 | NCBI WGS metagenome assembly OKWF01 (sample SAMN04414079, study PRJEB24778) | human gut metagenome | material: faecal | host: Homo sapiens | reverse complement strand
GACCGACGGATCAGACTGAATTAATTAGTGGAGAGCCGGATACAGGGAGACTTGTAAGTCCGGTTCGGGGGCGAGTGCCCGGAAACCTATCATAGAAATATGACAAGGCGCTGGGTACTTAGCCTACACGTACACGACTGAGGAAAGCGAAAAAATGGAACTGTTCGCTCTTGCCGAGAAGCTGGACGGCAACCTTGAACTGGCTATCAAGCGGCTTGCAGAAAGCAAAAGAAATCCCCAATCATCAACAACTTAAAAATTAGGAACATGAAATGGATTGACAATCTGATATACACGCTATTGTCCGCCTGCCTGCTGGCGGGCTGCGAGGACAGCGGAAGCAAGGAGCTGGAAAGGATGCAGGGCTATTGGGTACACGTCAGGGGACACCCGGCTTTCACACTCTCGGAAACGGGCGGCAGATACACCGTCACCCGGAAAGCGAATGTCAGGGGCAGAATACTGGAAACGGCTTACCCGGTAACAGAACGGAACGGCTGCCTGTTCATCGAAACGGGCTTCCGCATACAGTTCACCTATGACAAAAAGACCGACCGGATAACGCTCATGCCCGGCGGCGAATACAAACGAGTTACAAACCCTGAAAACAAAAGATAATGAAAAGAACAATTCTCCTTATGGCGGTGTGCCTTTGCTTCATCGGCAAGGCATCCGCACAGTGGGTGGTGTCAGACCCCGGCAACTTGGCGCAGGGCATCATCAACACCACCAAGCAGATAGTGCAGACTTCCACCACTGCCAAGAACACGCTGGACGGCTTCATGGAAGCGCAGAAGATTTTCCAGCAGGGTAAAAAATATTACGATGCGCTCAAAGCGGTACACGATGTTGTCAAGGGCGGCATCAAGGTGAAGAAGTCCATTGAGTTGGTGGCGGAAATATCCGAAATCTACGTGCGAAACTATCAGAACATGCTGGCAGACCCGAACTACACGCCGGATGAACTCACCGCCATTTCAGCCGGGTACGCAAAGCTGCTCTCCGAAAGTGCGGACGTGTTGCAGGACTTGAAGAATGTAGTGAACGTGACGGGCATGTCGCTGACGGATGCCGAAAGACTGGCGGTAATCAACAACGCCTATAAAAGCCTGCTCAACTACCGCAACCTCGTGAACTACTACACCCGAAAGAACATATCCGTGTCCTACCTGCGGGCGAAGAAGAAGAACGACACCGACCGGGTGCTGGCTCTCTACGGCTCGGCGGATGAACGCTACTGGTAACATATAAATCGGTATGCCTATGTTATTAGCAGCGGTGGATTTTGACAACCTGCACCAAGTGTTGCGGGTGCTGTACGATGAAATGATGCCCTTGTGCAGCAACATGACGGGGGTAGCCAAAGGGATAGCCGGGCTGGGAGCTTTGTTCTATGTAGCCGCCAAAGTGTGGCAGTCGCTCGCACGTGCCGAACCCATAGACGTGTACCCGCTCCTGCGTCCCTTTGCGCTGGGGCTGTGCATCATGTTTTTTCCAACTTTCGTACTGGGGACTATCAACACGGTATTGTCGCCAGTGGTGAAAGGGTGCAACCAGCTTATGGAAACGCAGACTTTCGACATGAACGAGTACCGGGCGCAGAAAGACCGACTGGAATATGAAGCCCTGATGCGAAGCCCCGAAACGGCTTACCTCGCATCGGACGAGGAATTTGACCGACAACTGGAAGAACTGGGCTGGTCGCCCTCCGACATGGTGACCATGACGGGCATGTACATGGACAGGACGGCTTATAATATAAAGAAGTCCGTCCGGGACTGGTTCAGGGAGTTATTGGAAATGCTCTTTCAGGCGGCGGGGCTGATTATAGACACGCTGCGCACGTTCTTCCTAATCGTGTTAAGCATACTGGGTCCGCTGGCGTTTGCGATTTCCGTCTATGACGGTTTCCAAAGCACGCTGACCCGGTGGATTTCACGCTATATCTCCATTTACCTGTGGCTGCCCGTGTCGGACTTGTTCAGCAGCGTGCTGGCACGCATACAAACCCTGATGCTCCAAAAAGACATCGAGCAGCTTTCAGACCCGGATTTCATCCCGGACGGGAGCAGCACCTTGTATATAATCTTTATGATTATCGGCATCGTGGGCTACTTCACCATTCCAACGGTGGCAAGCTGGATAGTGTCGGCTGGCGGTACGTCTGCCTATAACCGCAACGTGGCACGAGCTGGGTCAATCGCCGGGGCTGCGGTCGGTGCGGCAAGCGGGAAAGTAACCGGGAAACTACTCAAATAACCAACATCAATATTTAGTATATGGAATTTAAGTCATTAACGAACATCGAAACGAGTTTCCGGCAAATCCGGCTCTTTGCGCTGGTATTCATCTGCCTGTGCGCACTGGTGACGGGCTTTGCCGTGTGGAACTCGTACAGCTTCGCCGAGAAGCAGCGGCAGAAGATATACGTCCTCGACAACGGCAAAAGCCTGATGCTGGCACTCTCGCAGGACATGGCACAGAACAGACCCGTGGAAGCGAAGTCGCACGTGCGGCGTTTCCACGAACTTTTCTTCACCTTATCACCCGAAAAGGGGGCTATCGAAAGCAACATCAAACGCTCGTTGTTTCTCGCCGACAAGACCGCTTTCAACTATTACAAGGACTTGGCGGAAAAGGGCTACTACAACCGGGTGATTTCCGGAAACGTCACGCAGACGGTGGAGATTGACAGCGTGAAGTGCGACTTCGACCAGTACCCCTACAAGGTGAACACGTATGCCCGCCAGTTGATTGTCCGGGAAAGCAGCCTGACGGTGCGAAGCCTTGTCACCTCGTGCCGGTTGCTTAACGCAACACGGAGCGACAACAACCCGCACGGCTTCATCATCGAAGCGTTCACCATTACCGAGAACAAGGATTTGCAGACCATTAAAAGATAGCCTTATGGAAAGAAAACGAAATTACATCGAAAAGGTGCAGGACTGGGCAGACGACCGCCTGCGCCGAATGTGCGGACGGATTACGCCGGGCAAAAGGCTGGCGGTTATCCTCCTGATGTTCTTCTTTTTCGGCGGCTTGTCTATCTACATCACCGTTTCATCAATCTACAATATCGGGAAACGGGACGGGCAAAGGCTGCAAATAGAACACATCAGACAACTGCCGTTGCACGGCAATGACACAACCAAAAGTATCAACCCGTTAAACAGACCGCAATATGGAAGACGTACAGAAGAATGAGAACGGCACGACCGCACAGCAGGCGGACGGGAAGCCGAAAAAGGAAAATAAGCCCAAACGGGAACTTACCCCGCAGCAGGTGCAGCAGCGCAGGAAAATGATAGTCTTCCCGCTGATGTTCCTTGCCTTTGCAGGGTGCATGTACCTGATATTCGCACCCTCCGGCAAAGAGGACGTGAATGTGGAAAGCGTGGGCGGCTTCAATGCCGACATACCCCTGCCCGCAGAGGACGGGATTATAGCCGACAAGCAAAAGGCTTACGAGCAGGCGGTGACAAGCCGCAAACAGCAGGACAAGATACAATCCTTGCAGGACTTCGGTTTCACGCTGGATGATGATACGGAAGAACCACAAGAGGAAATCAACCTGCTGCCGGAAGAAGATCCGAAGCCACAAAGGGGCGGCGGTGCTTCTTCAAGGGCGGCTTACCGGGACATCAACCGCCAGTTAAGCACGTTCTACGAAACGCCCCCTGTGGACGAGGAAAAAGAGGAATTGAAACGGCAGGTGGCGGAACTGACCGACCGACTGAAACAGCAGCAGAACGCCACGCCTACGGCTGACGACCAAATGGCACTCTTGGAAAAAGTCCTACGAGCTGGCGGCAAAGTATATGAACGGGCAGGACGGACAAAGGGGACAGATTGCCCAAATACCGACAGCCGGGCAGAACGGCGGCGGTATCGGCACTCCGGCTATTCCGGTGCAGGCTATCCGGGAAACGACCGTTTCGGGATTGCAGCAGCCCATGAGCGATGCCGACTTCATCCGGGCTTACAGCCAGCCACGAAACTACGGCTTCAACACGGCGGTAGGCACGGGGTACGCTATGGGAAAGAACACGGTAGCCGCCTGCATACACCAAGACCAAACGCTGGTGGACGGGCAGGCGGTGAAACTCCGGTTGCTCGAACCCATGCAGGCGGGAAATATCGTTGTGCCGAAGAATACCCTTGTGGCGGGAACGGCAAAGGTGCAGGGCGAACGGCTCGACATACTGGTGTCCTCGATTGAGTACGCTGGCAACATCATCCCGGTGGAACTCGCCGTGTTCGACACGGACGGGCAAAAGGGGCTTTCCGTCCCGTCCTCTATGGAGCAGGAAGCGTTCAACGAAGCTATGGCGAATATCGGAAGCGGGCTGGGTACAAGCATTTCCTTTGCCCAAAGTGCCGGGCAGCAGGTGGCTATGGACGTGACAAGGGGATTGCTGCAAGGAACGTCCGGCTACCTCGCCAAGAAGTTCCGAACCGTGAAAGTGAAGCTGAAAGCAGGCTATAAAGTCATGCTGTATGCCAAACAACAATAACCATTTTATCAACCGTTAAAATTTCAATTAGCAATGAAACAGATTTTTGGATTGTTCGCCCTCTTGCTGGGCGTGTGTGCGGCAAACGCACAAACCGCTGACACCGTGAAGTATGCGGCTGGCAACGACTTGTACCGGGGGATTACCCGGAAACTCCCGTACCGCCAAATGGTTACGCCCTACGGCGTGGAAGTGACCTTTGCCAAGACGGTGCATATCATCTTCCCCGCCGCCGTCCGCTATGTCGATTTGGGAAGCAACCACATCATAGCGGGCAAGGCGGACGGTGCGGAGAACGTAATCAGGGTGAAAGCCACGACAGAGGGCTTTCCGGGAGAAACGAACTTCTCCGTTATCTGCGAGGACGGCAGTTTCTTTTCGTTCAACGCCAAGTACGCCCGTGAACCGGAAATGCTCAACATCGAAATGAAGGACTTCTTGGAGAATGAAGATACGTCCGACTTCTCACATACCCGGATGAACATCCATTTCCGGGAACTGGCGGGTGAAAGCCCGCTATTAGTGAAGCTGATAATGCAGAGCATCTACAAGAACAATGACCGGAAAGTGCGCCACTTGGGTAGCAAGCGTTTCGGCATACAGTTTTTACACCTATAACGGGATGCTCTACGTGCACACGCAGACAAAGAACAGTTCCAACGTGCCTTTCGACACGGACTTCATCAGGTTTAAGATAACCGATAAAAAAGTGCCCAAACGCACGGCTATTCAGGAAACGGTACTGGATGCGGTACGCAGCTACAACGAGGTGATAGAGATTGCCGGGAAATCGACCGTGCGCACGGTGTACGCCCTGCCGAAGTTTACCATTCCTGACGACAAGCTGCTGGTCGTGGAACTCTACGAGAAGAACGGCGGGCGGCATCAGACCATACGGGTGGAAAACGCCGACATCGTGAACGCAGAAGTGATTGACGAACTAAAAATCAAATAGGGAATGAAAAGACACATCTTTATAATGATGCTCTTTGCGCTGTGCCTGACCTCGTTTCAGGCACACGCACAAAGATACCTGCCGGGCATGAAAGGCTTGCAGGTCACGGCGGGCATGACGGACGGGGTGCATTGGAACGCTGGCAGTGATTTCGCCTACCACATCGGGGCGGCGTACAGCGTTTACACCAAGAACGCCAACCGCTGGGTGATTGGCGGCGAATACCTGCACAAGAAGTATGACTACAAGGATATGCAGATACCCGTAGAACAGTTCACCGCAGAGGGCGGCTATTACCTGAAATTCCTATCGGACAGACGAAAGACCTTTTTCCTTTCATTGGGCTTGTCGGCTCTCGCCGGGTACGAAACAAGCAACCGAAGCGAAAAGCTGCTGCCGGACGGCTCTACCTTGCTGGATAAGGACTGCTTCATTTACGGCGGTGCGCTGACGCTGGAACTGGAAACCTACCTGACCGACCGGGTGGCTCTGCTGTTGAACGCAAGGGAACGGGCGTTGTTCGGCTCGGACATAGGCAAGTTCCACACGCAGGTATCTTTGGGACTGAAATTCATTATCAACTGACCGCTATATAATAATGTATATGAAGAATGTAATGTATAAAATCATCATGGGCTGCTACATCGTGGCCGCCCTCGTGCTTGTCACCGCCTGTAATGACAACTTGGATATTCAGCAGGCGTACCCGTTCAGCATCGAAACACTGCCAGTACCCAAAAGGCTGAAAGTCGGGGAAACCGCCGAAATACGCTGCCGACTGGTGCGTGGCGGCTATTACCAGCCGACTGCCTATCAGATACGGTATTTCCAGCCGGACGGCAAAGGAAAGCTGGAAATGGATAACGGCACGGTGCTTTTGCTCAATGACCTTTACCCGTTGGAGAAAGAAACATTCAGGCTCTACTACACCTCGGCATCGACAGACCAGCAGACGATTGACATTTATATTATCGACAGCTTCGGGCAGATGCAACAACTTTCGTTCTCGTTTAACAATGACAGCAGCGAGGAAGAATAAATCTTTTGGAATTAGTATGTTGATAAACACCCAGTGTTTTATTGCTGGGTGTTTATTTTGTGATTACCTTTGTTCCTTGTAAATAACTTATAAAAAAATAACTGCACATTATGAGAATAAAGGATATTTCCGTTGAAAATTATCGAAACTTAAATTCTGCAACAATTACATTTGACGAATCGTGCAATTTTATTGTTGGAGAAAATAATTTAGGAAAATCAAATATATTAAACCTGTTAAATATCATTTTCACACGAAGAGGATTTGTTTATGATGATTTTAATGATGCAAATTTACCTATAACAGTTAATATACGAATAAAACTCACAAATGATGAAATAGGGCATTTTGAAGACTTGTTTGATATAGATGATTACACCTATATCAATATTATCTGTAAACAAGTATCACCTGATGATAATATGGAATTTTATCATTTAGAAACAGAAACATACATATCTCCAACCCTTATTAAATGCTTAAACTTTATATACTATGATTCCTTGAGAAATCCCATTTCTGAAATTAATTTTGACAGCAGTAAAGGCGTAGGGCGTTTTTTATCAAGAATGATTAAGGATTACGTATCGAATACAGATATAAATACTAATAATTTAGTTGATATTGAATTTACAAATGATTTATTAACTAATGTAAATACTAAATTAGAAAAAATAAAATCTTTTAAAGACCACGCAATTAAAGCTGTTTTGGAGGGGGATGTTTCATTGTTATTCCCAAAGTTAATCTCTTTACAAGATGCCAGAGGAGGGGCATTGTCAAAATGTGGATATGGAATTCAATTTTTTATTACTAGTTACTTTATCTATTTTGAATAAACTTCAAACAATTTCCGACCAACGTGGAGAAACAGGGGTATTTGTTAATGAGGATACAGGAGAAAGGTCTATTTCTGTTGTATTAGGACTTGACGAGCCAGAGATACATTTACATCCTTATATGCAACGTTCTCTTATTAAATATCTCAATAAAGTTATCAATAATGAAGATTCTGACTTAAAGTTATTAATAAAAGAATTATTTGGAATTGATAAATTAGATGGTCAAATCATCATCGCAACACATTCACCAAGTATTATTCTTAATGATTTTAAGCAGATTATTCGACTTTATAAAGAAGGAACAAGCACTAAAATAGTTTCAGGAACAAATCTATCTCTCGGCGAACAACTTGAAAAACATCTTTTACTTCATTTTCCTTTTATCAAAGAAGCATTCTTTGCTCGCTGTGCTATTTTTGTCGAAGGGGATTCTGAATATGGAAGTTTTCCCTTGTTTGCAAAAAAAATGTGATATAGATTTAGATGATTGCGGGATATGTGTTATTCAAGCAGGTGGAGATTCCGTTCTACAACTGATACAGTTAGCAGAAAAAATTTGGTATACCTTGTATTGGGATTAGAGATAGTGATGGAGATAATACCCCAACAAGTATTCCTAATTTATGGAAAACAACAGAACGGGATTTTGAGGCTGAATTAATGAAATTGATTGATATAGGAAGAGAGGAAGTATTATGCGATATACTTTGTGAATATGATTCGGAAAAACAAGAACGAATTCTGAATGCACAAGCATTAAATAAACGAGCATATAAAAAATATGGCTATTTAACAGCACCTATCAGTACAGACCTCAAATTATCAGATATAGACAAAACAAATATCACAAACCTAAAAGCCTATTATTCTACATGGTTTGGAATCAATAAGTCTCAACCATTGGGACTTTTAATAGGAATGAAACTATCTAAAAGCGAAATCCCTCAAATATATGTCAATCTAATTGAACAAGCTAAAAGTTTATGCTGATGTATCAAAACGAAATAGAAATTATAAAATCTCGGATTGAGAACAAACACCAAGGGGATGAAAAACAATTAGAAATTATTTTTTCTCCTAACAAACGATTATTAGTTGAAGCACCTGCTGGCTATGGTAAAACACATACAATGGTAAGCCGGATAGCCTATTTAATATCTATCGGCAAGCTACCTGTTCCAAAAAACTTTTAGCATTAACTTTTAGCGTAAATGCTGCATATAAAATTAAAAAAGATGTAAGTAAGAATATTCCAGAACTATTGCAGGATTTAGGCAAGCAAATTAATATTAAAGAAAAAATATATGTATCTAATTATCATGGTTCTGTCGAAGCATTTTAAAAAAATACGGTCATAGACTACATCCTGCATTGTCGAATTTAGATACTCTACAATCCGTTGATGATAGTCGAAGTGATAGTATAATGCGAGTATTTAATAATATTTCAATAGATGAAGCGAATGTTTTGTCAGAATTCAACGCCGGAGTTAAAAACATAAAAGGAAAGTATTTAAAAGAAAATATTGATAAATATAATTCTATTGTCATCTCCAAACTATTAATAAAGAATGCCATTCCATATAATGCAATTATTACTTTAACAATTAAATTGTTTAAAGAACAAATTGGAATATTAGAATTTTACCGAAATTATTATACATCAATTCTCGTAGATGAATTTCAAGATACCAATCTACTAAGTTATTGGCTATTGAATTTCTTAATTACAGATAAAACAAATATATTGCTATTAGGAGATTCTTTACAGCGAATTTATGGATTTATAGGAGCCGTACCCAATTTACTTTCACATGCACAAAATACATTCAATTTACAACTTATTTCATTGGAGAAGAATTATCGTTTTGCATCCAATGAGAATATGCTTCAATTGGATAAAATAATACGGCAAAATGCTATTACTCCTTTTGATAACCCTAATAGCTTAAAATCCAAGGTGGAATTTAATATCTATGATAACCAAGAAGAAGAAGCTTTACAAGTTGTAATTAAGTCACAAAAAAATATTACAAAACGATTCCTTTGCTAAAGTTGCCATACTTGCAAAGCAAAGAGGACCTAATATTGAGCATATTATAAAAACTTTCAATCACAATAAGATACCATTCTTTTATGGATTATTTACAGATGAAGACTCTGAATATATAACATTCAACAGAAAATGTCTGTATGAATTTATTGAATTACTAAAATCAAATTCAAAGATTACTAAAAAGATAGGGAAAAAACATATTGATAAAATACGAGAAATATATATTAACAATGATTCCGTACTTGTTAAAGCTCTTTTAGAATTACTCGAAATTTTTTGGGTTCAGCTTTTTGTCGATTATTCGTTTTTATCTAATGAAGATAAAATTAATCTGATTAAAGATACCTTTGAACATAATGGTATAAAACAATATATGGAATTCTTAAATACGTCTATAATAATCTCTACGGTACATGCAGCAAAAGGTTTAGAATGGGATTATGTAATACTTCCTGATATGGAAAAAGATTCATTTCCTAACTGGTATGGATTATGCGGTAGATGTAAAAATGGAAATGACTGTAATTTTGTGATGACTAAAGATATAGAAAAATCATTCTTTGAGGAATTAAGTGTATTTTATGTAGCAGTTACTCGGGCTAAAAAGCAAGTTTTTTTTACGGCAAGTCATAAACAACTCACAAATAGGGGCATTTTTGAAAAAAATTATAGTTGTTTTATGAAATTGCCAGGTATTGAATATATACAAACAGTATAGAGAGACAGAAAGTATTATTGGCTAACCAACAGCTAGTCAGAAGGCATTGGTTGCTAATAATTTTTGGGGAATATAGGCGGGTTTCTTTGCTACTTTATTTCCCGGCACTCACGAAGAAAGTAGCGGCGGCAAACAGCCGCCGTTCTCTATCAACTGGTTTTAAGGCTCCTTATGGACGTGTATTTCTCTAACCACACCTTTACCTGTTCCATGTTGTATTCGCCCGTGATAATTGCCGTATGGTCGTTTATGGCTACAAACCGGACACTCTCGTGGCTGTTTACCCAGCCTTGCAGGGAACAGACGCCCCACGTGTCCACATCTTCAAAAACACTGCGGTCTATCCGGCTGATTGGCTCGCCGAAAACTACCGTCATTATCTGAAAGTCCGGCTTATCTGCCAGCAGTTGCAAATGGTGCAGCGTGCCGAAATCGTCAATTTTGCGCCCCCACGCCCACACATCATTATACAAATCATCGCCCCATTGGTGCGGGTGGTCGAAACGGACTTTTACCTCTATGGTGTGTTCGTTTTCTTCTGTGTCCTCGATACGCCCGTTACCATTAAGCCCGTAAAAATGCACTCGCAACGCCTGCCGATAAGCTCCTTGTTTACTTCTGTCGTTTTCATGCCCCCAAAATTTACTTGTTTATTACTCCGTTCTTCTTTGCTATCCACCCGTCACGCCTGCGGCGGCACTCGTCCAGCGTTTTGGCTACCGTGCTGAAAAGTTCGCCGTCCGTGTGGCGGTAGTCATATTGAAAATAAATCTGTCCCCTGAAAGCCCCTAAATGGCATTTCACGAACTTTTCTTCTCCCGGTGTCTGGGTGATGCTTACCCCGTTTTTGTTAAGTGACTGCATGATGTCTTATTTTTTTATGGTTATAAACTTGGTTGTTTTTAGCGGGCAGGGCTTTGACACCCCGCCCGGATTGGTTGTTATGCCGCCCGGAACACAAAGCCGTCATCAAACCAGTAATCGCACATGAACAGGTCACGGGCGAACTGTTTGTAATCGAAATAGGTCTTTGCGAACTCCGGCAGGTCGTAACATTCTTCTATAATTTCATAGGCGAAATCTTCTTCATCGTCATATTCCCCTTGATATTCATCCCGGAAATCCCGTACAAGGTCGTCCGCATCTTCCTCGCCCAAATCATGGCTTTTATAGTTGCACCACACGAAAAAGGCTTCCTGCTCGGTGTCGCTCAAATCCTCCACCGCATCACGCAGGGCAAAGAAGTTTTCAGAAATCCAGCTTTCGTCGATTAAGCCCTCCGGCACGTTCTCCCAGTCCTGAAACATGTATTCCGCATCTTCCTCGTCCTTGTGAAGTTCCCGGCAGGCTTCATAAAATTCTTCCTTGTCCGAATAGTCCGAAAGGTCGAGCCATGCGCCGGACAATGAACCGTTGTTGTACTTGACATAAGTGCCTACATAAACTTTTGCTTCCGATAATACCTTTGCTTCCATATTGCTGTAATTTTTTAAGTTTTTAATTTTATGCGGATTTGAGAGGTGAGGGAGTTGAAGTTTCACTGAACTTTTTTCCTGTTTCCCGTAAATCCGACTTTTTTTTATGCGTCTTCCGGTCGGGTCGGTCGTTTTCGTTTCACATAGGCGTAAAAGGGTAGTGTTTAGAGTTTGCAAGGTTTTGGGCAAAAAATACCTCGCAAGGCAGGGAAGATTTTTTCGCCAAACCGGAACGGCTCGACCTTGCAAAATCGTGAAGAACACGTAACTACCTTTGCCTATTGAAATGATTAAAACGACTGTCCCGGCTGGGGGACTGCGTAAGAGGAAGATTTACAGATAGGGAAACCGGGGAAAAGTGCCTGTTCTCTTTCATCTTTTAGGGAACACTCCATGCGGGCGGGAAAGGCAAGGGTGTTGTGAGCTTGCTTGCAATACGCTTGTGCGGGTTTCCAACGGCTCTTTTCACGGAATACAGTCAGCCATGCCACGCACGGCTGGCGTTTCGGGGAATGTGCCAGTTGGAAAAGGATATAAAAAAATGCGGGTAGTCGGTGGACTGCCCGCAAGGTGGAAGAATGTACTTCATTGGGATATAGTTTGTTAGGCGGAATTTCGTTACCGAAATCGTTACCTATTCGTTTTTGTCACGGTTATAGGTAACGAAACCTACCGGACGGCGTTCTTTCTGTTGTTTCGACTGGCTTAGAAGCTGGGTAAGGGCTTGGTACAGTTCGTTGAACTGCGCATCGGTGCTTACCTCCAGTTCCTCGATGCGCCTTGACAGTTCCTCGTAACCGATTGCCATTTGGCGCATGAGGACGAAAGCCCGCATGATTGAAATGTTTACTTCTATGGCTACTTTGGAGCGGAGAACCGAAGAAAGCATGGCTACGCCCTGCTCGGTGAAAGCCATAGGCATAGCAACGCCGAAGTTGTAATCAGGGGGTATCACATTTTGTGATACCCCTATGGATAACAGCAAGTTAGCTTCCTCTTGAGTGAGAACAAACATAAAATCACTTGGAAAACGCTCGATATTGCGCTTGACCGCCTGCTTCAAGGCTCGTGTTTCCACTTGGTAGAGTTCTGCCAAATGATAATCGAGCATCACCCGGCAACCTCTGACCTCAAAAATATTGTTTTGGATAATCTGCAAATCCATAATCGTATATTTTAGGAAATTTAGCAATGTTGGAATAATAGTAAGGACTGGTCACAAATTGTGACCAGTTCCCAATAATCAAGATTACATGGCGACTTCCTTGTAAATCTTCTCGATGCCGACAAACTTCTTGTCAAGCCCCTGCATATCGCTGCCTATCTTGCTGTTGGTGATGCGGGCGTAAATTTGCGTAGTTTCTATGTTTGTGTGTCCCAGCATCTTGGACACCGTTTCAATGGGTACGCCCTTTGACAGCGTGGTGGTCGTGGCGAACGTGTGCCGGGCAAGGTGGAATGTCAGGTTCTTTTTTAATACCGCATATATCGGCAATCTCTTTCAAGTAGGCGTTTAGCTTCTGATTGCTGATTACGGGAAGTATCTTGCCGTCCGGCAACTTGCCCTTGTACTTCTTCAAAATCATCTTGGGAATATCCAGCAGGGGAACATTCACGTCCGTATTCGTCTTTTGCCGCTTGGTGATTATCCAAAGGTTGCCGTCAAAGGACTTTTGAATATTCTCCTGCCGCAAGTTGGCGACATCGCTGTAAGCCAAACCGCAGAAACAGGAAAAGACGAACAAGTCCCTGACGTGTTCCAGCCGTTCGGAAACCATTTTCTTTTTAAGGATGATTTTTATCTCGTCCTCTGTCAGATAACCCCTGTCCACTTTTTCCAGCCGAATTTTATAGCTGGCGAACGGGTCGCCCACCAGTATGCCGTTGTTGCGGGCAATAATGATGATACGCTTGAAGAACTGCATGAACTTGGCGGTGGTGTTGTAGCCGCACTTGCAGGCGGTACGCAAATACAACTCAAAATCGGTAATGAACATCGGGCTTATCTCCTTTATGGATATGTCCGATACGTTGTACTTGCTTTGGATAAATTCAGCGAGGTGGCGGCGGGTCACTTCATACTTGCGGTAGGTCGCTATCGTCTTGGATATGCCCACAAGCTGCTTCACATCGTCATTGTGCTTTTGGAACAATGAAAGGATTGTTTCGTGGCTCTCGCTATGACCTAAAAACTCGTTTTTCACTTTCTCGGCGGTCACGTAGTTGTCACGCCGCTGCATTTCGTGGTAAATGGTATTCAGGGAAGAACGTATGTCGTCCAAAAGGGCGTTTATCCTCCCGGCATCCCTACCTTTGGCTTTGCCCGCAGCAATGCTCCAGTTGTCGGGCTGGATGCTCTGTTTCGTACTGAACTGGCAAAGTTTGCCGTCTATGGTGATGCGTGCCATAATCATAACCTCGCCGTTTTTTCTTTTCAGAACCTTTCTTCAAATAAAAAAGAACCTTGAATGTCGATTTCATAACTCAAAATTTTTAGTTGCAAAATTAGTTTTTACCTTCTCGTTTTCGAGTTTATGCAGACTATGGACTAATATAGTCATTATCAGGTCATTTTATGGACAAATCGTTACCGTTTTGTTCCGGCGGGAATGAGGTAACGATTTAG
>OKWF01000069.1_pt1 | contig 14349 bp, 14 predicted proteins | sample 1607031 | NCBI WGS metagenome assembly OKWF01 (sample SAMN04414079, study PRJEB24778) | human gut metagenome | material: faecal | host: Homo sapiens | reverse complement strand
GTGGGGCGGAGTTACGTCTATCAGGACTGGCGAAGCGGCAATTCTCGGTTGGTTCGAGAAATCCGCAGCCGGTTTCGATGTGGCTTACCGGAACACGAATACGGTTAAACTCGGGGTCGAATACACCCCCAATAAAGCGGATGTACGCAGCGCATTGAAACGCTGGTCCTACCGGGCCGGAGTTCGTTATGGTACCTATAACCAGACTTTCGGCGGAGTGGATGTCAATGAATACGCCGTGACGCTGGGCGTCGGTATTCCCCTGACGGTGTTGGGCGGCATATTGGGTGCGTCGTCGGTCGATCTGGGTGTCGAAGTCGGCGGACGCGGCAGTTTCAAGGCGATCAACGAACAGGTGAGTCTGGTTAAACAGACCTATTGCAAATTTTCGCTGGGTGTGACATTGTTCGGTGATTATTGGTTCGTTCGTCCGAAATACGATTAAACCACACATAAAAAATAAATTATAAAGAAGAATATGAATCGCATGAAAATTTTTGCTGTCGGCAGTATTGGTGTTCGCTGCGACAGCTTCGATCGCCCAGGATTTCAGTGACCCTCGGTACGCTCCGTGGGGAGATACGCCCGAACAGCGTAAGCAAAACATTCTGACGAGCAACCTGCTGAAGGAAGCTGTCGATACCCGCGATTACGACGCAGCCGCTGTTTATTTCCGTACGCTTGCACAGGAGGCTCCTTCGGCTTTCGAAGCGACCTTTATTCGGGGGGCACAGGTTTATTCGAACAAGGTGCAACGCGCACAAGACCTGAATGAGAAAAAAGCTCTGCTCGATTCGCTGATGATGATTTACGACCTGCGTGTACAGTATTTTCCTTCCAGTCCCAATTACGGTACGGCTTATGTCCTTGACCGTAAAGCTCGTGAATACCTGACTTTCAATCCTTCCGACCGGGAAGGCGTGCGCAAGTTGTATAAGGAGGCGATCGAAGCCGGTTTGCAGAGCGGTTATGCTGCGCTGCCGGATGTCGCATTGGTATATTTCAGCAATTTGTGCGATGATTATAAGATGGGCGAGGTCTATCCGGATGCCGTTTTGGATGAGTACGCTCGTCTGGCCCCGATTTTCGAGAGTGATGCTCCTGGAGTAAAGGAGGCGAAAACACAGTTCGATACTTGTTTTGCGGGTAGCGGTGCTGCCGATTGCGAGAACCTGGAGAAGATGTTCCGTCCGCGTATCGAAGCGGCTCCGGAGGATATGGAGTTGCTCAAGCAGACGGTTTCGCTGATGTCCCGTTCGCAGTGCAGTTCCGAATTTTTCCTTCAGATCGCCGAAAAATATTATGCGATGGAACCTTCTGCCCAGACGGCCATGATGCTGGCTCAAGGATTTCAAGAGCGGGGCGACTTCGCCAAATCGACTACTTACCTGCGTGAGGCGATTGCTGCCGAACAAGACGCCGTTCAGAAAGAATTGCTTCTGGTGCGTTTGAGTATGACCGAACTGGCAGCCAAGAATCCTACGGCGGCTGCAGTTGCGGCTAATGAGGCCAAGGCGCTGAATCCCAATAACGGTATGGCTTATTTCGCCCTGGCGCAGGCTTATGCGGCTTCGGCTGCATCTTGCTCCGGACTGGAGGGTCAGGCTATTTTCTGGGTCGCTTACGATACGATGACGCAGGCAGCCAACCTGCTTGCCAACGACGCCGATGCCGGCAATTTCGCTCAGACGGCGCGTGATGCGGCAGCAAACTACCGTCGCGGATTCCCGACTGCCGAGGAGTGCTTCTTCAACGAATTGATGGAGGGTGCACGTTATACGATTACCTGCGGTCCGGCCCGCGGTATCGTGACGACCGTACGCCCCCGGTAGCGACATAGTTTGTACGAACGATGCTCCGAAGCATTCAACGATATGCACAGGTAGCACTTCTCATCGTGGGAAGTGCTATCTTGCTATATTCGTGCGACAAGGAGTCGGTGGCCGAAGAGCCTAACGATGAGGCTTTGATGACCGAGTACAGCGAGCATTTGACGATGACCAATACGGAGAACGGCCGGAAATCCTATGTTTTTACGGCTCCTTTGGTGGAAGGTTACTCTTTGGCAAAAGAGCCTTATCAGGAATTTCGCAAGGGCGTGGATATCGTGACATATCAGAAGGACAGTATCGGAGCGGTCGATGCTACGCTAACGGCTAACTATGCGATTCATTACGGGAATCGGAAATTATGGGAAGCCAAAGGAAATGTCGTAGTGAAAAAATCCAACGGACAGGAGCTCTACACCCAGCAGTTGTTCTGGAACGAGAAAACGCGCCGGATCTGGTCTAACGTCGATTCCAAGATCGTGGAAGAGAGCGGAAATTCCTACATCGTCGAAGGATTCGAGTCGGACGATCAGTTGAAAGACTGGAAATTTCGCCGAATCAAAGGGCGTATGTGGGTCAATATCGAGCCGACACGGGACGCGGATTCTACGTCGGTGAAACCCGTTGCGGACAATGTTTCCGCTGCGAAGGAGGCAGTTTCCGAACAGCCTGTCAAACCGGCCCGGCCGATACGGGGGAACGACCGGAAAATTCAACTGACTCCCGTAGAAAGTAACGATCGTTCCTTATGATAACTTCGGTGTTTATAATTCTGCTGATGTTGTTGCTTTCGGCTTTTTTTCGGGGATGGAGATCGCTTTTACGAGCAAGAACCGCCTGAAACTGGAGATCGACCGGAAGCAGAGTCGGCTGTTCAATTTCATCGCCGACATTTTTGCCCGTCACCCCGGGCAGTACATCACGATGATCCTGGTCGGGAATAATATCGCCCTGGTTATCTATTCGCTCTATATGTCGCTGTTGTTGCGCTCGCTCGCGGCGGCAGTGGGTTGGACGGAGATCGCTCGCGGCGGGTCCGTCGTTCTGGAAACGGCGGTTTCGACAATCATCATCATCTTCGTCGCCGAATTTCTCCCGAAATCCGTTTTCCGGAACAGCCCGAATTTTTATTACCGCCTGTTTGCTCCTGCGATCTATTTCTTTTATCTGCTGCTTTTTCCGATCGCCAAGCTGACGACCTGGATTTCCCAGGGGATTTTGTGGCTGATGGGGCGTAAGCCGAAGGTTGCGATGATGGAGCCCATTTTCGACCGGACCGATCTGGCCAGCTTGTTCGAATCGGGGAAGCCGGAGGCGCAGCATGAACCGGATAATGAGATCAAACTCTTTCAGAATGCCCTGGATTTTGCCGATTTGCGCGTGAGGGATTGCATGGTTCCCGTATCGATATGGAGGCGGTCGATATCGATGATACCTCGATCAAAGCGCTTACGGCGCGTTTTGTCGAGAGTAAGTATTCCCGTATTTTCGTCTGGAAAGAGAGTGTCGATAATATCGTCGGCTATGTCAATTCGAAGTCGCTGTTCCGGCATCCGACGTCGATCGATGAGGTGCTGATGGAGGTGCAATACGTCCCGGAGACGATGCCGTTGCAAGCACTCATGCAGCGGCTCATCCGTCATAAGAGCAATATTGCGGTCGTGATCGACGAGTTCGGCGGTACGGCCGGTATTATCTCTTTGGAGGATGTTCTGGAGCAGATTTTCGGCGAAATCGAAGACGAGCACGATGTGCCCGACCTTACGGAGAAACAGGTCGGCGATTCGGAATTTGTCCTTTCGTGCCGATTGGAAGTGGAATATCTCAATGAAAAATACGGGCTTGCCATACCCGAGAGTGACGAGTACGAAACGCTGGCCGGGTATATCATTTTCCGGTATGAAGGGCTGCCGGCGGCCGGAGAAACCGTGCGTTTCGAGCATCTTGAGATCAAGATTCTGCGCAGGACCCGTTCCCGGTTGGAGTTGGCGCGCGTGAAACGGTTGTAGTTTACGGGATATTTTCGACCGGTGAAGGGCAAGTGCGTTTTTTCGATATGCCGGATGCGGAAAATGACGAAAGAATTTGGTCGTTTATCATGGTTTTCAGAATATATTTATTATCTTTGAACACTCATTTTGAAACAATAAATTAAAATAGTTTATATGGCAAGTTTAAACACGTTACGGACCAGATTCGGTGTGGTTTTGTCGATTATCATCGCGTTTGCACTGCTGGCATTCATTCTCTCGCTTAAAACGGATATGGGACTTTCGGGTAACGACCCCAAGGTCGGTGTGATCGACGGTTCGAAGATCAGATATTCGGAATATATTGAGGTATACAACAACCTGAAAGACCAGAGCAACATCTCCGAAAGTAATGAAGAGCAGATGGATCAGTTGGCTGAAATGGCTTGGCAGACTCTGATTGCCAACCACGTGTACTTGCCCGGTTTCGAGAAGATGGGAATCTCGGTGACCGATGCCGAGCGTGAGGGACTTATCAGCGGCGAGTATTATTCCGGGACGATGGCTGCGGCTTTCACCGACCCCCGTACAGGACAGTACAGTGTGGAGGGTGTGAGTGATTTTATCGCCCAGGCAACCGGAAATCCCCAGATGCAATATATGTGGGGGGCTTTGGTCGGACAGGCTATGCGGGAGCGCGAAATCAATAAGTATAACGGCTTGGTCAAAGGCGGTGTATATGTCAATCGGCTGGAAGCGGAAGAAGGCGTCGATGCGCAGAATAAGACTTTCAGCGGTTCTTGGGTCGGCAAGCGTTATCACGATATGCCTGATTCTCTGTTCTCGGTTTCCGATTCCGAAATCAAGGCTTATTACAATAGCCATAAGGCCCGTTATGAGCAGAAACCTTCGCGCACGCTCTCTTATGTGGTGTTCGAAGTGGCTCCGAGTGCAGAGGATATGGCGACTTTGGAGAAGACCGTTCGGGAAGTCGGCGATGAATTTGCCGCGTCGGACGATCCGAAGCATTTGCCAAGAATAACCGTTTCGGTAAAATTACAGACAATTATCGGTCGGTTGCCCAGCTTCTGGACGATGAGGCCGAAGCGCTGGCCAACGGCAAGCAGTATGGTCCCGTCCTGAAGAACGATACCTGGACGATGACCCGTGTCGTTGAAACTTTGAACGCTCCGGATTCCGTGGGCGTCCGCCATATTGTACTCACCTACGACCAACGCGACCTGGCCGACAGTCTGATGACGGCTTTGCGGCAAGGTGCGGATTTCGCACAGGCGGCTCGTACCCATTCGCTCTATATGCAGGATGCCGGAAATGGAGGCGATGCGGGCGTGATGCCTTTCTCTGCATTCCCGGACGAGCTTTCGGGACTTCTTTCGACGGCTAAGCAGGGGGATATTCTCCGTGTCGAAGTGGGTGACGTTATTCAGATTTTACAGGTTTATCGTCTGGACAAACCTTCGAAGCACATGCGCCTTGCGACGATCACTTATCCTGTTGAGGCTTCGTCGGCGACCCGTCGCAATGTGCATAGTCAGGCAAGTCTTTTCTCTGTCGAGGGCAAGGGTTCTGTCGATGCGTTCAACGAGGCAGCGAATAAGGGAAACCTCACTCCTCGTGAAGCGAAACTCACGCAGGGTGACCGTCTGCTGCAGGGACTGGCTGATTCGCGTGAATTGGTGCGCTGGGCATACGATGCCAAGGTGGGCGCGATTTCCGAGATTTTCCCTGTGGGTGATGACTATGTGGTCGCAGTGGTAACTGAGATCGACAATGAGGATTATACGCCGATCGAGAAAGTAGCGAACAATATTCGCCAGACGCTTATAACCGATAAGAAGTTTGAAAAGATCGTCAGCGAAATGAAGGGTTCGACTATCGAAGAGGTCGCCCAAAACCTTGGTACCGAAGTCGTTCCTTTCGAAGATGTCCGTTACGGATCGTTCTTTATCCGTAACATGGGTGTCGAGCCTCGTGTGATCGGAGCGATTACCGCAACGGAGCAGACGAATACGCTGTCCGAGCCGGTCAAGGGAAATGTAGGTGCTTATGTTTTCGTGGTGACGGATATTCAGGAGGCGGAAACTCCGCAGAGTATCGAAGCTGAAAAGGTACGTGCCGAGGCGTCGTCGCAGGGGATGATTCAGCGTCGTCTGTTCGATTTTCTGGAGCAGATGTCGAATGTGGAGGACTTGCGCGGCAAGTATTTTTAACCGTTACCGGTAGATTTTTTCCGGAATAGTTCCGGACGAAAAAGAGGGATGTAGCTTATACATTCCTCTTTTTTATTGTCGTTATTGCGATGGCATAGGGGGATGACTTCTCTTCTTAAAAGCGATAAGAGCCGGTTTCCTGACTTCTCTTTTGTGAGGTGCTCGGAGTGGTAGTCCGGCCAATCCGCCATTCTCTTTTTCCGCATCTTCGAAATGTCCGTGATTTTATCGTATATTCCGGAAGTCTTTGGGGCTGGGGGAGGAGAACGACGGTCTCGGCAGTCGAGTTTCTTTCCGGATAGGTGTTTGCGGTATGAAATCGGCTGTTTTCGAGAGTCGGGGAGGGAGGATATTCGCTGTCTGTCTAACGGGAAATATGGCCTACAAACATAATTTGTAGGGTTTGTGGAAATGGCACTGTGACAGCATGTATTCGGTCGTTGTTTGAGATCCGCCGCTGTATTTGCGCGGACTCTGGATGTGAGGCCGGCGATGGAATTATGAAGGTCGATGGCAAAGTTCTTTTTCGGTCGGCCGGTTCGCTTACCCTATTAAAAAGCCCCGCATCTTTTGATGCGGGGCTTTGATAATAACAGAGGAGTGATCTGGATTATTTCTGCTCGTCGAGCAGGATCTCCATGATCTTGATCGCTGCGGTCGCAATCGGGGTACCGGGGCCGAAGATGGCGGCGGCACCGTCACGATACAGCTCATCGTAATCCTGTGCCGGGATCACACCGCCGACGATGACGATGATATCCTCGCGGCCCAGTTTCTTGAGTTCGGCGATGATCTGCGGAACGAGCGTCAGGTGGCCGGCGGCCAGCGACGATACGCCCACTACGTGAACATCGTTCTCGACAGCTTGTTTGGCTGCCTCCTCGGGAGTCTGGAACAACGGACCCATATCGACATCGAAGCCGATGTCGGCGTAACCGGTCGCAACGACTTTGGCGCCACGATCGTGTCCGTCCTGACCGAGTTTGGCGATCATGATGCGCGGCTGGCGGCCCTCCTTCTTCGCGAATTTGGCAACCAGTTCCTTCGCGTGTTCGAATGCGGGATCTGATTTCACTTCTGAACTATATACACCTGAAATGGAACGAATAACTGCTTTGTAACGTCCTACGACCACCTCGCAGGCATCCGAAATCTCGCCCAGCGAAGCGCGTACCTTGGCGGCCTCGATAGCGAGTTCCAGCAGGTTGCCCTTGCCGGTCTTGACGCATTCGGTGATGGCCTCGAGCGCCTTCTTCACGGCTGCTTCGTCGCGGTTTGCACGCAACTCCTTCAGACGCTTGATCTGGCTCTCGCGTACGGCCGTGTTGTCCACAGCCAGAATATCGATCGGAGCTTCGTGATCCAGACGGTATTCGTTTACGCCGATGATCTTCTCGATGCCCGAGTCGATGCGGGCCTGCTTGCGGGCTGCCGCCTCCTCGATACGCATCTTCGGAATACCGGTTTCGATGGCCTTGGCCATGCCGCCCAGCTTCTCGACCTCCTCGATACGCTCCCAAGCTTTGTGGGCGATCTCGTTGGTGAGGGTTTCGATGTAATAGGAACCTGCCCAGGGATCCACTTCGCGGCAGACGTTGGTTTCCTCCTGAATGTAGATCTGGGTGTTACGGGCGATACGTGCCGAGAAGTCCGTCGGCAAGGCGATCGCCTCGTCCAGTGCGTTGGTGTGCAGCGACTGGGTGTGGCCCAGAGCGGCACCCATCGCCTCGATAGCCGTGCGGGCTACGTTGTTGAACGGATCCTGCTCGGTGAGCGACCAGCCCGAGGTCTGGCTATGCGTACGCAGGGCCAACGATTTCGGGTTCTTGGGGTTGAATTTTTTGACGATCTTCGCCCAGAGCATACGTGCCGCACGCATTTTGGCGATCTCCATGAAGTGGTTCATACCGATCGCCCAGAAGAACGACAGACGGGGTGCGAAAGCATCCACCGACATACCGGCTGCAACGCCCGCACGCAGGTACTCCAGACCGTCGGCCAGCGTGTAGGCCAACTCGATGTCGGCCGTGGCGCCTGCCTCCTGCATGTGGTAGCCGGAGATCGAAATCGAGTTGAACTTCGGCATGTTCTTCGAAGTGTATTCGAAGATATCGGCGATGATCTTCATCGAGAATTTCGGCGGATAAATATAGGTGTTGCGCACCATGAACTCCTTGAGGATGTCGTTCTGGATCGTACCCGACAGTTGATCGAGGGTGCATCCCTGCTCCAGACCGGTCACGATGTAGAACGCCAGGATCGGCAGCACGGCGCCGTTCATGGTCATCGACACCGACATCCGATCCAGCGGAATGCCGTTGAAGAGCACCTTCATATCCTCCACCGAGCAGATCGACACGCCGGCCTTACCGACGTCGCCCACTACGCGCGGGTGATCGGCGTCGTAGCCGCGGTGTGTCGCCAGGTCGAATGCCACCGACAGACCCTTCTGTCCGGCAGCCAGGTTGCGGCGATAGAATGCGTTGGACTCTTCGGCCGTCGAGAAACCGGCGTATTGGCGGATGGTCCAGGGACGCATCACGTACATCGTCGAATAGGGGCCGCGGAGGAACGGTGCGATACCTGCCGCATAGTTCAGGTGCTCCATCTCCTCCAGATCCTTTGCCGAGTAGGAGCCCTTGACAGGTATCTGCTCGGCAGTCAGCCACGGTTCGGTTTGGCCGCAGCCTTTCGAAGCGCAGCAGCTCTTCTGCTCGCCTCCGTCATATGTTAAATCTGAAAATTTTGCTCTCATGACTTTTGCTTTTTAGATACCCATTTCTTTGAGGTAGAACTTCAGTGTTTCGAGTACGTTGCTCTTGACGTTGATGAAATTCTTGATGCCCTGGGCTTCCAGTTCGGGCATACATGCCGGAGCGCCCGCAACCACTAGGATCGCCTTGTCGCCGAGCAGCTCTTTCACTTTGGGAGCCGCCTCTGCGTAGTCGTCGTCCGATGCGCAGACTACGACGATCTCGGCTTTCGATTCCAGAGCGGCCTTGACGCCCTCTTCGATCGACTTGAAGAACGTGTTGTCGATTACTTTGATGCCGGCGCATGCGAAGAAGTTGCAGGAGAACTGGGCACGGGCACGGGCCATAGCCAGGCTGCCGCAGGTCAGCATGAACGCCTTGGGCGCCTTGCCGCTGCGGTCCACGTGCAGACGCATGGCTTCGAATGCCATGGAGCCACGATAGGGAGCCAGCGTGTTGCCTTCGCTCACGGGGCGGGTTACGGCGGCTTCGGTCAGCTCCTTGCCGGCGACCTCCGTAAAGTTGGGGTATTGGTTGGCGCCCAGCAGGATTTCGCGGCGTGTTGCGATGTTCTTGTCCTTGGCTGCGGCCGATGCCTTGACGCGCTCTACGATGAAGCCGCTTTCATAGGCTGCGGTGTAGCCGCCCTTCTCCTCGATTTCGCGGAAGAGTTTCCACGCCTCGTTGGCGATCGAGTCGGTGAGGTTTTCGATGTAGTACGAACCGCCGGCCGGATCGACGACCTGATCGAAGTGCGACTCGTGTTTGAGCAGCAGTTCGACGTTGCGGGCGATGCGCATCGAAAATTCGTTGGGATCTTCGTATGCCTTGTTGAAGGGAGTCACCTCGAGCGAGTGTACGCCGGCGATCGATGCCGACATCGCTTCGGTCGTGCCGCGCAGCATATTGACGTAGGGGTCGTATGCCGTCTGGTTCCACGTCGAGGTCACGGCGTGCGTGAACATCTTGCAGGGACAGTTCTTCACGGGATTATAGGCTTTCACGATGTTGGCCCACAACATACGGCCTGCACGCAATTTGGCGATTTCCATGAAGTAGTTCGAGGTGATGGCCTGCGAGAAACGGATCTTTTTGGCGGCCTCTTCGATCGTGAAGCCATATCCATCAGGCGTACCAGGTAGTCGTGACCGGCAGCGAGCGAGAAGGCGAGCGCCTCGACGATCGTCGAGCCGGCGTTGCTGAAGATTTCGCCCGATACCGTGATTACGCGGATACCTTTGTAGGCTTTGGTTTTCCGAATCAGGTCGGCGATCTTTTCGAAACACTTGGCACCGTTCTCCGAACAGAAGCTGCCTTTCGAGGTCAGTTTCTTGACCAGCGGGTCGATGCAGAAATTGATGTGCACCTCTTCCGCAGGCAGTTGCTCCTTTTCGATCTTCGCGATCACCAACTCTGCCACATGGGCGGTTTTACTGCCGCTGAAGGTAATTTCGACTGCAGGGATATGAATATCCTTGAGCAGCGTATTCAGATCTTCTGCGGAGAAGGTCTCCGGAACGATCTGGAATTCGATCGAATCGACGCCCGCGTGAGGATCTTGAGCGCGACGCGTTCGCCTCCTTGGGACAATTGACGATGACCGTCTGGTGGATCTTCCAGCGGTTGTGGGCGCGGGTGCCCCGCACGTAGGGGAAACCCCGGCTTCGGAGCCGAGGAACTTCAGTCCGGCGAGGTTTTCAGCCCGGTAGTAGGGACGGACATTGAAACCTTCCGGCGTTTCCACACCAATTTACGCTCGTAGTCCGCACCTTTGAGGTCGGCCTTGATTACCTCCTCCCACTGCTCGGTCGAAACCGGCGGAAATTCGGTAAACAACTTTTCACGTTTGGTAGTTGCCATAATAAATTAGAGATTAGTATTGAAATATGTTCAATTGCTTTTAAACTGCCCGTAAAGATATAAAATAATTGCCGGATTGTAAGCAAGAAATGCGGAAAATAGCCGGTTTGTACCAACGAAGGCTCTTTCCGGCGGAGGTTTCGGAAATGCCCGGATCACGAATGGGATTGATTTTAGCGAAAAATGCTGTTTTTCGCAAAATAACGTCTGAAATCGACTGGTGTGATGAATTTTTAAGCTATTTTTTCGGGAAAGTTGTTTTTTTATTTGGTTTTTTGAAAAATTATTTCGATTTTTTGGGGAGATGTGGTTTTTTGTGCGTTTTTGTCGTGTCGAATATTTATCTTTGTGCGCAGAAAGGATGCCGTTCGTCATCCGGGCGGAAATGTACGGGTTTTACGGTATTCCGAGTTCATAATTCGAATTGATCCCATGTCATTGCTCCGATTCAAAATGGTGGAGGCGGCCATCAATCACAAAGCCGTCGAAGTGAAGGCTCCCGAGGGAAGTCCTTCCGAGTATTTCGGTACGAAGGTATTCGGCCGCGAGGCCATGCGCCGGTATCTCAACAAGACGGTTTATGCCCAACTGCTCGATACGATGCAGCGGGGGACGCCGCTGACGCTCGAAGTCGCCGACGGCGTGGCTGCCGGAATGCGCCAGTGGGCGCTCGACCACGGCGCCGACCACTATACGCATTGGTTTCAGCCTCTCACGGGCGGTACGGCCGAGAAGCACGACGCCTTTGCCGAGCCGGACGGCTGCGGGGGTGTACTCGACGATTTTCCGGCAAGGTGCTTGTCCAGCAGGAGCCCGATGCGTCGTCGTTTCCGAACGGCGGTATCCGCAACACGTTCGAGGCACGGGGTTATTCGGCGTGGGACCCCACCTCGCCGGCCTTCATCGTGGGCGGTACGCTCTGCATCCCGACCGTCTTCATCGCCTATACGGGCGAGGCGCTCGATTATAAAGTGCCTCTTCTGCGGTCGATTTCGGCCGTGAATAAGGCTGCGACCGAGGTGTGCCGCTACTTCGACAAGGAGGTGAACCGGGTGATTCAGTATTTGGGTTGGGAGCAGGAATATTTCCTGGTGGACGAAAGCCTTTGGGCCGTACGGCCCGACCTGATGCTGACGGGCCGTACGCTCATGGGGCATGAATCGGCCAAGAACCAGCAGTTAGAGGACCACTATTTCGGCGCGATCCCCACGCGGGTCATCGCCTTCATGGCCGATCTCGAATACGAATGCCTGAAATTGGGCATTCCGGTCAAGACCCGTCACAACGAGGTGGCTCCCAATCAGTTCGAGCTGGCTCCGGTGTACGAGGAGTGCAACCTGGCCAACGACCACAACCAGTTGTTGATGACCATCATGGACAAGATTGCCCGCCGTCATAATTTCCGGGTGTTGCTGCATGAAAAACCTTTCAAGGGAATCAACGGTTCGGGCAAACACAACAACTGGTCGCTGGGAACCGATACGGGCGTCAATCTGCTCAGTCCGGGTAAAACCGCCATCGGAGAATTTGCAGTTCATTACCTTCCTGGTGAATGTGATTTCGGCCGTGCACAAGCATAACGGCCTGCTGAAGGCGGCTATCATGAGCGCCACCAACTCCCACCGCCTGGGGGCCAACGAAGCGCCTCCGGCGATTATTTCGACCTTCCTCGGTACGCAGGTTTCGGCCGTGCTGGATAAACTCGAGGCCAGCCGCAGCGATTCGGCGATCCGCTTCAATGCCAAAAACGTCTTCAAGATGAGCGGCATTTCGCATATTCCGGCTTTGTTGCGGGACAATACCGATCGCAACCGCACTTCGGCTTTCGCCTTTACCGGCAACCGTTTCGAGTTGCGTGCCGTCGGTTCTTCGGACAATTGCGCCGAGGCGATGATCGTGCTCAATACCGCAGTGGCGGACGAGCTTACGGCGTTCCGCGAGCGTGTGGATGCGCGTATCGAGGCCGGAGTCAGGAAGGAAAAGGCGATTTACGAGGAGCTCAAGAGTATGATCCGATCTTCGCGGGCGATCCGTTTCGACGGCAACGGTTATTCGGAGGAGTGGCGGACCGAAGCGGCACGCCGGGGGCTCGATTGCGAAACCTGCGCCCCGCGCGTATTCGACCGCTACCTCGATCCTTCGTCGGTCGAGATGTTCGCCCGCATGGGCGTGCTCTCGAAGGTGGAGCTCGAAGCCCGTACCGAAGTGAAGTGGGGAACCTATACTAAAAAGATTCAGATCGAAGGCCGCGTGTTGGGCGACCTGACGATGAACCACATCGTGCCGATCGCTTCGCGTTACGAAGCTCTGCTGCTGGATAAGGTCTATAAGATTTCGCAAATCGGACAGGGGCTCGACGCTTCGGCCGATGTCGAACTCATCAAACGTATTCAGCAGCATACGCTCTGATCCAGCAACTGACCCACGATATGATCGAAGCCCGCAAGGTGGCCAACAAGATCGAGGATCAGCGGGAGAAGGCGCTCGCGTACCACGATACGGTGGCGGTCTATTTCGACCAGATCCGCAAGCACGTGGATCGCCTGGAGGAGATCGTGGACGACCAGATGTGGCCGCTGCCCAAGTACCGGGAGCTGCTGTTCCTGCGGTAGTTGCTTCGGCTTGCCGCTCTTGCGGACGGAAACGATAATTGGGATAATCCGGCGGATTCGCCGGATTATTTTTTAACTTTGTATGCCTCGAAAACTTCGGAGCAGAATCAATGTAGGGATTTATGTATCGCAACCTGAGTGAATTTATCGCCCGCCTGGAGCGGGAAGGCGAATTGCAGCGCGTAAGCGTGCCGGTGGATCCGGTGTATGAGATCGCCGAGATTACCGACCGCATGTCCAAGCAGCCGGACGGCGGCAAGGCGCTGTTGTTCGAGCAGACGGGGACGCCGTTTCCCGTGCTGACCAATATGATGGGTTCCGACCGTCGGATGGCGATGGCGCTCGGCGTGGAGTCGCTCGACGAACTGACGCGACGGCTCGATGATTTGTTGCAGCAGGCTGTCACGCCGAAAAATTCGCTCCTGGATAAATTGCGGATGCTGCCTTTGCTGGCCGAGATGTCGCGCTGGCTGCCGCGTACCTCGTCGTCGCGGGGCGAATGTCAGCAGGTCGTGCTGCAGGGGGAGGAGGCGTCGCTCGATGCGCTGCCGGTGCTCAAGTGCTGGCCGTGCGACGGCGGACGCTTCGTGACGCTGCCGCTGGTGCACACCCTCGATCCCGAAACGGGAATCCGCAACGTGGGCATGTACCGGCTGCAACTGTTCGATGCCCGCACGACGGGCATGCACTGGCACCTGCACAAGACCGGAGCCCGTCATTACGAAGGTTACAGGCGTGCCGGGCGGCGAATGCCCGTGTCGGTAGCGTTGGGCGGCGATCCGGCTTATACGTATGCTGCTACGGCTCCGATGCCGGACAACATGGACGAATACCTGCTGGCAGGGTTCCTGCGCCGGCGCCCGGTGAAACTGGTGAAATGTATCACCAACGATATTTATGTTCCGGCCGACTGCGATTTCGTGATCGAAGGGTATGTCGATCCGTCGGAGCCGAAGACGGTGGAAGGGCCTTTCGGCGACCATACGGGTTTTTACTCGCTGACCGATGAATATCCCCGCTCCATGTGACGGCCGTCACGCGGCGGCGCGATGCCGTTTATCCTGCGACGCTGGTGGGCATTCCTCCGCAGGAGG
>OKWF01000068.1_pt1 | contig 14492 bp, 19 predicted proteins | sample 1607031 | NCBI WGS metagenome assembly OKWF01 (sample SAMN04414079, study PRJEB24778) | human gut metagenome | material: faecal | host: Homo sapiens | reverse complement strand
TGTAAACTACTGTCGAAACCAGGAGAAAACGCATGGCTTTAAAACACGTAATGATCAACGATATAATTGCAGAACATAGTGCGCGGATGCAGAATCTGAAAAAGTACTATCCGTTTTTCGTGTTGAATGAGACGACTTTTACACAGTACAAGGAAGGCAAGTATGCGTTTTTAGATATGGGATATATCACGATGGCGTCCTTGCGGTTTTTCATCAATGAAAACAATTTCCACGAAAAGGACGTCACGTATGAAGAATATGAGGATTTCCTGCGGGAACTTCTGACGCGGGATTTCAAGCTGGAAGAGGAACCGGTAGAGCTGCGCGAACTGATCTCCTATATTTTTGATAAGATTAAAAATGACGGGCGGGCGTTTGAGTTTCATTTCTATGATCCGGAAGTGCGGGAAAACAAGGTCGCACGCGTGAAGCTGATTGACAGTCATATCGCGCAGGGGACGGTTTATTATACGATTACGCCAGAGGGCATTGAGTTCTATCTGGATACGAAGGAAATCAAAGACGAGAGCAAGATCAATGTATCCCAGTTGTTGCTTGAGAAGATGATCAATGCGAACAACTTCAAGGGCGGTATCGATGTGGTTCGTCGGATCAACAGTCAGGTGATCTCGCTGATTGAGCAGAAGGAGCAGGTCGTAAAGCTGCTTGGAGTGGATGTGTTCGAGGGTGCAAAGGCGTATGAACATTTCATGGACACGACGGCAAAGTGGTTTACCGAAGAGCAGAAATTATTTGTGAAGAACAAGGCACTGGTCGATAAGGCAATTGAAAAGGCAGAGTTTGAACGCGATACCGATGGAGGTTCACCGACCCTGCATTCGAAGGCACTCTCGGAGATCAGCCAGTTGGAGACAGAGTTAAAGAAAACAATCTACAATCATAGCCGCCTGATCGGTGAGACAACTGAGCTGTCACAGTTATCCGATCAGATCATCAACCGGGCGAAATTACGGAAATTAAGACCGGTCTTTGATTTTAAGCAGGCGTTAAATACGATTATGAAGCAAGATCAGCCGGATCTGCTGGCACATGTGCTGGAACCGCTGTTTGCGCCGCGGATGGATAAGTATTTCACGATGCGGAACATCGACAATATCCTGACGCTTCGAAGTGATGAGAAGCAGGAGACAGAGAAGATTGAAAAGCGGGAACTGACACCAGATTTCAAGTATGAGGACGAGATTCTGGAGGAAAAGATCGGACGAAACTTCGCCCACCTGTTCTACGAGCTCTGCGATCAGTTGAAGAAGTGGAATCATGTTACCTTGAAGGAATACAATGGAATCCTTGAAATAAAATTTGGCGAGGAAATCTATACAAACCGCGATTACTATGCGTTCCTGGTACATTTATCCGGGAAGCGGTCGTATCGGGTTGATGAAATGCTGGAGAAGCAGGAAACGATGTTAGAAGAGATGGTCGTCGAACATCTGACAGAGGAAGAAAAGGAACGCATTCGAGATATTCGATTCACAATCACATTTGGAACGGATGAGGTAGAGATCAAACCACAGATGCAGGATATAGAAGCCGTCGAGCCGTTTGTGGTAACGGATATGAATTTTGAAAGGGAGGCAGCCGAGTAATGGAACAGCGAAATCTGGAAAAAGCATTGGATGTATATGCCGCGTTGATTACCGGGCAGGAAATCTCCAGAAGCAATCCGGACACACGGGATCTGTATGAAGAATTTTATGCAAATGCTGCTGTGTACGACATTGTAACCAAAATGATGAAAAAACTGAATTTGAATTTATATGAATATCAGGATGCGGTCTATCTGACTGCCGGTGAGGGAAACCGCGTGTTTGGATATACAAACGATGATATGAAGCGTCTGCTTGGGCTACGGTTAAACCGGGAGCTGTATATGGTATATTTTATCATGTACAATTTCCTGTTACTGTTCTATCAGGATTCCGCATCGTATCAGGTGAAGGAATATGTGCGGCTCGAAGATATTTTAGAGCAGGTAACAACGTATCTTGCGTCAATTACAAAGGATCTGTCTGTGTATTCCATGAGTGATGTGGAAGCGGACAGTTTCAAGTCACTGGCGCTTTTGTGGGATGAGCTTCCACTTGTGACTTCAGATGAGAAGGACAAGAACCGTGCCAGCCGTGCGTCCCGTACCGGATATGTGAAACTGACGTTTAATTTCTTACAGGAACAGAAATTATTTATCGCGGTGGAAGACCGCTATTATCCAACTGACCGTTTCCATGCGATCGTGGAGAACTATTTCGAGGAGTACAAAGGAAAATCTACAAAGTACTGGGAGGAGAGACAAATGCCTAGTATCAACCGTATTCGTGTCAACAATGTAAAATATAATTTTGGAACGCAGTACTACGATGATTTTACCATGCGGATGTATGGAAAGAACACTTTGTACGATCTGGCAAATGGTGGTGGAAAGAGTGTGCTGATGCTGCTTTTGATGCAGAACATGATCCCAAACTGTACACTCGATGAGAAACAGCCGATTGAAAAGCTGTTTCGTACCGGAAATGGAAATACAACCATCCATTCTCTCGTCGAATGGAAGTTGGATGAGCAGGATCGCAAGGAAGGCTATCGCTATATGACGACGGGATTCTGCGCGCGCAAAGCGAAGGATGTCGAGGGCGAGACGGCGAAGAAGGATGTGGCAGCGATTGAGTATTTCAATTACTGTATTTTCTACCGGGAGTACAATAAAAATGATATTATCAATCTGCCGTTGTCGAAGGACAAAGAGCGCATCACGTTTCAGGGATTGCGGAATTATCTGAAAGAGTTAGAACATCGTGATATGTCACTGAAGGTCTGCATCTTTGACCGGAAGGGTGAATACCAGCGGTTTATCAGCGGATATGGTCTGCATGAGAGCCAGTGGGAGATCATCCGAGGAATCAATAAGACCGAGGGGCATGTGCGTACCTACTTCGAGACGAATTATAAGACGACGCGAAAGGTCGTGGAGGATCTGCTGATCGAGGGCATCATCGAGAAAGCGTATGCAGTAAAGACGATGCGTGACGGCGAGGATTCTGACACAATGGCGAAGATGCTCATGGATATCAAGGAGCAACTTACGATCCTTGCTAAGAAGAAAAAGGATATTACAAGCTATGACCATCAGGCGGAGCTGATCGAGGTGCTGCGGGATAAAGTCGCGTCATTTATGAGTCTGTATCAGGAGCAGACGAATATGGAGAAGCTTCTGGCGGATATCTGCGTGACTGGAGAAGAGTTTGTAAAAAAATGATGCCGAGACGCTGGAAAAGCTGGAGCAGACGCGCAATGAGAAGCGTGCGGCAAAGGACGACCAGAGAAAACGGATGGAATGCCTGAAGGTTGCACGGGATAAACGACATCTCGAACAGCTTTACGGACAGGTTAAACAGGCGGAAAAACAGCTTGAAATGGAACAGAGCCGTCTGGAGACTGAGCAGGCGGAGTTCGCAAAAAAAGAGAGTATTAACGAGTATCTCGAATATGTGGATGACCGCAGGAAAAAGGATGAACTGGAGGCGTGGGTAAAGGCGCAGATGAATGCGTCAGCCTTTGATGAGACACAGTTATATACCTATGCCTATAATATAAAGATGCGCATGGATGTGCAGATGACGAACCTGCGCAACCAGATTGCAGCCGATACGGAAGAATTAAAGCGTGAGGTCGCAAAGCAGAAATATAATGAGAAGATGCTTGCTGAGATGCAGGTGCAGCAGGCAGTGTATGAGCATAGCAAGCAGGAGGCTGAGACGCAGATCCGGCAGTTATCCGAACAGCTTTCCGCAATCCGTATGGAGATGAATGAGATCCGGTTTACGAAAGTGGATGAGCAGCTTGCAGAGTCCAAAGAGTTACTGGCATCTTTGCAGGAACAGCAGACACAGGAGGAAGCGCTTGTCGCAGATTGCAGGAAACAGGAAGAAGCGCAGAAGGAACGGCTGATGCAGCTTCGCTTGCAGCAGGCAGAAAATGAGAAGCGGCTTGCGGAGCTTCTGACGAAGGAACAGGCATTGAGGAAGCAGCAGAAAAACTGCATAAGATACAGACAATTTACGGGGCATCCGAGATGGAAGCACTGTCGGATGTGCTGGCAGATCGTATCCGTGATGCGGTGCTCAAGATAGAGGCACTGAAAAAGCAGGGTGTGGAATGCGCCAAGAATGCGGAGCGACTGGCGGAGGGCAGATTGATCGGAGTATCCGAGGCTGCCAAGAAGGTATTGGATTATATTGAGACACGGCATGGAAGTGCAGCTATGTACGGAATGGATTATGTATCGGCTCTGCCGGCGGACAAGCAGGCGGCGGTACTTTCAGCAAATCCACAGCTTGTTTATGGGATTGTGGCAGAGGACTACGATACCCTGGCAGAAGATCCGAATATCCGCACAATTGATACAGGCGAAGTTCCAGTCTATATTATTGAACCGTGACCGGATGGAAGAGATGGCGACGCATCTCGGAGACAATGTGTTTGCGGTGTCGGCAACACCGGAGTATCTGCTGGATGCCGAGACGATCAGCACACTGGTCGCAAAGGAGCGGCAGCGGGAAACAGAGATTGGCGATCAGCTTGCCATGCAGGAGGAGATGCTTTCTGCATACCGGGAGGATCAGGCATTTTTAATCCGTCTGTCTGACCGGGATCTGTTGGAGGCAGGAAAACGTCTGGCAGATGCAAGAAAGACGGCGACGGAATTAGAGACGCAGCTTACCGCATGCATGGATGAGCTCGAAATGATCCGCAAGAAGATTGCGGCATCGAAAGAAAAACAGGAAAATTGTAAGCAGGAATACGAAGCATGCATACAGGATGTGAACCGGTTATATACCGTGGAGCAGTTAACCTCTGTGATTGCTACACAGGAACAGCGGCAGGCAGAGGCAGAAAAGGCACTGGAGCGTCTGGAAGAACAGAAAGCATCGTTCGTGGCACAGGGCGGAGACAGCCGGCTTGATACAGAGCAAACAGAAGCGAAAATACGTTTCATGCAGGAACAGCTGGATACGCTTGTACGTGAATGGAAAGATAATTATGAGTCTTATTATAATGTCGATCAGGAATACGAAGTATTAACGATTTCGGATGAGGATTTACGGGCGAGATTCCGGACAATGGTTGATGAGAACCGCGGCGATATGCGTGCGATGGAAGATAAGCAGCTCGTGATCGCCACATTGCTTGCTTCGATGGAAAAATCCAGAAAATCAATCGAGCGAAGAGGTGTTGATTTTAAAGAACTGGCAGATCTGGAAAGCCGGAATCTGCTGTATTTCTCGGATGATGCGGTGCTTACCGTATGCCGGGAGAATATTGCACAGACGAAAGAACAGTTAAAGAAAGAGGAACGGCAGATTTCCGAGATCCGCTCCAAAGCAGATAAGTTAGATGGAAGCATTCAATATGCAATCGAGAATATCCAGAATGGATATGGTTCTTACGAGGAAGTGGATGCAAGTGAGTCAGAGATCATTGCCAGTCTTGAAAGCGGGCAGACATTGCTGGCACGGCTGGAGGCGGAAGCAAAGGCGTGCGACGAAGAGTATCGTACCTATGAGAAACGGCAGCGGTATATGACAGATCTGTATAAGGATGTCAAGCGGATCGTAACGACACATGAGATCAGTCTGGAAGATGCGACACCGATGTTAGAGGATAAAGAGACATTACGGGAGATGTTTGAATCCCAGCTTATGAATTTCGACCGGACATGCAAACAGCTTGACCGTGCGAAAAATGAGCTGCTCAAATTTAAGGGCAATACGGCACAGGCGTTTGATGAGATGCATGCGTATGAGCTTGCGGGAACGATCCGGGACGATGTGCGGATTCCAGAGAATTATGCAGAGGCAAAGGCATTGGTGGACAATCTGGAGTCTATGGTTGGATATGTGCGTCTGGAACGTGACCGTGTGGAGAAGAGTCTGACCGATATGGAGGGGCTCAAAGCAAACTTCGAGGAGCAGTGCCTGCAACGGTGTTTGGATGTGCGGACGGAGCTGGATAAATTACCGAAGCTTTCCCGGATTATCATGGAGGATGAAGTGATCCAGATGGTAGGCTTACAGGTGCCATATGTGAAGGATGAGTTTTTGAAACAGCGGATGTCGGATTATGTAGACCGCATCGTGGCACAGGCAGATGATTATGAGCAGGATCGCGACCGGATGAAATTATTAGGAACAGTTTGACTTTAAAGAAATTGTTCAGTGTGATTGTAACCGATATGAATGCGATCAAGCTGAGTCTGTATAAGCGGGAAAGAATCAAAGAACAGAGCCGTTATCTGAAATACGAGGAGGCCGTTGGAAGTACCGGACAGTCGCAGGGTATTTATATCCAATTCCTGATTTCCATCATCAATTACATTTCCGGTATGTACCGGATTGGAAATGAGGATACAGGAACAAAGACGATCTTTATTGATAACCCGTTTGGTGCGGCGAAGGATGTGTATATCTGGGAGCCGATCTTCGCATTGCTTGCGGCAAATCATGTACAGCTGATCGTGCCGGCACGTGGGGCAACACCAGCAATCACCGGACGATTCGATGTCAATTATATTTTAGGACAACAGATGGCAGGCGGAAAGCAGCTGACCGTAGTTGTCGATTATACAAGCAAAGTCGAGCAGGAGGAACTTGTTTATCAGGATCTTGAATATGAACAGGTGAGCTTCGATTTTATATAGTAGGGAAAGACAGAGGATAAGTTATGCATTACAAGGAAGTAAAAGCAATTTTATCTCCGCAGAATGGTCTGAATATCTATCGGGGATGCAGTTATTCGTGTGTGTTCTGCGATGCACGCAGTACCTGCCACCGGATGGATCACGAATTTGAAGATATCGAGGTAAAAGCCCATGCTGTGGATATGCTGGAGTATGCATTGAAGAAAAAGCGGACAAGGAGCATGATACAGATCGGTTCTTCGTCGGAGCCGTATATTCCGCTCGAAGAGGAATTGCACTGGTGCGGCGGTGTCTGAACCAGATCGAGCGGTTTGATTTTGGATTGGTATTACATACACATTCAATGCTTGCACTGCGGGATATTGATATCTTAGATAAGATCAACCGTAAGACCAAATGCATCGTGATCGTGCGGCTGAGTACCTATGATGATTCGCTCGCGAAAAAGTTAGAGCCTGGAACGTCGCTTCCATCAGAGCGGTTTTCGCTGATGCAGCAGCTCACGGAGCGGGGCATCACAGTGATCGTCAACCTGGCACCAATCCTGCCGTTTATCAATGATGACATGGAGAACATACAGGGGTTGTTGTCGTACTGTGTGAAAGCGGGCGTATATGGAATCCTGACGGACAAAATGTGTCCGGTTTTAAGAGAGGGAAACCGGGAGCGGTTTTATCAGCAGCTCTATAAGAATTTCCCGGATATCTACGATCAGTATGAGGCAGTTTACGCAGACGAGAAGACATTGAAGACAAAAAATTATACCGAGATTATGGCGTGCATCCGTGAGACCTGCGAGGCGCATGGAATCCAGTATGATAAGGAAGAACTGCTTCGGTTCACGCGGGAGTATAAGAATAAGACGATTGGAACACAGCTCAGTTTGTTTGACATGATGTAAAAATGGTAGATATATGAGGAGATGGAGAAGATGAGTAAGAGCAAAAAAGAAAGACAACAGGAAAAAAAGGAGCTGAGACAGGCACAGGAGAAGGCGCAGCCAAAACAGCCGCAGGCAGAGAAAAGCCAGAACCGAAACCAGTAGAAGCAAAGAACGCGCAGCCGGAGACAGCCGCAGATGTGAAGATGAATTTCTATTCCGGCATGTCTATGATCATGACGATTATGGCAGCTGCTTCCGCAGTGGTTGCGATGATTGTAGCAGCAAGAGGATTTTATTATATTCTGCAGACTCTGTATGATGAGACTCAGACCGATATCGTGCTTTTGAGCGATAATCTGGTTGCGGCGGATTTCAGTCCATCGATCCGCATCTTTCTGTATGTGATGGGACTGCTGATGGCGGTACAAGTGGTGTTATCTCTGGTAGGTACGGTAACAGCAATCAATCCAAAGAAGAAACCACTCTTCCCAATCTCCGTTGCGATGACGATACTGGCGGTAGCAACACTGGTGCTTTATTTGATTGGACATTCGAAGACCGGAGATATCGCCAATATGTTCTCCAGAGTGGAGATGCATAAGCAGATCGGACTTTATACGATTTACCTGTATGTGCTGATTGCAAATCTGGTTTGTGCAGTGGTAAATCTGTTTGGACAGATGTATGGTTTGAAGTTGTATAAAAAGACAGGCAGTACCTGTTAGTAAAATAGAAAAAGTGTAGGAGGGTATGAAAATGGCATTTAAGGATTTTGTAAAGACAGTGAAGAGTGAAGCTGGTGACGCAGTGGAGGTTACAAAGCTGAAAGCAAAGATCAGCAAGGAAAAGGCAAATATCAAGGAGACATATGAGGCAATCGGTGAGATCTTCTACAATAAGGTAAAAGAGGGTGCGCAGATGGATCCGGAATTTTCACCGTTGGTAGAGAAGATTGACGCTGCAAAAGAGTCAATCAAAAACTGCAATGACGAAATTGATCATGTAAAGATGAACTAAAATAAATGAAATAAGAAAGCAGAGGGAAACAAAGATGGACTATAATCAGATGAGCTTGAAGATGCATGAAGAAAATCACGGAAAGCTGGAGGTTGTCTCCAAGGTCGCAATCAATGACCGCGATGACTTAAGCACCGCTTATACACCAGGTGTTGCAGAGCCATGCCGTAAGATTCATGCGAATCCGGCTGACGTATACAAATATACCTGCAAGGCAAATACCGTTGCTGTTGTATCCGATGGTACGGCTGTACTTGGACTTGGCGACATCGGACCGAGGCTGCGATTCCAGTTATGGAAGGAAAGTCTGTGCTGTTCAAACGGTTTGCAGGCGTGGATGCATTTCCAATCTGTCTGGATACAAAAGATGTCGATGAGATCGTGGAAACAGTAAAGCGGATCGCACCGGTATTCGGTGGTATCAATCTGGAGGATATTTCTGCTCCACGTTGTTTTGAGATTGAGAGCCGTCTGAAGGAAGAGCTGGATATTCCGGTATTCCATGATGATCAGCATGGTACAGCGATTGTTGTATCGGCAGGATTGATCAATGCATTGAAGCTGGTTGGAAAGCCATTTGATAAGGCAAATGTTGTGATCAATGGAGCTGGTTCCGCAGGTATTTCTATCTGCAAGCTGTTGCTCGCACTCGGTATCGGGAATGTTGTACTGGTCGATAAAAACGGAGCACTTTGTCCGGGTGAGGACTGGATGAATCCGGCACAAGCAGCGATGGCAGAGGTGACAAATAAAGATAAGCAGACTGGGGCACTTGCTGAGATCATGAAGGGCAAGGATGTCTTTATCGGTGTGTCTGCACCGAATATTGTAACTGCAGAGATGGTCGCATCGATGGCAAACGATCCAATCGTATTCGCAATGGCAAATCCAACACCGGAGATCATGCCAGAGGAAGCAAAGAAGGGCGGCGTGCGCGTGATGGCAACCGGTCGTTCTGATTATCCAAACCAGATCAACAACGTGCTTGTATTCCCTGGTATTTTCCGTGGTGCGCTGGATGCGAAGGCAAAGGCAATCACAGAGGAGATGAAGATTGCGGCAGCCAAGGCAATTGCTTCGATCGTAACAGATGAGGAATTAAATGAGGAGTATATCATTCCGGGTGCTTTTGATGAGAGAGTGGCAAAGGTCGTTGCCAAGGCAGTATCGGATGAGGCAAAGAAGCTCGGAATCGTAAAGGAATAAGATAGTTGTAAAGATGCGGGAGGTGTGCAGATGGACGGAATGAGTCAGAAGGCTCGAACAGGTGCAGGCGGAAGTAAATAAAGTGATCAAGGGCAAGGAGGATGTTGTAAAGAAGGTTCTTGCTGCCGTGATTGCAGGCGGACATATTCTGATGGAGGATATTCCGGGTGTAGGTAAGACGACGCTTGCAACAACCTTTGCAAAGAGTATGTCAATGCACTATAAGCGTGTGCAGTTTACGCCGGATGTACTGCCGAGTGATATCCTGGGATTTTCCATGTATAACTCTGCCACCAAGGAGTTTGAATACCGGGAAGGTGCGGTATTTACGAATCTGTTCTTAGCGGATGAGATTAACCGAACCTCGCCGAAGACACAGTCCGCATTGCTTGAAGTTATGGAAGAAAAAACGGCGACGGTTGACGGTGTGACCCGGCCGTTGCCAGATCCATTTGTCGTAATCGCAACAGAGAATCCATATGGTTCTTCTGGTACGCAGATGCTGCCGGAATCCCAGCTTGACCGTTTTATGGTGTGTTTGTCCATGGGGTATCCAAGTCATGCAGATGCAGTGGCAATTCTGAAAGGAAATGCAGGGAAACCACTTTCGAAGGTGCAGGAAGTCATCTCGATGGAAGAGGTGCTTGCGTTGCGTGCGATGACAAATGATCTCTATGTGAAAGATGAAATCTATGAGTATATTGTAAATCTGGTGGAGGCAACCCGGACGTGGAGATCTTTTCGATGGGAGCCAGCCCGCGAGGTACGATCGCACTTTTGCGTATGGCAAAGGCAATGGCAGTGATCGACGGCAGAGATTATGTCTGTGCCAAGGATGTGCAGGATGTAGCGCGTGATGTATTAGGACATCGAGTGAAGCTGTCAGCACGTGGAAAGGCACAGGGTATCACAATGCAGCAGGCGATCGGAATGGTGATCGCAAATGTTACAGCACCGAGGGTATAAGGATTGGCAGAATATATTGTTCGGATAATTGGATATGGGTTATTGCTCTTTGTAAATGGGATGATCTACTTTTTTCTGCATAGCCAGTTTTATTTTCTGGTGCTTGTGCTGATGGTGGCTGGACCAATCCTTTCCGCAATGTCGGTGTGGGTATTGCGGCATTATTTGCAGGTAGAGATTCATCATGCGCAGGATTCCTATGGGGTACAGGGGGAGACTGCGTATTTTACGATACAGATCAAAAATCCAACGTGGTTTGTCTCGCTGGATACGAAGCTGATCGTAAATGTGGAGAACACTCTGATGGAGACGATCGGGCAACAGGTATTTTCAGTGCCGGTACATGCGGGAAAAGGATATACCTTACGCTTCCGGTTGTGGCGACGTATCCGGGACTGTTAAAGATCAGTGTGTCACGTGTGTATATCAAGATCTTGATGGGATTTTTCGATTGAAGAAAAACGTGGAGCAGACGGCGGAGCTTAGTATCCTGCCGCGGGCTGTGACGGATATCGCATATGAAAAGACGGCACTTGAACAGGGCATGTTGGAGAGCGAGGAAAGCTTAAAACGGGGCAATGATTTCTCTGACGTGCAGGAAGTCCGGGAGTATATTCCGGGCGATAAGCTGATGAGTATCCATTGGAAGCTGTCGGCAAAGCGGGATATCCTGATGGTGAAGGATCGCGTGAGTATGTCGGATCACCAGCTTGTGATCGTGCCGGAGCTTTTTATCGATCAACCGGTGAATCTGGCGGCGATTCTGACGATGACGTATTCCGTGATTCTGGAACTGATACAGGAGCAGACGACCGTGCGGCTTTTGTATTGGAGTACAAACCGCTATGAATATGAAGATGTGAGGATTGATTATAAGGAAGAACTAGATGCGGCGTTTGCCCGTTTGTATTATGAGAAGGCATATAAGAATCCGAGTGAAGCGGCAGATCATATGGCACTGGTGTACCCGGAAATGCATGCATATCTGCATGTATTTAGTGATGGACAGGGTGCGCAGATGCAGGTGCGGGAAAAATGAGTAGGTTATAATATGGCAAAAAAGAAACATGCAGATACAATTGAATCGATGGAACTGTGCGAGGGTGTGTACCTGCAGGAGGAATTCTTCGAGAAGAAGGAAAACCGGGTGCTTACTCTGTTGTTGAAGGGCTTCATTGTCTATCTTCTTTTCGATGGGAAGTATCGGTTTTTATCTGACGGCATTTGACATTTCGTTTCATGTCGGGCTTTGCCATGCTTTGATTTTACTGACATCGCTTGGCTGTGCAATGTTGTATTACCGATTGATGGTGGAAAACCTCGGTTATCTGTTTTTGTTTGTCACCTTTGCATTTCTGGTATTTACATTCCGCGATTACATCAACAGTGGATTTTATGCGATCGTGAACATCACGGTCGATAATGCAGCCCAGTATTTCGATGTGGATATTCAGAGGTTATATGAGGAGAAAATTGGCAACCGGTATGTGACAGTCACGTTTGTGGCACTCTTTATCGGTATTGTGCTTGACATCTTATTAAATGTCTATATTTCCCGACGGATGCAGTATGTGACGGCAATCGTGATTATCATGTGTCTGAATCTGATTCCGCTTTATCTGACGATGGAGCCGGATCTGTTGTATGTGCTTATGATGCTTGCCGGTGTGGCTATGGCGATTATATTTAAGGCGGGAAAGCATTACAGTCCGCAGGTATCAGTCAAGCGGAGCAATGCACAGTTTCAGGTGCAGGGAAAAAGAAAAAGAAGGTGCTATGTCTATGACGTGAAAGCAATGGTGCAGGCAGGGGTACTGGCGGTAGTTACTGCAATACTGGTCGTGACGGCGGCAAGCAGCTTTCGCCCGAAGGAGTCATTTAATGTCGGATACACCGGAAACAAATATAAAGATCTGACAATGGCGGCGATGTCGACGTTACTGGTCGACGGTTTTGAGGGCTTGTATCACAGAACTGGTACCAACGGCGGTGTTGGAGGTGGAAAGCTGGGAGAGGTTTCTACGGTTTATCTGGATAACCAGACCGATCTGGTTGTGAAGATGGCACCATATACATCAAACCGGATCTACCTGAAATCTTTTACTGGCGTCCGATATAACCCATATGCGAACGAGTGGACACCGATGAGTGAAATCCGGAATTATGATGGCATGGACACGAGTGCGGAGGTAAGATCGCTGAAAGAACAATACGAGGAGAACCGTGGAGGGCAGTGCCAAAGCAACGATGGAGATTCAGTGTGTGGGTGTGTATCCTCAGTTGTATCAGCCGTATTATACTGCGGACGCAGAAGCGATACGGAACGGTTATACGATCACCTATTATCCGCGTGTGGCAGGAAACCGTGCATCCGTGACGTCAGAGTCTGTGGCGTATAATGATATGGATCTGTATGTGCCGGAGGAGAATTTAGAGGCGGTGTCACAGGTTGCATCGGAGCTTGGAACAATCGGAACGACAGATCATGTGATCGAGGAACTGAAAAATTATTATCAGGAGAATTATCCGTATACCGTCCGTCCGGGAAAGACACCAAAGAAAAAGGATTTTGTCAACTATTTCCTGTTGGAAAATAAGAAAGGCTATTGTTCTTATTTTGCAAGTGCGGCGGTGCTGATCTTCCGATACATGGGAATTCCGGCACGGTATGTGGAAGGTTATGCGATTGATTACGATCAGATATTAAGTGGCGAGCTGGTCGATGGCGCGGATTATGCAGATTATTATGATGGCTATTCTGAGATTGGTGAGACTGCATATGTAAAAGTGGATGTGACTGATGCCGATGCACATGCATGGGTGGAGGTGTACGATCCGGTAATCGGCTGGTATCCGGTGGATGTGACACCGTCGTCAAGCGACGATGAGGATATCACGAATTTCTGGGATGAGTTTGCAGATTTCATGGGCGGCGACGAAAGTGGTTCCGATACGGTTACAGAGAATGGAAATGCACTGACGATTCCGGACAATCTGATGCGGAATATCGTGTATGGACTGGCTGTGATCGCTGCTGGATTTGTTGTATTTCTGCTTGGAAAACAGTTTGTACTATGGATGTTATTCTATATCCGATTTGCCAAAGCTTCCTATAATGATAAGCTGATCTTATATTACAGCCGGATGGTGAAACGTTACGAGAAACGGCATACGGAGTTTGCAACATGTAAAAACTATGAGAATCAAATCCAATATATGCTTACCCATATGGCACAGGGAGAGGCGAGAACAGAGTTGGAACCGCAAGCCGGAACAGTAATTGAAATCTTGATATCGCGGGCTTCTCGAATCAGTCCGTGGAAGAAGCAACCTATAAAAAAGACGCAGGATCCGCGAAATCGTGACGGAAAATATTTTATGGAAGCGCCCGATGTGGTAGAGTACAAGGGCGAATATTACCTTTTCTATTCGTTGAGTTTTCTCTCCTCGGTGGCGGTTGCAAAAGCCAAAAAGCCCGAAGGTCCGTTCGAGTATTACGGGCTTGTGCACCATAAAGACGGAAGAACGCTCGGCGAGGGCGAGGATAAGCATCCGTTCGATCCCGCCGTGTTCATCGACGACGACGGCGAAATTTATCTCTATTCAGGGAGTGCGCCGCTTGAAAGAACGATACGCGACAACCTCGCTCCGAGGTCATGAAGTTAGAGCCCGATAATGCTCACCGATCAAAGAAGAGCCGAAAGATTA
>OKWF01000067.1_pt1 | contig 14555 bp, 19 predicted proteins | sample 1607031 | NCBI WGS metagenome assembly OKWF01 (sample SAMN04414079, study PRJEB24778) | human gut metagenome | material: faecal | host: Homo sapiens | reverse complement strand
AGGCTGCTGATGTCGCCGGTGACATCGTCTTTACCGTCTGGATACATCGATATCTACCTGAGGTCATCAAATATTTTCTTGGCACGCGCTTCGCGATCTTTGATGTCGCAGAACGCACCGGGCTTCGTCTTGTCTCCGAGAAATACATTTTCCGCTGCGCTGATGCCAGGCACCAGCGTAAATTCCTGATAGATGACCTCGATTCCCAGATTCTTTTGCAAGCTTCGGTGTCATCTTGGTTGTATTTTTTGCCTTCCAGCTCAATCGTTCCGGAATCCGGAACGATCGCTCCCGACAATACCTTGATCAGGGTTGATTTTCCTGCTCCGTTTTCACCGATCAGAGCATGGATCTCGCCTTCTTCTACATCGAACGATACATCATTGATTGCGATAACGCCGGGATATGTTTTTTATGATATTTTTTACACTCAGTATGTTTTTCACAGAGTTCATCCCCTTTCTAAGAATGCCTCCGATGATTCACCAGAGGCATTCTTTTTGCAATCTTTATTTGTCTGCTTTATAGTATCTGCGATATTTGCCTTTGTTACTTGCGTGGATCGGAGTTTCGACTGCCTCATCAACGGTCTTGCCGTCAACCATCTGCTGGATATATTCCGCCATAACACTTCCGACTGGCTCGAAGTACATCGTACCGCGCATGCATGTTCCGTCATTGATACCCTTCAAAGCCTGATTTGTACCATCACAGGCGAATACGCCAAAGTTTTCGTTGTCCTTGCCTGCTGCCTTCACTGCCTCAACAGATTCTACCGCTGCCGCATCACCATAGCACACGATTCCATTCAGGTCCGAATATTTCTGAAGCATCGTCTCTGTCGTGGTTGTTCCGGATCCTACAACATCCTTACCGATATCAACGACTTCCAGAATGTTGACATTCGGAGCTTTCTCCTTGATTGCATCCTGGATACCCTGTCCACGATCCTGCATGTCCTGATTCTGATAGGTTGTATATACTACGATGTTTCCTTTGCCGCCGAGCTGACTGTTCAGCCAGTCTGCTGCCATATCACCGATCTGTGTTCCGATAGAATACTGGTCAGTTATGAGTACGAGATCATGTACCGCTGTCTCAACACCACATTCGATAATCTTGACACCCTTTTCCTGTGCTGCCTTCAGCGCATCGTCACAGGATGTATCGGATACCATTGCTACGATGTAATTACAATTTCCGGTTACCATGTTCTCGATTGCAGATACGGCTGCTGCCGAATCGTTATCGAAGCTTGCAGATACATAATCCCATCCACGGTTGTCACATTCCTCGTGAAGCTTCTCATCGATTCCAATCATAAACTCCGTCTGGAGTGTCGGCGCCAGGAATCCTACCTTTACACCACTTCCGGATGTGCCGCCCTTTCCTGCGGAACATCCTGTCATCATTGCTACTGTCATAACTACTGCCAACAAAATACCAAACAATTTCTTTCGTTTTTTCATAGTCATTTCCTCCTCATTTTCTTTGTTTTTCTTCCGTCAGATACAGGGAAATGGCAGAAGCACGTCCGGCTTCCGGTGGGATCATTTCGATGTATCTATCTGATGGTTTTATTATATGGAGGATCTGCCCTTCCCACAATCGGACAAGTTTCGGATTTAGGGAGAGGATTTTCAGTTCTTTCTCTCCCTTGCGAAAATAACCACCGCAATTACAAGAATTGCGATTTCCCAGATATAAGAAAAATAGCTGTAAAGAGAAAGCCCCGCAGACAGATTCAGAAGAAGCACCATGGACAGACTGCCCAAAACAGTGCCGCGCAGGTTCCCTTTTCCTTTTAGAAAGTTTATTCCGCCAAGACACGCTGCCGCAATTACCGGATACAGATATCTCCTGCCAATACCGGCACTGCCGCCATTGGTGATGAACAAAAAAGATCAATGCCACCTGGGCAAATACAATACCACTGATTCCACAGATAATCATGCGGCAGATATCAAAACGGATTCCGCTGTTTTTGACTGAGGTTTCATTTTCTCCCAGCATCCGTACGTATTTCCCATAATATGTATGTGTAAGCAGCAACTGCAGGAACACGTAGATTACAACTGCAATACCGGAAAAAATCATCCAAAACATGTAGGAACCATAGTAATCCCTCGGGATTGGTGCCTGTATTGCCATCCCCGAACACGGCAGCTATCCCCTGATAGATCTGTTGCAAAATAAAAGTCAGCAAAATAGGGTTTACACGAATTTTGCCGATTAGAAGCCCCTTTGCCATCCCGAACAACATCTGTGCCAGTATCATAACCGTTAAGCTCACCCAGACCGGAAACCCTGCCCGCAGGCATAGTCCGCCCAGGCATGTCGTCATTGCGATTTCCGCCATAAATGCGAAATCCAAAACACCGCTCAGCATCTCGAGCGAGAGTCCCATCGTCAACAGTACGATAATCACAAACTGATGCAGTACATAGTCTGCAGAAAGTCTGGGGAACAATACGATAGCAAGAACCAGGATCAACACTATATTTCCGATTTCCATATGATATTTATCATAGAACGACCGCACAGTTTTCAAGCTATCACCTCCAGCCGGTCCGCAACATCCACACAGACTTTACTCTCGTTTTCGAGCAGAAGGACGCTGCTTCCTCTTCCCACGATCTCCCGCAATTCCCGTTTCAGCCATGCGACTTCCCGGACGTTTAGATTTTGCAGCATGTTTTTCAGGATCAGCACACGCGGATGAAACAGCTTATAACGATAGATTCCTATTTTCCAGGCTTCTGTCTCAGGGTTCAGCAGCTCGATGTCCCGCCTGTCCAATCCCAGGAAATTGTCTTCCAATATATACTTTTGCTGCTTCTGATAAAACCCGAATGCTGAACATATGCGCGGATATGTCGGGAGAAGAATGTTTTCCTCGTTGGTCAGATTCTCGCAGATTTCCGTATGGTTTCCATACTCCATAAGCGCAATCCGGTGCTTCATAAGCTCCTGTATGTTTTTGTAGGCGATGATCTCGCCATCTAACTCAAACCGCGACTGTACGGCATTGGAATGAAGGATGTCCGACCAGACACCATCCACCTGTCCGGGGGTACCGAGTGCCGCAAGAATTTCCCCTGCCCGCATCGAAATCTGCGGCTGCCAGCTGCCATCCCGGAACGTCTCCCACACGAAAAAATCCACCGGCTTTAGCTGTGGTTTCCCGCTGGCATCGCGTACTTCCGGTATGGTAGTATCTGCCGCCTCCAGACCGCGTTTTAATATCTCGTCAATCATCCATGTATCTTCGCTTTGACAGATCTTTTTGTAGATGGTATGATGCCGGAACAAAATCACTTCATCAAAGAAAGGGTCCGTGAAATCTGCCCGGTTATCGATTGATATAACCGTAATACCGTCCTGCTTCAACCGGTTCACAAACTGTCTCAGCTTCCGGCGTTCTTCTCCCGGAAAACACGACACAATCTCCCGCAAACAAGAATACGCGCCCCCTGTGTGATGGCGCGTACCATCCCGATCAGAATACGGTCTCCGTTCTTCAGATGGCTGCTATGTTCATCTGCCGCATAAGGCAGATCGTATTTTTCAAGCAGTGCACGTCCCTGTATATGCAATGCCTTTTCATTCAACCGGATTTTACGCAGGCTGTTTCTTCGTAACAAAAAAAGATTCTCGCTGACATCGAGCGAATCCATGTACACCGTGTCTTTGGAGAATCACAAAAAATGCCGGCATCCTCAAATCCCGTTTTCCTTCCGGCTTCCATGGTTGTCCATCCAAGTAAATCCGGCCTCTTGCGAGCGTTCCTTTCCCCTCGAAAAAAGTCCGCCAGTATCTCCTTGCTGTTTTCCACGCCTGCAACTCCCATGCTGTACCCCCGGCAGATAATCAGGTTCAAATCTTCAATCTCATGCCTGCCCGGTCTGCTGATATTCACATGTTCCATCCGAATAATCTCATGTCTCATAATCCATGCCTGCTTTTTCTTTCCTGTTTTTCTAAATCACAGATCGTTTCTGTCTACTTTCTTAGGAAGCCAGATTTCTACATCTGTTCCGATTCCGGTCGTGCTGTAGAGGCGGAGACCATAGCGGTTTCCAAATGCGAGCTGGATCCGCTGGTTTACATTGCTCAATGCAATTCCGTTTCCACGCTTCTCGTTCCTGTCTGTTCCATGTGCATCCATCCCCGCTGTCTCTCCGTGCGTGCTTCCATCGTCGCCGCTCTCCCGGCGTTCCTCCGTCTGTTCCAGTGCCTGTCTCATAGAAACAAGGGTATCCCAGTCAATTCCTGTTCCGTTATCCGATATGACAACAACCAGTTCCTGATCTGTCGTATAAATCCGTATTGTCACCTTTCCGTTTTCCGCCTTCGTCTCTAAGCCATGGAAGATTGCATTTTCCACAATCGGCTGCAGCGAAAGCTTGGGAATCAGATAATTCCCGACTTCTTCCCGGTCATCCTCCACATTGATTTCAAGGGCGAATTTATTTTCAAACCGGTAGCTCTGGATCAGGAAATAATTCTCAATATTCCGAAGCTCATCGCGGATTGTCACAATGTTTTCTTTGTTGCTGATGCTATACCGGAAAAAAGCCGCCAGCGCCTTCGCCATACGGGCAATGCTGTCACATTCATATAAAAGCGCCTCACTTCGTATACATTCCAGCGTATTGTACAAAAAATGCGGATTGATCTGACTTTGCAAGGCTGCAATTTTCGCCTGCTTATTTCTGTACCTTGACGGAATATTCCTCCCTCAGCTTCTGCTGCACGCGCTGTTTCTCCCGATAGTCATCCTCAAGTTTCTTTATTTTCTTTGTTTGTATCCGATGCATCAAAAGGATTGTCCCTGCCCAGACAATCACCGCACCCACACATATCCAGATTATTTTTCCCATGTTGTGCCCTCGCGTTTCACTGCGTCTGTCAATAGTACAGCTTCCGGTATTCTGCCGGCTTCACACCGACAACCTTCATAAACTGCTGACTGAAATATTTGGCATCCTTATACCCGACACTTTCGCCGATTTCATACACCGGAATCTTCGTGTCCCGGAGCATCTGCTTTGCTTTCTCCATCCGGATTCCAAGCAGGTAGTTCGAGAAGTTCTCACCAGTTTCTTTCTTAAACAATTCTGAGAAATAATTCGTATTGAAGCCGATGGTTGCGGCTACATCCTCCAGCGTGATCTTCTCTGTAAAATGCTCTTTCATATAGGCGATTGCCTCCAATACCGGCTTGCGTTCGCGGTTTTCCCGTTCACTACGGCTCTCTTTGATCAATTGCTGCACCTGACGGATCACATAGTCTCTCAAATCCGCAACTGTCGACAGATTCTCCAACACCTCCTGCTGCACATCCACATCAAATGTATCTGCTATTTCCAGAATGTCATAAGTACTGCGGAGCAGCCACAATCCCATTGCATAAAATTCGCTTGCAAAAAGTGCCTTATCGCTTGCCAGCCGGAAGCATTTGTGAATCTGGTACTGACAGGCATCCGGTTGCATTGTCTCAACCGCTTTTGCGAATTCCTCATATTCATTCTGAAAGTCCTTTGGCGAAAATAGAGTGTGCGGCTCCTGACAATATTCGATCCGTCTGCCGTTTCCCTTGAAGAGCCGGCTGGCAGCCGCCTCTTTGCTCATCTCAATCGCAGTACTGATCTGCTCGAAGCTCTCGACTTCACTGCTCACCCCGACAGTAATCCTGTAATGCTGGAAGTTCTCCAGATAATCGCTCAGCTCATTGAAAAAATCCGTAATCCGGTTGTCGATATTCTCCTGCTCCGTCTGGAAATAATTTAACAGCACCTGCACGGAATGATTCGACTGCACGGCCGCAATCAGATCGATGGTGCATGCCGAAAATGCATCCTCTGCCTTCTGCATGATCTTGCGGAGAACAAACTGCATCTGCTGTGTATTCTCTGCGACATCAATATCCCGGTCAAGCTTGAAGGTTAATCCCCGGAAGCACTTGTTCTCAAGCTGAAGTCCAAACTCCGTATTCGCGGCATCAATATTTTCCTGCTTCTGGCTTAGTATCTGTCTGAGAAATTCTTTGTGGCGCAGATATTTACTATCCTCCAGTTTTTTCTCTATCTGATCTACCTGTTGCTGCTTATCCTCACGTTGTTCTTCTTCCGCGACAATCTTTTGCAGCTGCCTGTTCAGCTCATCCTCATCGATTGGCTTGAGCAGATAATCTTCCACGCCATATTTCAACGCTTTTTGCGCATAGTCAAAGTATTTATATCCACTGACAACTATAAAATGGCATTTCACGCCCTGCTCGGATGCCTTCTGGATCATTTCCAGTCCCGTCAATACCGGCATCCGGATATCCGTGATCACAATATCCGGCGATTCGGACAGGATCTTTTCATACGCCGTCTGCCCGTCTGTCACAAGTCCAATACAGGTCAGTCCAAGCCGATCCCACTGTATCAATCGTTTCACAAGCTGTCCCACTTTTACCTCATCATCTGCAATTAATACCTTTCGCATTCTGTTCATGTTACTCACCTCTGTATGTACTATCTTGTACCAACTGCTTGTTATTCAAAAAGAGCCTGGTAGTTTTCCCCCCAGACTCTTGTGTATTTCTTTACTGTACACTAAACGTATACATCGTGTTACTCTGTAAACTCAGTGAATTCTCAAATGCTTTCCGTGTCACCTTCACTTCTGCACCAAGCACCGGATCGTAATACCGAATATGTGTCGAATTGTAGCTGATGACAAGCACATACCGCCCATCATCGATGCAGGCTGCAAACGGAATATCCCGATCCAGGAAATACAGCGCCGTCGACAAACTGATACCGGAGATATTGATACCGACACCATTCGTGTAATCCTCAAATACCTTCTCAAAAGTACCACAGTTTATCGCATCTGTAAGCTCCAGTGTACCTCCCGCATACTGTGCACACATATACGCACAGGTAAGCAGCGACTGATTTGCATCCGGATTCGGTGTCTCTTTGATCTCATCTGCGACTGTATTATAGCTGTCCGCTGCCAGACAGCGATAGATCGTATTTCCGTTGCTGTCCACAACAAGTCCTGCCTCGTCATCGACCACCCGCGTGATTGCGCTTCCGGCAGTTTCGTACTCGCCGATGTAGCCCGCATTGTCAAACACATAATACGCACCGTCACGTGTCTTCGTCTGCACCTGCATATCCTTGTAAGCCTCTGCTCTTCCGTATTTTGTCTTCCGGTAGCTTGCAGTATCCGACAGATAGAAATTCGATGGGAATACAATATCTAAGATATTCCATGCATAGCTGTCATATGTCGTATCCGTCGTGATCATCTTATTATTTTCCTCTTTCTTGTAGGAAATATAATCCTGATCGATTTCTTCAAAGACTGGTTCTGTTTGCGTGCACGCGTCAGATAAATGGTATCATCCCCAACCGATGCATTCATGATATACACCCCATCCTTCGTGTAATCTTTCTTCTGTTCACCATTATCGCTCATGATAAACAACTCATACAATGGCGGGATTGCCTGTCCATCGGAAGTCATAATTACGTCTGCACTATGCGCACAGCCATAGATCAGATCATTTTCCACAAATCCAAGTGCCAGCAGCAGATCACCAGTTGCACAGGTTTTCTCATACGTTTCACCTGTCTCAAAATTCTGTATCGTGATTGCTGTGACATTTTCATCCTCGGCAGCATTCGGATAAGCAACCAGCTTCCGGTTCGCAGACACAAGGTATTTGGCAGAAGGAATTCCCTCGACAATCGCAGTCTGCGTCATATCAGCAAGGGATACCTCATACAACGTTTCATCAAGCAGATAGTAGAATTTATTCGTCTGCGCGTTGTAATAGGTAAATCGTCCGGTCTCCTTCTTCATGATGTCATAGCTCTCATCACATTCCACGAAGAACAGCTCCTGTGTCGTCATGTCTTCCGCCGAATAATAATACAGCGACATACCGTTTTTGCCTTCATGTTCGCCACGATTCATATATCCGTACACAACAAAGTAGATATTTCCATCCGCATCCATATCCGCAATATTGATATCCAGATTCGTGTTGAGTGTCCGGGCATCCGAGAAGCTGTCCTGCGGATAGCTGAATATATTCGTAAGCGAGCTGTCATTGTACTTGTACATCCAGAGTTGTCCAAGACGCACAAACGCTAAAATCCCATAGTCCTCAGATGTCACATATTCTGCTGGCTCATTTGTCACGCCCATGCTGATACTATTCCGGTCCTTGCTAATGTAACCACTGTCAAAAAAGCTTTCCTGATACCGGTCGAAAGCAAGCAGCTTCACCGTCTCCGAACTCCGGTTATAGGTGACATTGTAGTATTCGTCGACCTGATAATAATGACTCTTCTTGTCATTCATGGATTCCACCACATAGGACATGTGAATCACAGCATATTCCTTGTCGATTTCCGTGATCGTCGGCGTCACGCCCGTCACAACCACAGGTGTCAGCCCGCCCCAAGTGATCTGCTCATAGGTTGCATTCAGATCGACATGTGCCAGACTTGACGTTGTTCCTGCCTTGTCCGTCTTCAGGTTATCAAATACAACATTGCCCTCGGACTCATTGACTTCCTTAATAAACGTCGTGTCATGGAAGTTTGTTGCAAAATCCACGATTGCCTTGGCATGCTGTTCCGCCAGATTTACCACACGGTTATAGTATCGCACCTCCGTACCATCTGCCGCCGTAATGATAAATACAAATACATACTCCCGGTTTTGCTGCATGTCCATCCGGAAATTCACATCATATTTCTTGCGTCCGTTCTCGACACTTCCAGAAACCGCGTCGCCACGTTCCACAAGGGAATCACCTGCAATACTTCGCAGCTCATAGGTAAATGTCTCGCCATATTTCGCCTCATTGTCCACAAGCACCGTCACACCATGATTACTGTTTAGTGGCACAATCCCATCCCGCATCAGGCTCGTCGACATCGTCTGCGTATATCCACAGGTCCGGTTAATAACCTTACCCTCGAATTCAAGATAGACATATGGAAGTGTCGGCTCGTCCAATTCGCTGGATACACGATCCAAGCCTCTGTTATTGAATTGATTTACCAGAAAGGCTGTGCCCACTGCAACCGCAATGAACACAAACGCCTTTATCAAAAACCGTTTCATAGTTAGAAATATTTTCTCCTTTTACGATATCTGCACCGACGAATATAAAATTCATGGCAGACCATAATCTCAATCATATGAAGCAATGTTTCGTCCGCATCCTTATAGCAGATCTTCTCATAAATCTTCTTCGCAATTGAAAACATCGCTACCTTGTCTGGATAAACTGCAAACATAGGACTCCTTCATATTCCAGCCGGTCGCAGGCATCCTCCACCATAACCAGTATCAGCTTTGCCCGCATCGGATACATCGCACGCAAATATGCCCGGTCTTCCTCTAACTCCTGCTCATCCACAACCAATGAGTTCCGGAGTGCGAAACTTATGCACATTATCATCTCATCGATTTCTTTCATGGAATCCTCTCACATAAAATGACATAAATAGACAATCAGTTTTTGGCTGATTGTCTATCTGTTTTTCTTATTTTATGCTTTGAAATCCTGTTTTGTGCGTCCGAATCCGTATCTCCTACTCATCACCAAAGGAAATGCCGAGACGTTTTGCATATTTAACAATACTATCGTCCGGGGAAACATATTTGAGCTTTCCTGCAGACTCTTCCATCGGAATTGCTGTCACTTCATTGTTACGCATAACAACAAGCTTGCCGAAATCTTTATTCTTGATCAGCTCGACTGCCTCTGCACCAAACAGGCTGGAAATCACACGATCATATGGATCCGGGCTTCCGCCTCGCTGTGTATGTCCCGGAACTGTCACACGGATGTCCATACCGGAATATTCCTTGATTTTATCTGCAACTTCATAAGCGACAGATGGATATTTCGCAGCTGCGGCTGCTACGGCTGCCTTACGCTCCTTCTTTGGAAGTGCTGCGACTTCTTTCGAGATTGCACCCTCTGCAACAGCAAGAATCGAGAATCCCTTGCCCTGCTTGGTTCTTCTGTCAAGTGCCTCACATACCTTGGCGATATCATATGGAATTTCCGGAATCAGGATGATGTCTGCACCGGATGCGATACCCGCATGCAATGTAATCCAGCCTACCTTATGTCCCATAACTTCTACGATAAATACACGGTTGTGTGAGCATGCAGTTGTATGGATGCAGTCGATTGCCTGTGTTGCAACATCGACCGCACTCTGAAATCCGAATGTCATATCGGTGCCCCAGATATCATTGTCGATTGTCTTTGGAAGTCCAATCACATTCAGTCCTTCCTGAGACAGACGGTTTGCTGTCTTCTGGGAACCATTTCCACCGAGAACAACCAGTGCATCAAGCTTCAGTTTGTTGTAATTTTTCTTCATTTCCTCAACTTTGTTGAGTCCTTCCGGTGTCGGCTCATCGATCAGCTTGAACGGCTGACGGGAACTGCCAAGGATCGTGCCACCCTTTGTCAGAATTCCAGAGAAATCTGACGGCTTCATCTTTACATAATTGCCATAAATCAATCCCTTGTAGCCTTCTAAAAAACCATATACTTCCACGTCTTCAAAACGTATTATACAGTCCCTTTGCCACACCACGCATCGTCGCATTTAAAGCCTGGCAGTCACCGCCACTTGTCAACATTCCGATTCTCTTCATACTGTAACCTCCTTAATTTATGTGTCTCCTCTACAACAAAGTTCTTCCTTCTAATGCCCGAAGTAACGTCACTTCATCAATACATTCCAGATCGCCGCCGACCGGAACGCCACTTGCAATTCTTGTGACCTTGATTCCAGATGGCTTGACCAGCTTGGATATATACATCGCAGTCGCTTCGCCCTCCACACTGGAATTTGTTGCAATAATCAACTCTTCTACATCTTCCTGCTCCAACCGCAGGATCAGTTCCTTCAACCGGATATCTCCGGTTCCAATTCCCATCGCCGGGTTGATCACACCATTTAATACATGGTAGACGCCCTGATACTGTCCCACACGCTCATATGCTGCCAGATCTCGTGGAGTCTCGACAACCATGATCAGCTTATGGTTCCGCTTCGGCGATGCACACACCGGACACAGCTCCTGATCAGTAATCGTATAACAGGATTTGCAGTACCGGATATTCTTCTTTGCATCTGTGATTGCTGCCGACAGGCTTTCCACCTGTTCTTCCGGCATATTGATAATATGGAACGCCAGCCGCTGTGCGGTCTTTCCACCGATGCCGGGAAGTCTTCCGAGTTCACCGATCAGCCGGTTTACTTTCTCTCCATAAATATCCATTAGAACGGCAAACCTCCGCCTAATCCACCGGTGATCTTACCCATGGAATTCTTCTGATCCTCATCCTGCATACGGATGGCTTCGTTCATAGCAGCCATGATCAGATCCTCGAGCATCTCGATATCGTCCTTGTCGACAACTTCCTCGTCGAGATGAACTTCTGTTACTTCCTTCTTGCCATTGATCTTTACCTTGACAACACCACCGCCGGCAGTTGCCTCATATTCTTTTTCTTCGAGTGCTTTGGTGGTCTCTTCCATCTGCTTCTGCATCTTCTGTGCCTGCTTCATCAGATTGTTCATATTTCCTGGCATCATGCCCATTCCACCATATCCACCTCTTTTTGCCATCTTTATATCCTCCTGATTTCTTATTCTTATATTCATACACGGTTTCCCATGCGTACTACCTTTTTATATGATTTGGACTCGCCAGATTAAAAGCTTACTCATGCATTTCGATGTCATCAAATACAATCCGGCTCAAATCCCAGTCCTTCTGCAGTTCGTGTACTTCTTCCCTGCCATCAATCTTGCGGAATGTCACACGTACCTTGCACTGTGCCATATTGGTCAGCTGCTCGCTCAATTCATCGAGCTTGTCCTGATTCGCGAAATACGAAATCGCCAGATCGTTGTCTGGTGTATCCGCTACAACGAGTTCCAGCGCGCCAGATTCTCTTCCGGCAACCAGTGATGCCTGTCTGTAATAATGCTGCACCAGTCTCGGTCCGCGCTTGCCAATCGTCTTCCACGCTTTCGCAATCAGAAGCAGATCCTCGTATTCTGCCTGCGGATATTGTCACGCAGATTCTGCTTGATGTGCTCGGATGAATCACCTGATTTGTGGTGCAACTGCCTGCTGCACTGTCCCTGCGCCTTCCGTTGCCGGCGGTGCAACTGCCATCACAACCGGATGTGCCTGCTGCTCTTTGAGCAGTTCCTTCGTCTCTGCAAGCTGCTGCTCCAGTGACTCGATTCGTGCCTGAATTCCTTCGATATCGTAACGCATCTCCGTCTTACAAAGCTTGATGATCGCGATTTCCAGCATCACACGCTTGGATGTCGTATATGCGATCTTCGCTGCAGCTTCCTGTAAAACATAGATTGCATGCATCATCCAGTCCTGTGTCATATCCATCGTGAGTGCAACCATGCGCTGTTTTGTCTCCGCTGTCACATCAATCGTCATATCCGGGTCGATCGACAGCACCAGTATATTCCGGATAAATGCAGTAAATTCATTGACCAGCTGCAACAGATCCTTGCCCTGCCAGATTGCTTCATCTATGATCTTCAATGCACCAACCAGATCTTTTTCTTTCAGACATTCAAACAACTGAATGTAAACTTCCACATCCACGGCACCAATTGCCGCGAGTACTTTATCTAATGTCAGCTCCTCACCCAGATGGTAAGAGATACACTGTTCCAGAATACTCAAACCGTCTCGCATCGAACCATCTGCGCACGTGCCACATATTCGACCGCTTCTCTGTCGCTGCGATTCCTTTCCGGTCGAGAAGCTCCTGCAGACGATCTGCAATTATCTCCAACGGAATCCGATGGAAATCATATCGCTGGCAACGCGACAGAATCGTCGCCGGAATCTTGTGTGATTCCGTGGTCGCCAAAATAAATATTACATAGGAAGGTGGTTCCTCCAACGTCTTCAAAAGTGCATTGTATGCTGCATCCCGGAGCATATGCACCTCGTCGATGATATAAACCAGATATTTTCCGGTTGACGGAGAATAATTCACCGAATCCGTGATCTGTCTGATATTATCCACACCATTATTACTTGCGGCATCAACTTCGATTACATTCATCGCCGCACCTGCAGCAATCGCCTTGCAGCTGGCACATTCATTACACGGGCTTCCGTTGATCGGATGCTCACAATTGACTGCCTTTGCCATCAGCTTCGCCGTCGTTGTCTTACCGGTACCTCTGGTTCCGCAGAACAAATACGCATGTCCCACGCGGTCATGCACGATCTGATTTCGGATCGTCGTCACAATATGTTCTTGTCCTTTGATCTCCTCGAACGCGTCCGGTCTCCACTTCCGGTACAATGCCATGTACGACATAAACTGCCTCCAACTCTATATATGGAAAATCTGATCCAGCATCCGAAGGGTCTTAAAGTTGCCTTGCCGTTATCTCGCCGGACATAAAGCCTTTCTGAAAGCTATTCTTGCCAGCCAAAATATTACGCAGCATCGTGCTTGATGCTTTCAGCTTCACATCGGCTTCCTCATCCGCGCCATACTCACACTGTAAGAACTTTCCCTACCATGTATCACTAAATTCTTCCCCATATCCGGTACTATGATCACATAGCTTGCCGCAAATCCGGTCTCCGGATGGAAATTCTCATAAAATCCTTCGATAATATCGTCCTCGTAAACACTTGGGGGTTCTGGTGTCTCTTCCTCATCTCCAAGCATCTGCTTGAACATTGCAGCGAGTTCCTCAATATCCTCTTTCTGCTTCTTCACATAGCCATCATCTGCCACAAACTTGGAAAGCTGCTCACTCTCCTGTGGTGTCAGATTGATGTTGTTCTGCTTGATCAGAGTGTTCTTTACCGCAGTGTTACTCGTCGGCAGTTTCCTTGTCTTCTTATTGATCAGGCGGTAAAAATCCTCTGCTTTTTTCTCAATCAGATTCAAATACTGGCTTTCCTGCTCCAGCACATCCGTCGAATCCACATACGTTGCGATTCCCGGCTCTGAAATGCCGCCCAGCACATCCCATGCCTTTCGCAGTGACAGCTCCGCATCCTGTTCGCCGTACGCCGTCGCAACCACAACCGGCATCATATACAGAGACGCAATCTTCTCCTTGTCACCATACAGCCAGCACATGTCCAGAAACTGCTGCATATAGCCACCGATACCGTACCACTCCACTGTCGTTGCCAGAATAATTCCGTCTGCCTCTTTCAGCGTCTGTGGCAATGTCGTAATATTGGTCTTTCCATCATAAAGATTGTATCTCTCCACATGCACCCGCAACTCTTCCAGCACTTCCTGCATCTTATTGATCACATAGATCGTAGGATCATCAATGATTCCTCGTCCGCCATAGTAAATGTTGATATTCAAGTCCACACCTCTTTCGTTTTCTTCTGTCTTCTGTGTTTCCTTGAGCGACAAAACAAAAAGTCCCGCCAGGAATCCGGTCACCAGTCCGCCCCACATGTGCCTGCATTGTCAATAT
>OKWF01000066.1_pt1 | contig 14588 bp, 25 predicted proteins | sample 1607031 | NCBI WGS metagenome assembly OKWF01 (sample SAMN04414079, study PRJEB24778) | human gut metagenome | material: faecal | host: Homo sapiens | reverse complement strand
ATCTTCTCTTGCGATGTAGGCGGTCAGGTCATCGCGGCTGTGGATGCCGTCGCGGATGCTTTCGGCGAGCAGCGCCCGGTAGGTCGAAAGCACCTGTCGCCTGTCGTCACGACAGGCCGGATGGCCGTCCAGAGAGGCGAAAAACGGGCGAACCGTTTCGGCCGCGCGGCGCAGCTCCTCGTCCGCGGCGTAGGGCGAGAGCCGCTCCTTGAGCATGAGCAGCTCCCCGTAAGTGCGTGGCCCCGACAAGGCCAGACGGGAGAACTCGATGCGGAGCGAATCGTGTATCCCCTCGCACACCTTACAGGCATCGGAACCAGGCAGGCCGAGCGTGTCCCGTCGCAGGCGTGCAAAAACGGAATCCTTTACGGTCTGCCACCGTTTAAGGTGTCCCGCCAGTTCTTTGGCCGTCAGGTGGTCCAAGCGCCGTATTTCGGACAGGTACCCGCGGTAGGTGTCGGCAGGATCGTCCGAGCCCACGGACGACGGTTTGCCGTTTCCGCTCCCGCACGAAGAGAACAGGAACAAGACGGTCGAACAGACGGTCAATACGGCTAAAAGCGCCGGACATCTTGAATATGATTTTCTATTTTTCATATCCCAAATTCATATCATTAGCCGCAAATCTATATATTATTTTCAATAAGATAGCAAATAGGAATCATATTTTACATAAAAACAAATATCATATTCAACAATATGATTATCAATGAAAACAAGTGCAATAAAGAGTAATTTTAGAGTATGATTTCAGAGGATTTCAACTCTGAATATGATTTTATCGAATTAAAATCTTATCTTTGTGTCCGTTATCCTAAACAGTGTATAGAGATATGGCAAAGGTGGGTTACATATTCAAGGCTAATTCCTATGACGCGCTCGATGCGGACAAAGAATGGATGCGACAATACGGGTGTGTACAGGTGGTCGAGGAAGAGTGCGCCCACGAGGCGCTCCGGCCGCAGTGGAAACAACTCATGGCAAGCCTCGGCAGAGGCGACGAACTGGTAGTGGCCAAATTCAGCAACGCCGTGCGCGACTTGCGCGGCTGGCCGCACTCGTCGAGCTGTGCCGGATCAAGGTGGTGCGCCTGGTATCCATCCACGACAAAATCGACACCCTGGGCGAACTGTTTCCCGATACAACGGCAGCCCAGGTACTGGAGATGTTCGGGGCCCTGCCCGAAGAGGTAGCCGTGTTACGCAAGTCGTCCAGCCATATCATGCAACTGCAACAAACCATCAAGCCACCGGTAACGAAGAAGGCCATGTCGAGGGCGGAACGGGAAAAACCATCGTGGATATGTACAACAACGGCTATTCGATCGACGACATCTGGGAGGTGAGCGGCTTTAACAGCAAAAGCTCAATATGGCGCGTACTCAACAAATACGGCGTATATCTCAACCGCGGCAGAACCAGCGGCCCGCGTGTCAAAAAGCAACAGGACGAGACAAAATAACCGACCGGCGGCACACGGGGGAAAACAGAAGGGAACGCCACCCTGTATTGCTTTTTCGCCGATTTTGCATATCTTTATATGGGGTATAATCTTTAATTCGGAAGCTATGTTAGATATTATTATCGTATTGGCAGGATTCTATCTATTCTGCGGCATCGTGAGGGTTCTGCTCGGAGGATTCGGCAAAAGCGACTATCAGCGCGACCGTTAGACTGCGGAATCGCATGCCGCATCTCATGGAAAAGACAATATCGTTATCGCATAAAACTCACATAAAACAAGAACTGAAATGACAAAAGCCGAGTTAGTTGCCCTGATCACACATCAGACCGGGGTAGAAAAAACGGCAGCGGAGGCCGTTGTGGAAGCATTTATGAGAAACATAAAGGAGACGATGATCGCCGGAGAAGATGTGTTCTTGCGGGGGTTCGGCAGTTTCATCGTCAAAGAGAGGGCCGAAAAAGTGGCTCGCAACATCACGAAGAACACGACGATGGTTATTCCAGCCCATTCCATCCCCGCCTTCAAGCCATCCAAAGTATTTCTGGAGGCAGTAAAAGAGGGGAATAAAAAAGGATAAAACGCTGGTCCTGTCAGGGGTAGCATGGTATCATTCGGCCCCGTCGGACAATGAAAAACGCAACCGCCTGTCAACGGCGGTTGCGTTTTTTGGTAGACAGCCCTTACGCCGCCTCGCTCTTCGGGTTCATCGGTCCACAAGCATCCGGTTGGCATACTCCGCAATCTCCTCACGGGTCAGCCACCGGGGTTTTTCGTCTTCAGGAAACCGTCGTAAAGTCGGGTCATCCACTCGATTTGCCGCGCTTCATCGCCGGCCCACAAGCGGCCGGTACTCCTGTTACCGAAACCGAGGTAATACTCGCAGTCCGATTGCAGCCGCGCCAGCAACATGTATCTGAATCTCTTGTCCCGGCGCATTACCTCCTCTACCGTCATTCCTTCTGTCTTGTTCATTCCGTTCATGTCTATAAAGATTTAAATTTCTCTTTTTCCCCTCCGGTAGTCCTGTACCGAAGGCCGATTGTTTTTCTGCCTGCGGGATTGACGGCCGGGCCAGGCAAGGAGGATGCGGAAAATACACTCGCCGTTTAGTCCGGGGAGGAAGATTTTCCGCCAGCCAGCCAAAAGCGGTCCTTGACAGGGCCGGCAGCCGGCAATCAATTTCGCAGAATAAACAAGCGGCTTGCGAACCGGGTACAAGGCGAAGCGGATAGAAAAGGGAAAGGCGTATGCGCAATGAATGGGTAGCCGGGCCGTCGGGACAGCGTAAGACAGACTGTTTGGTATAAGAGGATGGCCCCGATTTGAGTGCAAAATACCGCAACACATCCTTCGGACGGTTGCGGTATTTCAAGGTCACGTGTGCCACTTTCAAGCGTGCAACTTGCGGCGCCTGATCTTCCAGCCGTAAATATCGGCGACATACGGATAGAGGGAACGTGTTCTCTTGCGAAAACCGACTTCGTCGATTTCTCCGCTATAGATCTTGTCGGCGATGCGTTCCGCCTCGCTTCTATCTTTGGCGATGCGGTACAAAGCGTAATTCATGCCGTCATGATGTATCATGCGCCCCCGGATATTGTAGCTGTCTCCGTACCACTCCGCGTCGTCGCATTGGGAGTACAGGATGTCGGCAATGTTGCTGCCCAGAATTTGGTACCCTTGCCGCGGTCCTCTCCATGTGCCCACCGAGGCGAACGCGATGATAACGCCTTCGATTTTTTATCCAGATTCAAGCGTTCATCGGTCAGGGAGCCGGACACCACGTCCGCCCACTCGGCGTCGCTGACCGTGTACGTGTCGTCTTCCTGCACCTCCCGTTGCAATTCCTGGTACTGCTCTCTTGCCTCGTCGTCCAGCATGTCCATGCTCGACCAAATCATCTGTTTTTTCATACTTCCTGAATTTTAATGTTCGTTTGGCTTGCTTTTTCATCCCTCTCTTCGGAGGTTTCCACCTCGTCCGACGGGGATTTAATTTCACGTGCAAAACTCCAAGCCGGAAAGAAGGGAACAAGGCAAGGAGGAAGCGGAAAGTCACAGACGATTGCATTTGGGTTGAACATGCCTGAGCGAGCCTGCGAGTCGATGGCCGTCAACCGCAAATGGAACGCGCCTTGCTGGTTCCCGCCCGGCTTAACTTCGCACAGGGAAATCAATGACGTCGGAGAAAGGGCAGAAATGAGTGATAGCAATACCGACACCGCAATGAGCAAAATAAAAGCGGCCCGAAGGCCGCTTTGTCGGGATAAGGCAGGATTTACTTCTTGCCCTTTTTCGTTGTCTTTGCCGGCTCCGCAGGTTCTTCCTCCTTTTCGACGGCCGGGTAGAACCTGACGGCGACCATCACGATGCGGTTGTGCAGCACGCCGTCCTTGTCGGCCCACTCTTCGGGCTTGAAGTAGCCTTCCACGGTAAGCAGCGTGCCTTTGGTCAGCACGTCGAACGAGTCGGCATTCTCGTTCTTACGCCACGCTTCCATGTTGACGAACGCCGACACGCGCTTGGTATCCTCGCCGTTCTTCTCCTGACGGGCTACCGACAGCGGGAAACGGGCTACGCTTGCGTTGGTGAACTGGCGGATTTCAGCGTCTTTTGCCACGAATCCGGTTACTGCGAAACTGTTCTCGATCTTTTTCATTGCGATTGTTTTTTTAGAAGTTAATAAATCAGTTTTACGGTGCTTAAAAAGTAGGTGCAGCAGAGGGATGCACCAAGGATAGCGCATAAATACGCTTTATTTGGGGCGCAGGCCCAAACCGCAGGCTCGATAAAGGAAGATTTGTGCCGCTACGCCATTGGTCAAGATCTGACAGGTCGTGCCCGTCGGCACCCTAACTTTGCAGCGAAAAACGATGGGGCGACTTCGACAGAAAACGGTCGCGGAAAAGGCGGGGAAAACAGGGAGCAGCGGCATTCGCGGATCTGAAAAGACCCGACCGCCCATCGGCAAGAGTGCAGCACGTTCCGGCGTGAACCCGGGAAGAACATCGAGGCGGGGTAAGCGAAGCGACCGCGGGTGGCATGGAAGCGGCAAAAGATGGTATGCCACCGGACTGACCTTGGCACTGCGTCCGCGGAAGGGCCGTCGAACGAAGGCCGGGTAAAAGGCGTGCGTGAAGCATCGGTGTCGGCCGCATCAGGTCCATCTGGGCAGAATAGCGAGGGAAAGGAGGGAAAAAGGAGGCAAAGGAAAAACGGCGGGAGCCTACCCCTCCGGCAAAACGGGAAAGGCGCTCCCGAGCAAATGGACGGGTTCTAAAAAAGGGAACGGCGCAGCCGGAAGGAATTACAAACGGCGGTTCCGACAGAAGCGGCTGCGTGTCGCAGGCGTTATGCCTGAAGCGTGTAGCGATTCGGGATAAAAAAGTGGATCGTGCCAGCGTTTGCCGCTCGGACAAAGAAAAGCGGGCTGAAACGGGACCCATTTCAGTCCGCTTTTCTGGCAATCAGAACCGGGCAATCAGAATCCGGTGTTCGAAGATTTTGCTTTTATCGCTCGCCCGCCGCTGGCAGACCCAGAGGTGGTGCGCCCCGTAACCGTAGACGAAATACTCGTCGAGCAGCGTTTGGTTCTTCAGGTGTTCCATGCCCGCCCGAAGATCGTCTTCATGCGTGGAGAAGAGAATCGTGTTCACAATCCGAAAATAAAGCTCTATCGCTTCGTCGCAATAAGGGCAAAAACTGTGTTCTATCGTTACTTCCATAATTACGGCACTTCAACAATAACTTCAATTCTTCCGTACAGCATCGAACGCAAGGCTGTCTTGTCGATGGCGTAATACTCCGTTATGTGCCCGTACTGCTTGACAAAATACCGTTTCAGCACGTCCGAAAAATCGAAAAGGTAGCCGCCCAAGGCAATCCCCCGCCTGAAACGACAACACTCCCACACGTTTCGGGTAAGCCAGTTCTTCTCTTCACGGGTCAATTGTCGCCGTTATTGAGGCGCTCTCGCAACCTGTAGACCTTGCTGTCTTTCAGGCCATCCAATTCGGGCACGTCCCATTGGACGAATTTCATCGCTATCTGTGTCATTGCTTCAATTATAGATAATCACTTCATCACGGAACTCGACAATCTCTTTCCCGCTGGTCAGGCGGACGACTACGGTGTTACCATAATCGCCTACGATTGTACCTTCCGTATAACCTTTGTAAGGATTCATCAGCGAACAAGGCGAGCCGATAATATCGCTCTTTTCTTCGTATTCGTACATAGCCTGTGCATTGAGATTAAAACTTAATATTCCATGTGCCCTGCGAGAATGTCCGGAAACTCACGTACTCGTCTTTGAGTGCGTATGTCAGAATGCGGATGTAAATCTCGTCTTTGGCATCCAGCGATTCCACCAGCTTGTCTATTTCTTTTTCCGGGTAAACCCAAAGGGATGAGAATTGTGCATCGAGCATGTCTTCCGAACGCTCGATGAAGCAATCGGCAAAATTGTCGTCCAAAAAAGCCTCTACTTTGTCGAGGTCTCGTTCGTTCTCCGTACTTGCGAAGAAGAGATTCGTTGCGTAGTCTGCCATAATCTTAAATTTTGAGTTTCTTTTTTCCCTTATGTAGCATCAGCTACTTTCGGGCTTGATTGAAAATTATGTCGCCTCAAAAGGTGTTATGGCTGTTTTTGCAGGGTTTCACGATCAAATACTACCTCTGCGAAGCGGAGCGTGGAGATTTTATCGTGAACCGTCAGGCTCCGACCTTGCAGAAAAAAAAGACATGACAGATACCTTTGCGACACAATTCTCATCAGACAGACCGAAAGTTGATGTGCAAGATGGAAATGTAGAAAGATACAACGGTAGGATCTAAAGCGGGGAGTTCGTTAAACAGGAACGACGTACAAAGGCAGGTTGCTGGCCAAAAGAAAAAGAGATAAGCGTTCTTGTTGCCGATGTCCGTCATTTCGACGTTGTGAAAAAGGTTTAGTTTAGAACTTGAATAGATATACAACAAACCAGACTAAACTCCTATAATCGACCTTTTGCGTGGATTACATAAATTTTTCATATCTTTGGGAAACGGAACCTCCGATATGGAATAAAAAGCGATTCTATATTTGCTCTTTTTTTCTTTTGGCCAGCAAAATTCCGTCCCCAGTTCGTCCCCCAGCATATTTTTAAGCGTTGTAATAAACTAAACATCAATAATATACCACAACATAACATTTTTTGAATCGGAATATCCTTGCCTGTTCTCCGGTTCCTCCACCGGAACGGAAAGAGAAATCGGCGGCTGTCCGGCATAAGGCAGCGTGAAGTGTTCCTGCAAGGCGTTGGCGGAAAGTTCCTTGCCCATACGCGAGCCGTTCAACACGCAGCCTGTGCGGTGGTCGATGAACGTGGTTCCATAGATGCGTCCTTCCTCCGTGTAGCGCAGCACGGTGTCGATGCCCTTTCCTTTGAGGGTGGCTACAAACTTCTCCTTGTCATACGTGCCTTCCAGCACGGAAAGGATGGTGCGTTTCGTCATGTCGGCAAGTTTCCTGTCCTTAATATCCTGCTTGGAACGGGTAAACTTCTTCAGCACGGCTTCATAGCCCACAGACTTCCCGAACTGCGAGGATTTGAAAGGATTGCCGACCTTGTTGCCCTTATCGTCCGTGGCGGAATAGACCAGCCCGTGATACTCGCGTCCGCGTACATTGCCATGCACTTCCTCCACCGTCATATTATATAAGGAAAGAAGGGCGCAGTATTCGCCCATCGTCTGGAAGCGGTACTGCCCGCTGATAGCCTTGACGATATTTCCCACCTGCTTCTTCACGTCGCCCGCAGAGGTGTCCACCTTGTGCAGCGGCGTGTCAAGACGGCGGTTCTTGCGTTCTGCGTCGTGCAGCCCGTACTTCCGTTCCAGTTCTCGTGTTATCTGCTTGCTTCGGTAAAAATTGTTCCGGGTGTCTATGCCCCTGCCGTTCTCGTCCACCCTGACCGTCACGATATGCAGGTGGTGGCGGTCGATGTCCTCATGCTTGAAAACGAGATACGGTTGGTTGCCGAAGCCCATCTTCTCCAGATACTCCCATGCGATATCCTGAAGCTCCGTGTCCGTCAAAATATCGTCGGGATGCGGATTGAGCGAGATATGCACCACCGGTTTCTCCACCTTCGACCGCACGGGCATCAGGGCAAGGAAGTCCTCCATAGCCCGGTGGATGTCCATCGTTCCCGTACCGTCATTGTAGATGCAGTTGGTTGTCAGAAGCCGCCCTTTCGCCTCGTTGATCTTCTCCCCGTTGTAGGCAAGTGCGCCATACAACGAGTTTCCTACACTGATTTTTGCGACCATTTTTCCTGCATCTCCCTTGAAAGTTCCACAATTTTACGGCTCAGTTTCACAAGTTCTACGGTCTGTTGCTCCAGCTTGTAGAGCAACGCCATCGCCTTTTTCTCGGAAAAATGCAGCCTCAGTTCCTTCACTACTTGGTTGTAATTTGTACCTATCGCGCGGAACTGCGCATGAAAATCGGACAGCTTGGTGTAGTAATCCACCAGCGTCTTGTCCACTTTCAGCACCTTGAACGGCTGTCCGAAGAAGTGCGCTTTCAGGAAAACCGACTTGGCGTAAACGCCCGACTTCTCGAACATGGAGAGGAAACGGTTGTGTTCCTCCTCGTTGAAACGGACGGTGTAGCGGAACACCGCCGGATCGAGTTTGGGATTTCTCCCGCCTTTGTTTCTTCTTTTTTCACTCATATTACTTTGGATTTAGCGGATTGACGGCATAAGCCGCCGCTTCGAGGCACAGCACCGCAGGTTTGAGAGGCTTCCCGACTTCGGAGGGAAAGCCCGCCCCCTGCAAGGGCAAGGCGTTTTCGTGGCTGCTCAAAATGTTTTGAGCGGCTGAAAACATACCTTGCTATGTTCAGGTGAACATAAAAATCCGTCGGGGACGGATTGGGGGAATGCCTTTCAAACTCCGGCTGCGCCACCTGCGGCGAACCCTGCCGTTCGGGTGCAAAGTTACGCCCTTAACGCGTTATCGGACAGAGGCTTGATCCGGATAATCAGTGCCAACCAGCGCAACGTGCTGCCACTTGCCGGAGAAGTAATACAAGTTCCAAAATATCCTTGTTTATTTGCAGCGTGATTCAAGAAACGAACGATTTGAAGATATGGAAAAAGGAACTTTCAGATACCCGGCAAACCGCTTCGGTGGATATTTGCCAAACCGAATATCCGAACCGTCGGATACCCGGTTTTCCAGTGACGTGGTGATTCACGGATTCAATGACTTCATGACGCAATGCCGTCATTCACCGGTTATCCGAATCCCGGCTTCGCCATTGAAGCGGATACGTGACGGACCGCCCGGATAATGATTCACGGACGCGGATATGTATGTCACCGCTTCCGTACAGGAACAGGAAAACAATTTATCAACCATTAAAAGCAATAGAACCATGAGTAATGAAATCTTCGTTGCATTCGCAACACAAAAGGGAGGTATTGGAAAATCGACCGTCACGGCTCTTGCCGCCAGCTACCTCCACAACGTGCAAGGTCACAATGTCGCCGTCATAGATTGCGACGCCCCGCAACACAGCATCCACGGACTGCGTGAACGTGAAACGAAACTTATCGACGAGAGCCTCTATTTCAAGGCACTCGCGTGTGACCACTTCCGCAAAATAAAAAAGAACGCCTATCCGGTCATTGCAAGCGACGCCCTCAACGCCCTTGACGATGCCGAAAGGATGCTTGCCGAAGAAGATGCGAAACCGAACATCGTGTTCTTCGATATGCCGGGAACGCTGAAAAGCAACGGTGTGGTAAAGACCCTCTCACAGATGGATTACATCTTCGCGCCCATGAGTGCCGACCGCTTTGTCGTGGAAAGCACCCTGCAATTCGCCGTGATGTTCCGTGACAACCTCATGACGACGGGGCAGGCGAAAACAAAAGGGCTGTACCTGTTCTGGACGATGGTGGACGGCAGGGAGAAGAACGGGCTGTACGACCTGTATGAAGATGTGATTGCCGAAATGGGGTTGTCGGTGTTGTCCACCCGCCTGCCCGACAGCAAGAAGTTCCGGCGTGACCTCTCGGAAGAGCGCAAGAGCGTATTCCGCTCTACCATCTTCCCGATGGATGTGTCCCTTCTGAAAGGGAGCGGTATCCGTGAGTTCTCGGAAGAAATCAGCCGTATCATCAAACCTCAATGAGCATGGGCAGCAGGAAAGTGAACACCGAAGGCATTGACGAGGAACTGTTGATAGCCTCCATCGGCAGACGCAAGCAGGACGGGACCCTGTACCGCGCACAGGAGCCGCCCGTGCCTGCCCCCGAAGAAGAGAGCGTCCCGGAAACGGAACCACCGCCCACGGCATCCCCGTCAAGGGAGAAGGTGCAGAAAGACATCGCCCGCCGCAAACGGCAAGAGGACGACTATTCCGGTCTGTTCCTCCGCCGCAACGAGATAAAGACACGCCAGTGCGTCTATATCAGCCGGGACGTACACAGCAAGATTCTTAAAATCGTGAATGACATCGCCGGACGGGAAATCTCGGTAGGCGGCTACGTGGACACCGTGCTGCGCCAACATCTGGAACAGCACAAGGAGAAAATAAACGAACTGTACAAGAAACAACGTGAAGACTTAATATGAATATGGATATGAATCAGGAAAAGAACCAGAAAAACAAAAGTCCGCACCATGACGGCGGAGGTATGCTTGCCCAAGTGCAGGCGAGTGTGGAAATCCTGTCGCCCGTGCCGGCAAGCGGCAAATGCGGAGAAAAGGACTATGAACGGCTTTTCATCCGTGAACCCGAAGTAAAGGCACGCGAGGGGAAGATGGCATACGTGCGCCCGGAGTACCACGACCGCATCATGCGCATAACCCGTGTGATCGGGCATGACAGGCTATCGCTGTCCGCCTACATCGATCATGTGCTTACACACCACTTCAACCAGTGCGAAGAGGCGATAAAGAGCCTTTACGCCCGGAATTATGACGCAGTATTTTAATCATCAAAAAGAAAAAGAAATGAGAAGAAAAAAGAATGACTATCGCGCCTTCCTGAAAAAATCAGGCTTCAAGGCAAGGGAAGGGAAACAAGTGTCTGTCAGTAAGGAGACCCATGACAAGGTTGCCATGATTGTCCGCTGGCTGGGTGACGGTGAAGTCACAATCGCCGACTTCACCGAGAACGTGTTAAGCGAGTTCTTCCGTACCCACCGCGACGAACTGAACCGTATGTTGAACGCACTCCCCAGAGTAGAACTATGAACATGACTGACATTCTGCTGGCCGTATCGGTCGGCTGTAACCTGTGGTTCCTGTTCCTGCTGCTTTACGACCGCATCATGGAAACAAGATTCGTCCGCTTCCTTAAAGGCATTGCCGGATTGTGGCGGTCATTGGGCGGCACGGAGTTAAAGCAGGAAACGTCACGGGAAACACCTCCCGCAGAAACATCGGACATCATCGGCAAAAGTCGTTTCAGGATGGCATCAACCCGGACAACCGCTGCCATACCGACGCAAGAAGCCGCCACTTCGGAAAAAGGCATTGAGCTGTCGGAGGAAGAGGCTACTTTTGACGACGGAAACACGGAAACCGTGTCCCGCCCGGCACAAGTCCCGGAGGAAAAACTCGATGAAACCTTCACGAGCATCCCGCCTTCGGAACTGGAGTTCGGGGAGGATGAACCGGAGGACGGACGCCCGACACACCAAGAGCTACGGGAAGCAGTTTTGACGAGATAGACGATGCGGTCAGAGCTGCCAAGAACCCGGAAGCGACAACGGCAGAACGGGAACGTGCGGCAAAGGTCTTCTCCGATATGGAAGGAACGGAACTGTACGAGAAACTGATGTCCGGCTCGACGGAACTGAGCATCCGTATCAAGGGGCTTATCGAAGTCCGGCTGAAGAAACCGAAAAAGGAATTCACCGTACCCGACAACATTGACGAGTTCAATATCCGGGACTATGTATAACGGCTAAAAAAGAATGGAAATGAAAACGTAAGACGGCATCACACCATGCGCACGGCGGTACAAGGTACAGCCAATCCGCAACGGACACACCCAAGTCCGTAGAAACAAACGGGCAACCACTAAAAACAAAGTAAAGTAATCAAGTATCAACCGCCCGAAAAAGGACTATCCACCCTTTGGACGGCACAAAAAAAGAACAGTTTATGAATAAGAACATCAGACAAAAGTTCATCATCTCTGCGGCACTTATGATTGCCGCAACCGCCTCCGCATTTGCGCAGGGAAACGGTCTGGCAGGCATCAACGAAGCCACCTCTATGGTGAGTTCGTATTTCGACCCCGGTACGAAACTTATCTATGCCATTGGTGCGGTGGTCGGTCTTATCGGAGGCGTAAAAGTCTATGGCAAGTTTTCCTCCGGCGACCCGGACACCTCGAAGACCGCTGCTTCGTGGTTCGGGGCTTGTATCTTCTTGATTGTCGCTGCCACTATCCTGCGCTCATTCTTCCTTTAATATACAATGTATGGCTGAATACCCGATAAACAAGGGTATCGGCCGTCCGGTCGAGTTCAAGGGTCTAAAGGCTCAGTACCTCTTCATCTTCTGCGGAGGTCTGCTGGCTCTCTTCGTCCTGTTCGTCATCCTCTACATGGTCGGCATCGACCAGTGGATATGTATCGGCTTCGGCGCGGCATCGTCTTCCGTCCTCGTATGGCAGACCTTCGCGCTGAACGCCCGGTACGGCGAACACGGGCTGATGAAATTGGGAGCGGCAAGGAGCCATCCCCGATACCTTATCAACCGGCGGCGGATCACCCGATTATTCAAACGGCAACGAAAGGAAGAAACGACATGAGAAATACATCCAAAATGACAACACTGGAAAACAAGTTCCCGCTGCTGTCGGTGGAGCATGGCTGCATCATTTCCAAAGACGCCGACATCACGGTGGCTTTCGAGGTGGAACTGCCGGAGCTTTATACCGTGACAGGCGCGGAGTACGAGGCAATACACGGCTGCTGGTGCAAGGCTATCAAGGTGCTGCCGGACTTCTGCGTCGTGCATAAGCAGGACTGGTTCATCAAGGAACGCTACAAGCCGGAACTGCAAAAGGATGACATGAGCTTTTTGAGCCGCTCCTTTGAACGACACTTCAACGAGCGTCCGTACCTGAAACACTCCTGCTATCTCTACCTGACCAAGACGACGAAGGAACGTAACCGGATGCAGAGCAACTTCAGTACGCTGTGCCGGGGTCATATCATCCCGAAGGAGCTGGACAAGGAAACCGTCGGGAAGTTCATGGAAGCCGCCGAACAGTTCGAGCGCATCATGAACGACAGCGGCTTTGTCAGGCTGCGCCGCCTCTCCACCGATGAGATTGTCGGGACGGAGAAGTCCGCCGGGCTGATAGAGCGTTACTTCTCGCTCATGCCCGAAGGCGACACGACCTTGCAGGACATCGACCTATCGGCAAGGGAAATGCGTATCGGCGACAACCGCCTGTGCCTGCATACACTCTCCGATGCGGAGGATTTGCCCGGAAAGGTGGCTACCGACATCCGCTACGAGAAACTCTCCACGGATCGAAGCGACTGCCGCCTCTCCTTCGCCTCTCCCGTGGGACTGCTGCTTTCCTGCAACCACATCTACAATCAGTATGTGATTATCGACAACAGCGAGGAAAAATTTGCAGAAGTTCGAGAAGTCCGCGAGGAATATGCAGTCGCTCTCCCGATACAGCCGGAGCAACAGCATCAACCGCGAGTGGATAGACCAGTACCTGAACGAAGCCCATTCCTACGGGCTGACCTCGGTACGGGCGCACTTCAACGTCATGGCGTGGAGCGATGACGCGGAGGAACTGAAGCATATCAAGAACGACGTGGGCAGCCAGCTGGCAAGCATGGAGTGCGTACCCCGCCACAACACCATCGACTGCCCGACACTCTACTGGGCGGCGATGCCCGGCAATGCGGCGGACTTCCCGGCGGAAGAGAGTTTCCACACCTTCATCGAGCAGGCGGTATGCCTCTTCACGGAGGAAACCAACTACCGCAGCTCGCTCTCGCCCTTCGGCATCAAGATGGTGGACAGGCTCACTGGAAAACCGTTGCACCTTGACATCTCCGACCTGCCGATGAAGCGGGGCATCACGACCAACCGCAACAAGTTCGTGTTGGGTCCTTCGGGCAGCGGCAAGTCGTTTTTCATGAACCACCTCGTAAGGCAATACTACGAGCAGGGTACGCACGTGGTGCTGGTGGACACGGGAAATTCCTATCAGGGCTTGTGCGAGATGATCCGGCGCAAGACAAATGGGGCGGACGGCGTGTACTTCACCTACACGGAGGAGAAACCGATTTCATTCAACCCGTTCTATACCGATGATTACGTGTTCGACGTGGAGAAGAAGGACAGCATCAAGACGCTGCTGCTGACGCTCTGGAAGTCGGAGGACGACAAAGTGACGAAGACGGAGAGCGGCGAACTGGGCAGTGCGGTGAACGCCTACATCAAGCGTATCAGGGCTGACAGGAGTATCGTCCCCTCGTTCAACACCTTCTATGAGTATATGCGCGACGACTACCGCCGCGAACTGGCGGAGCGTGAGATAAAGGTGGAGAAGTCCGACTTCAACATTGATAATATGCTCACCACCATGCGGCAGTATTACCGGGGCGGACGCTACGACTTCCTGCTCAACTCCACGGAGAACATCGACCTGCTCGGCAAGCGGTTCATCGTCTTCGAGATTGACAGTATAAAGGAAAATCGCGAGCTTTTCCCTATCGTGACCATCATCATCATGGAAGCCTTCATCAACAAGATGCGCCGTCTGAAAGGCGTGCGCAAACAGCTGATAGTGGAAGAGGCTTGGAAGGCTCTATCTTCGGCGAACATGGCTGAGTACCTGCGCTATATGTACAAAACCGTGCGCAAGTATTACGGTGAGGCGATCGTGGTGACGCAGGAGGTGGACGACATCATTTCCTCGCCCGTCGTCAAGGAGAGTATCATCAACAACTCCGACTGCAAGATACTCCTCGACCAGCGGAAGTACATGAACAAGTTTGATGCCATACAATCCCTGTTGGGTCTGACGGAGAAGGAGAAGTCGCAGATACTCTCCATCAACATGGCAAACAACCCGTC
>OKWF01000065.1_pt1 | contig 14657 bp, 16 predicted proteins | sample 1607031 | NCBI WGS metagenome assembly OKWF01 (sample SAMN04414079, study PRJEB24778) | human gut metagenome | material: faecal | host: Homo sapiens | reverse complement strand
AACGTGTCGTCCGGATAGCATCTACGGAGAACTGTACCCGCTGGCCGTCGGCGACCTGGCCGATGTCGGCTTCGTCCACATCGGCCACGACCTGCATCTGTGTCAAGTCGTTGGCGATGGTGAAGAGCGTCGGGGTTTCGAATCCGGCAGCCACCGTCTGGCCCTCTTCGACGGCACGGCTGATGACCACGCCGTCGATCGGCGAGGTGATGGTCGCATAACCCAGGTTGCGCTTTACCTTGACCATTGCCGCCTGGCTCTGCTCGTAGGCGTTGCGGGCCGTTTCGTAGAGGTAAAAAGCCTGGTCGTACTCTGCATCGCTCACCAGTTGTTTTTCATGCAGGGTCTTGGTGCGGGCGTAGTTCTTGGTCTGGTATTCGTATTCGGTTTTGCTGCTGGCGAGTTGTGCCTGAGCCGATTCGAGTTCGGCCTGTAGGGTCACCTTGTCCATTTCGGCGATCAGTTGTCCGGCTTTCACCTGGTCGTTGTAGTCGGCATAGAGCTTGTCGATGATGCCCGATACCTGCGTGCCGACCTCGACCTGCGTAACCGGCTCGACCGTTCCGGTCGCCGTCACCGAGTTGCGGATGGTGATATGGCTTATGGGGGCGGTTTCGAGCAGGACTTTCGGCCCTTTCGAGGGGCGTGCGATCAGCCAGATGCAGACGCCTGCGGCTACTACGCCCGCCGCTATGAGCAGATTCCGTTTTTTCATATCTTCGATTATCGATTTATCCGGTGCGGCCCCGCTTGGCGGAACCCGCTTGTGCGGATTAGTAAATGTCGCTCGCAGGAAGCCCCTGATAGATGTTGAGCAGTTCGATACTCAGCAGGGTGAGATATTTGGCTTGCAGGACCTGTTGCTGTGCTGCCGAATATTCGTTTTGGGCCGTGATCAGCTCGACGGTGTTTTTCACTCCGACGCGGAACTGTTCGCTGGTCAGCTCGTAACTCTCCCGGGCGTATTTCTCCTTTTCGCGGGCCGAGAGATACTGGGCCTGGGCCGATACGGCGTCCAGGTAGGCCGATTCCACGTTCCGTAACAGCTCTTTTTGCAGCGATGTCCACTCCAGATAGCTGTCGTTGAGGGCGATTTTCGCCTTATTGACGGCCGTGCGGTTCTTACGGTTCGAGAAAATCGGGATGTTGAGCGTGAGCCCTACGTTTTCGTTGAAGCGGTTCCATATCTGGCTGCCGCTTTCGAAGTCGTTGTTCGACATATGTCCCGTTCCCACGCTGGCGGATAGGGATATGGAAGGGAAGAATCCGGCACGTGCGCTTTTTTCTTCCAGCTTCGCCGCCTCGATGCCCAACTCTCCCCTACGGATCTGAGGCATGACTTTCAGAGCCGTTTCATACACTTCGTTTTTGGGCGGCAAAGCCTTCAGCACGTTCTCTTCTTTAACCCCCGGCACGGCCGGATTCATCTCTTCCATAATATCTAATTCAAGCAGTTGCTTGAGTTGCAGTTTATAGTTGTCCAGTGTCGAGCCGGCTACGACTATCTGGTATTCGTCGCTCGAATATTGGCTTTGGAGCTGGGCGAAATCCACGCGGCTGATCGAGCCCGTGCGCAGCATCTCTTCGGCCCGGTCGCGCTGGGCCTTCGAGGCTTCGGCCGTGCTGCGGTTGATTCGCACGGCGTCGGCGGCGTAAAGGCACTGCATGTAAGCCTGTACGATGGCGATGCGGATGTCGTTCACGGATTCCTCGACCGAGAGAGCATCCATTTGATTCTGGACTTTCTGCCTCTTGACTTCCGTACGGAGCTTGCCACCTTCGAAGATCGTCATTCCCGCCGTTATGCCGTAGGTCCCCGTATAACTGTTGTTGTCCGTGACTTCGGACGAAGGGTAGTTCGTGTAACTTTGCGTGGTCGATGCCACCAGCGACGGAAAGAGGGCGGCTTTCGCCTGTTTGGTATCCTCGATGCCCGAAAGTTGGTTGTTGCGGCTTTGCCGTACCTGGATGTTGTTCTGGTAAGCGTAGTCCAGACACTCCTGCAAGGTCCATGTTTTGGACGCTTCCTGTGCGGTTGCATTCCGTAGCCCCGACAGAAGAAGGGAGCAAAGCAGTATCGGCAGGAGTCGTTTCATGGTTTTGGTTTTGACGCAAAACTAACGACGGCTTTCCGTGCGTGCAATTGAAATAGACGAAGAGGGGAATTTTATCGACGAACGGCCGGTTTCGGGAAATAACCGGAATAACGAACCCTGCGATCCGCTCGGATTTCGGGATGCAGGGTCGGATACGAAAAAGTCCGCCGACCTTTTATTAGGGTACGGGGTCGTATCCGCTGCCGCCCCAGGGATGACAGCGCGAGAGTCTTTTGAGCGTAAGCCACGTTCCTTTCAGGGGACCGTACTTGCGCAGCGCTTCGAGCGCGTATTGGGAACAGGTCGGCGTGTAGCGGCACGAAGCGGGAGTGAAGGGCGATATGCAGCGTTGATAGAACTTTACCAGCACGATCAGCGGCAGCGTGCAGACCCGCCTAAAGCCTCGCCATAATTTGTTCCATGATTTTCTGTACGGCATGTTCTATGACCCGGTAGGGGGTGAGCTCTTTGGATGAATAGATCAGGGCGAGATCCAGTGCGACGGGATTTCCCTCCCGGTCGAAGATCTCTTTGTTGAGCCGGTAAGCCTCCTTCATACGACGACGCTGCAGATTGCGCTTGTTGGCCCGTTTCTGAAACTTCTTGGGAACCGAAAAGAGTACTTCGACCGAAGGAATTTCGTCCGCTTCGGCGATCCAGACGTAGCGCAGCGGATAGACGAATCCGCTCTCCCCGCTTTCGAACAGGCGGCGGATGGCCCCGAACGAACGAAGCCTTTCCTGACGGGGAAGCGAACGGTCTGTCATAGCTGAAACAGGTAACTGTATGCGGTTTTAATGCCGTTTTCGGTCGGTGTCGGCGAAATCGCGACGGAAATAGCGTCGTCCGCTTCTTGTTTGCCGGATGGAATCCTTCGGAATCGCACTTTGAACCGGTGATGGTCGCACGGAGCCGTTCCGTTATTTCTTCTCCGCCGGAGTCGTGCGCCGGGTACGGCTTTTCTTGGCTAACTTATGCTGTTGGGTTCGGATGAACTCCTCTTTGTCGGCGTCGTGCGTGACGGCGACATCTTCGATCTGTTCGCCTTTCGCCAGTTTCGTGAGGTAAATATCGACGGCTTTGGCCATCGAAGGGACCGTCGGGGTCGGAGCCATGGCTTTGACCTTGATACCGGCATCGACCGCTGCACGCAACGTGCCTTCGCCGAAGGTGGCGACTGCGGGTAACTCTTCGGCGGGAAAGCGTTCGAGAATGGCCTTGACGTCCGACGGAGAGTAGAGGGCCAGCAGATCGAATTTCTTGATGTCCAACTCGTTCAGGTCGGCAGCGACCGTGCGGGCCAGAATCGCCGGAGAAAACTGTAATTTCAGCTTGGCGAGCGTTTCCGGCAGTTCGGGTTTGTGGGGTTCGCTCAGTGCCAGCATGAATTTTTCTTCCTTGTGCTTTATTATCAGTTCGATGAAGTTGGTAAAACTGCCGTCGGCGAAAGAAATTTTGCGTTTGCGATATACGATGTATTTTTGCAGGTAGAGTGCTACGGCTTCCGTCTGGCAGATGTATTTCATGGTTTCGGGAACCGTAATCCGGGCCTCTTCGCAAATGTGGAAAAAGCTGTCAACCGTCGTGCGGGAAGTGAAGATGACGGCCGTATGAGCCAGTATTTCAACGCGCTGGCTTCGGAATTCCTTGAGCGATACCCCTACTACGCGGATGAACGGCATATATTCGATTTCAGCCTTGTGTTTCTGGGATAATTCGTAGAAAGGAGATTTTTCGACCACGGCCGGACGGGGCTGTGAAACCAATACTCTATGGGCTTTCAAATTCAGAACGGTTTTATCGGGTTATCAAATTCTTGTCAGCGAGAGCCACACGAAGCTCACGGGAAAAATTTCGACGGCACAAAGGTACAAAAACCAAATGCAAAATCGAAATTTTTTCGAGAGAAAGAGCATGAGCGACTCTTTCAGGTAGAGCAGCAGCAGTGCTCCGCCGAGGATGAAGATGCCGAAAGAGAGGATATGTCCGGTGTCGGGCGAGGCCAGCAGGAAGAGCAGGATCAACGGGCACAAAAAGGACGACTGAAAGGGCGAAATAGTTGAATTTTAGTGCTATGAGCTGATGCTGTAATCGGTCGGGAGAGGGTGACGTAACCCGTGATCCGGAGCAGTCCTACCTGGAAAAGCAGGAGAACGGCCAGGCCGACCGTAGCGAGCAGTCCCAGTACCGGGATCCAGGCTTCGGGGACGACCTCAGGGATGGGATACCAACGGTCCGCCAGCCGCAGGGTCAATAGAGCCAGCATGGGAAGTCCGATTCCGATGGCCGCCCACAGGAACCGGGCGTAGGTGCTGCCCTGCGTGTCGGTCATGCGTCCCGGCTTCGACCGGTCGAGACTCAACTTCCGGCAGAGGACATAAACTTCCCGCAGGTTGTGGTAGATGATGACCAGATAGGCGAAAACCAGGACCAGTACGATTCCCTGGAAGGGGGCCGATTCGTATATGGGACGGGCGGATTGCGCCGGAAACGGTTCGATTACGAGTGTCGAACCGGCTCCGAACAGCTCTTCGGCTGTGACGGGGGGTGCCGACGGCAAGGTATCGGGGGGAATCGTCGCCAGCGAATCTCGCAGCCGGAAGATGGACTCCCGAAGGGCCGCTTCGGTTGCCGGCAGGCTGTCCGGCAACTGCCCTTCCAGCGAATCCGTGCGTATTTCGGGTTGCAGGGCCATCAGTCGAAGTAGCGTTTAAGGGTAATGCGGATATCGGTGCCTTTGCCCAGTTCGGAGTAAACGACGCCGATCCGGCCCTGGTGATACTCTTCGATCACGCGGCGGGAAAGGGAGAGTCCGAGGCCCCATCCCCGGGTTTTGGTCGTGAAACCCGGTTCGAAGATTCGTTTCCAGTTGCTTTTGGGAATCCCCTTGCCGGTATCCTTGATGTCGATCATCACGTATTTTTCGTCCGAGGAGATCTCCACATCGATCCGTCCGTGCCCCTGGAGGGCGTCGAGCGAATTTTTGATCAGGTTCTCCACGACCCATTCGAACAGGGCGGCGTTGATCTGGGCCTTGACCGGAGCGATGGCCAGGCCGTTGTAGTCGATGGTGACGTTGCGGGGTGCCCGGGTCCGGAAGTACATGACCGATCCGCTTACCACTTCGTTGATGTTCTCCGGGGTGAGCGGGGTTTCCGATCCGATTTTCGAGAAGCGGTCCACGATCTTCATCAGGTGGCTCAAGTCCTTGTTCATCTCTTCGACGGCACCCTGATCGACGGGCTGCGTGCGCAGGTATTCGATCCATCCCAGCAGCGAGGAGGTGGGGGTACCCAGTTGGTGCGCCGTTTCTTTGGCCAGTCCGATCCATACGCGGTTCTGCTCGTCCTGCTTGGTCGAGCGGAAAGCGATGAAACCCAGCAGGATGAAGATCGCAATGACGGAGAGCTGGATGTAGGGGAACCAGTAGAGGGTCTTGAGCAGCCGGGACTGGCCGAAGAATATGATGTGTTTGTGGTCTTTGCCCCAGTAGTATTGGATCGTGATCGGGGTATTCTCTTCGGTGAGCTGGTTGATCTTCTTGCGCAGGCGGTCGGGATGGTTGATGATCTCTTCGGGAATGAGATGCGAGTGCAATACCTTCAGGTTCTGATTGGTGATGATGAAGGGGATGTTGTTGCGCTGACTCAGGATGTCTTGGACGAAGGGGTCGTTGCTCGAGTCGCTCATCACGCGCTCCATGGCGTGTACCCAGAGGGCCACTTCGTGCTGTTCCTTCTCCCGCAGGCGGCGGGCCATGTCGTTGGTGAACAGCAGGGACAGCGTCACCATCGTCACTCCGACGACGATGGCTACGATCCGCTTGCGGAACGAGAGTATTTTGCGCCCCAGTTTGAGCATAAGCCGGTTATTTCTTTTCGGACGTCTGCACGGTCGTGATTTCTTGGTATTCCGTCGGATTTTCCAACACCTCGGTAGCCCGGAGAACCTCGGTGTCGTCACCCAGGTTATGTTCGATCACGCCGGCCTGATAGCTGTGACGCAGAACGATGTCGTTGTTGATCGTTTCGGCGATCTCTTTCCGATAGGTATGCAGATTGGTCTGCGTGTCGTCTTTCAGGTCGCCCTCAATCGCTGTGATTTCCTGGGCCAGGTCGCTGTAAAGGTCGTTTTCGGCCGCTTCCTTCAGGACCTTGAGCACCCGGCGGGTTTCCGATTCGTAGGGGACTTCCTTGCCTTCCATAAATTTGACGAAGGCGTCGTAGTCCGCATCGGTGATCGAGAACGTGCGGTTGTCGATCGTGTCGGTGTGGTGTTCCTGCATGTATTCGTCCACGAAATCCTCGATGAATCCCATAGCCAGCAGAGTAACGGCGAAACGGCTGATGTACTGAGGCTCGGTGGCTATGTCGGGCGAAATGCCGCCGCCGTCATAGACTTTGCGGCCGCCGCGGGTCGTAAATTCCCGTACGAGCGAATCGGCTACCTTGCCGACCGTGCCGTCCTGCTTGCGCGAGGAGTAGTCGATGGCCTGGATACAGCGCCCCGAGGGAATGTAGTATTTGGCGGTCGTGAGTTTCAGCAGGGTATTGTATCCCAGCGGACGGGTCGTCTGCACGAGGCCCTTTCCGAAGCTCTTCTGTCCGATCAGTACGGCCCGGTCGAGATCCTGGAGCGAGCCGGCGACGATCTCGGCCGCCGAAGCCGAATTGCCGTTGATCAGCACGGCCAACGGCAGATCGGGCAGGATCGGATCGTTCGCGGTGCGGAAGACATTCTCCTGCGTAGCGGCCCGTCCTTTGGTGCGGACCACCTCCGTACCTTTGGGAACGAACATAGAAACGATCTTGACGGCTTCCTGCAGAATGCCGCCTCCGTTGCCCCGGTAGTCGAGGATCAATCCCCGCAGGGTATCCTGTGTGCGGAGTTTCTCGATCGCGGTGCGCATCTCTTCGTACGATCCTTCGGTGAAGTCGCTGTGCTGGATATATCCGATCCCTTTTGCGACGAACCCGGCGTAGGGGACGCTGGGAATGGCTACCCGTTCGCGCGTCAGAGTGAGAGTGTCGTGCCCGCCGCCGATCAACCGTTCGATGACGATTCGGACGGTGGTGTTGGGCGTGCCTTTCAGGGCGGAACTTATCTGTGCGGGGTCCCAACCCTTGGTGTCCTCGCCTTCGATCGAGAGGATCTTGTCGCCGATGCGGATGCCGGCTCGGTCGGCCGGGGAGCCTTCGTAGGGCTGTGCGAAAAATTACGTAATCGCCTTTCTTGCGGATCATCGAACCGATGCCTCCGTACTTGCCCGTGGTGAGCAGGTCGAAGTTCGACATCTGCTCTTCGGGCAGAAATTCGGTGTAGGGGTCGAGGTTGCGAGTCATGCCTTCGGCGGCATCCTGCATCAGTTGGTCGGGATCGACTTCATCGACGTAGAAGAGCGAAAGCTCCCGCATCATATTGACCAGTAGCTCCATGTTTCGGCCCAGCCCGAAATCGTTGGGCTTGCCGAACCAGAAGAGCGTGCAAAGCAGGGCGAGGACCGCAGGAATCGCCGCGCGGCGAAGTATGGGACGTTTCTTATTCATTTTCATTGCGTGTTCTTTCGAGATAGGACTGCAGGCGGTAATAAACCCGGGCTACGCCCCGGCGAATACCTTCGATCGTGATCCATTCCCCGGTCTGGGTGACTCGGATTTCATCTTCGAAAAGGAGCGTGAGCCGCTTGAAGAGGGAGTCTGCCCGGAACACCATTCGTGTTCGGATTCCCGGACCGGCTTGAAGCCCTCCGAAACGAAGGCATTGAGGATCTGCTCGCGGTTCTTGCGCAGGCTGCCGATCTCCTGCCGGCGGATGAAGCCGAACTTGGGATACAGGGCCGAAAGAAGCACCACCGCGACGATCAGCACCTGTCCGCGTGTGGAGTGGACGAGGGCCGAGAAGGTTTCCGAAGGGGTCAGCACCGAGGTATTCGTGAGCAGCATCAGCGCCATGATAATCAGATATAGAACGCAGAGCGCGATAAAATATTTTACGGAACGGATCAGGTACTTCATGGTCGTTATCGTTTTTATAAGGTTGAATTTCTTGTCTGTTTCCGATACGGAGGCACGTGCCGGCGTTTTGCGTCCGTATTTCGGATTTTTTGTTTCACCGCCCTTGCCCGGCGACCGCATCGGCCACTTCCTGCATCAGCCACTTGGGGGTGGACGTAGCGCCGCAGATACCGACGGATTCGGCTCCTTCGAACCATTCGGGACGCAGCTCCGAAGCCTCTTCGACGTTATAGCTGCGGGGATTGGCCCGGCGACACACTTCGAAAAGGACCCTGCCGTTGCTCGACTTGCGGCCGCAGACGAAGATAATTACGTCGAATCGCCCTGCGAACTCCTCGAGGTGACTTTCGCGATTGGATACCTGGCGGCAGATCGTGTCGTGGGCGAAGACCTGCGCAGGGTCGGTGGCCCGGCTGCGCATCCGGTCGCACAGGTGCTGGAACAGGGAGATGCTTTGCGTGGTCTGCGAAAGGAAATAGATCGGACGTGTGAAGTCGATCTGGTCAAGGTCTTCCTCTGTTTCGACGACCAGCGTGGGGGCTTCGACCTGCCCGGTGAGCCCGATCACTTCGGCATGTCCCCGCTTGCCGAGTATTACTACCTGTCCTCCGACCTGCCGCATCTTTTCGTGCGCCTCGACGACGCGCCGCTGGAGTTTGGCCACGACCGGACAGGTCGCGTCGATCAGCTCGATGCCCAGCTCTTCCGCCAGCCGGTAGGTCGAAGGAGGTTCTCCATGCGCCCGGATGAAGAGACTCCGCCCTTTCAGTCCCGGCATCTGATCGTGGGTCACCGTGTGCATGCCGAGCCGCTCGAGGCGCTGCACTTCGACGCGGTTGTGTACGATATCCCCGAGCGAGAAGACCTCGCCCTGTTCTTGCAGAGCCTCTTCCGCCCGGGAGATCGCTCTCACGACTCCGAAGCAAAAACCGGAATGGCTGTCGATTTCGACTCTCATCGCCGAGGTTGTTCGTTATTGTATTTTATGCGGTGCGGTCATCGGCCGCAAGCTATCCTATCGAAACGCTCCATGAACCAGGTCATTTGCTCTTCGACGGTCATGTGGCTGTTGTCCAGCACTACGGCGTCGTCGGCCTGGCGCAGCGGCGAGATCGCGCGTGTCATGTCGGCCTTGTCGCGTGCGACGATGTTGGCCCGGATCTCCTCGAGCGATACGGAGTCGCCTTTGGCCAGCAGTTCGTCGTAGCGGCGCCGGGCCCTGACTTCGGGAGCCGCCGTCATGAAGATTTTCATTTCGGCATTGGGGAATACCACCGTGCCGATGTCGCGTCCGTCCATGACCACGCCCCGCTGGCGACCCATCGCCTGCTGCATGGCCACGAGTTTTTCGCGTACCTGGCGGATCGAGCTGACGCGGCTCACGCAGTTGCTCACTTCGATCGTGCGGATGCGTCCCTCCGCCCGGTCGCCATTGACGTAGATGTCGCTCGCGCCCCGTTCGGGGTTGAAGCGAAAGTCGATCGAGATGTCGTCGAGCAGGGCGATCACCTTCTCTTCGTCCACGATGCCCGAAACGATGGCGCCGTGTTCGAGCGCATAGAGCGTTACGGCGCGGTACATGGCCCCCGTGTCGATGAAGATATATCCCAGCTTGGCTGCGATGGTTTTGGCGAAGGTGCTTTTGCCGCACGAGGAGAATCCGTCGATGGCTATGATGATCTTTTTAGGCTTGGAGCATTCCATGGGGGATGAGGTTGAAGAAGGTGGATAAAATCGTATAGACGCCGAGTACTCCGATAATAATGCCGGCCACATGGTTGATCGTGAGCATGTGGCGGGGGCGGAAGCGGCGCCGGAAAAGGTTGATCAGGAAAGCCAGGGAGGTCCACCAGAGGATAGCGCCTCCGAAGAATCCTACGATGACGAGAAATCCCCGTCCCAAGCCGGCGACGTCGAAGGTTTCGATCGTCGAAATTTTGAAAACTGCGAAGAAAGTCAGGATATAGGGAATGACCAGCACGAAATTGGCGATCGTAAGGCCGAAAATCGAAGCGAAGTCCTGCGTAAGGCTGGTCTTGCCGGCCCGGTTGCGGCGGATCTGCGGTACCGGGTTCTGAAAGAAGATATAGACGCCTACGATGACTACGAAGATGCCGGCGATTACGCGCAGCAACTGGTTGTATTGGTCGATCTGGGCCTGAAGCATCGAGTAGCAGAAATAGGCGATCATCGCCATCGTCGTATCGGCGGCGGCTACGCCGAGCCCCGACACGATACCCGAGCGGCGGCTTTTGCTGAGGGTCCGCTGGATGCACAGAACGGCCACCGGTCCTACCGTGATCGACGCGGCGACGCCGACGCAGAATCCGCGCAGCAAAATCTCGATGATTTCCAGATACATGCTCTTTCTTGCAGGTTTTCTTCGCAAAGATACGAAAACTAACTTAAAATTCGGCCCGGTTTCGGAAAAAGGGCGGAAAAGAGGGTCGAAAGGAGAATCGTTGTTCTATAATGTTGATAAGTTCTCCATAACTTTGCCTTCTCGGGTCGGGAGAGGGATCAAAAAATGGATAATTTTGTCCATACACGCTAAAAATTCAATACTATGGCAGAGAATCAAAAAATGGAGATAGATCTGGGCGAGGATGTAGCTCAGGGTAATTACATCAATCTGGCGATCATCGCGCATTCGGTTTCGGAATTTATCATCGACTTTGCGACGGTCCTTCCCGGTGTGCCGAAGGCCAAAGTCAAGAGTCGTGTGATCCTGACTCCGGAACATGCCAAGCGCCTGCTGCTCTCCCTGCAGGAGAACATTACCCGCTATGAAAGCAATGTGGGGAAAATCGAAATACCGGCTCCGCAGCGCCATTCTCCCGGCGATTTTCCGCTGGGCGGAGGTCCCAAGATCGGAGAGGCTTAAAGTCCGGTATTTCCGGTCGGCTGGTGCGGGACGGGCGGTTGTTTTGCCGAAGCCGTGAAACAAGAGAAGGCCGGCCGGGAAGAGGCGGACGAAGGCGCGACAGTTTTTGCAGCTGGGTCGCAGTGCCGGCCACGATTGAAAAGCCGGAAGGAAATATTTCCTTCCGGCTTTTAGGTAATGGCTTTCGCCAAAGGTGATTTAGGGTTTATTCGAGCACTTCGGCGACGACGAAATTGCTGCCTCCGATGAAGATCATGTCCTCCTCCGAGGCCCATTTCCCGTGCCCGGGCCAATGCCCCGCCTCACCGTGTCGGCCACTTCGCCCCGAAGACCGTATGCAGCCGCTTTTTCAGCCAGCTTGCCGGCCGGAAGCGCCCGTTCGTTGCCGGGCTGCGTGAAGATATAACGGGCCTCTTTGGGAAACAGAGGCAGTACGCTCGAGAGGTCTTTGTCATTGACGAATCCCAGTACGCAGTAGAGGTCGCGGTGGGGGGTTGCGGCCAACTGTTCCGCAACGTAGCGGATGCCGTGGGCGTTGTGTCCCGTATCGCAGATCGTGAGAGGTTTGTCGCCGAGCTTCTGCCACCGGCCTTGCAGGGCCGTGCCCGAAGCGACGGTGCGCATGCCTTCCGTGAGCGCGCGCAGGCTGATCGTCAGCGGGGTTTCCTGGTGCAGCAGGTCGATGACGGCGATTGCCGTCAGTATGTTGTGTACCTGGTAATTGCCCGTAAGGTCCAGTTCCAGGTTGAAACTTTGTTGTCGCGGTGGCGCTGGATGCTGAATTTCTGGAAATCCCCTTCCGTCGAATGGTTGATGCACGCGAAATCGTTTTCGGCATAGACGATTTTGGACATCATGGCCGTTGCCGCCTGGTCGAAGAGTGGTTGTATTCGTCGCTCTTCTCGCCGATCACGACCGGGATGCTTTTTTTGATGATTCCCGCTTTCTCGGCTGCGATTTTGGGAAGCGTGTCGCCCAACAGGGCCATGTGGTCGAGTCCGATGTTGGTGATGACGCTCACGATCGGGATGATGAGGTTGGTGGCGTCCAACCGTCCGCCCAGTCCCGTTTCGATGACGGCGACCTCGACGTCGCTTTGGTCGAAGTAGTCGAAGGCGAGGGCCGTGGACATCTCGAAGAACGAGAGTCCGAGCTCCTTCATGCAGTCGTAGTGTTTGTCCACGAAGTTCACGACTTTCTGCTTGGGGATCATCTCTCCGTCCACGAGGATCCGTTCGCGGAAATCGCGCAGGTGAGGCGAGGTGTAGAGCCCCGTGCGGTAGCCCGCCTGCTGGAGTACCGAGGCGAGCATGTGCGACACGGAGCCTTTGCCGTTGGTGCCGGCCACGTGGATCGTGAAATAGTTGCGCTGGGGATTGCCCAGGTGCTTGCAGAATGCGGTGATGCGTTCCAGTCCGGGTTTATAGCTTCGGGCCCCTTCTCCTGGTACGAAACGAGCGATGAAAATAGGAATTCGAGCGTTTGGTTGTAATTCATAATGCAAAAGTTCCGGCCCCCTCCGGATTTATGCGGGTCTTGTTAGCGGTCGTATGTCTGTTCCGGTTACTTCACCAGATGGTTTTTCTTCTTTGATCCGATAGGCGATGTAATAGAGGATACAGAGTCCCATGAGGAGCTCCGAAATTCGTCCCAGGTAGTCGCCGTATCGGGTGTAAAAAGTCAGTTCGCTGTTGAGTTCGACCTCTCCGGTGAGGATGCCGCGACGGTCCCAGCCCAGCTTTTGCTGCACGTCCCCGCGCGTGTCGATGAATCCCGAAGTGCCGGTGTTGGCGCTGCGGGCGATGGCCCGGCGGTGTTCGACGGCCCGCAGGCGGGCCATCGAGAAGAGGTGTTTGTGACCGGGTGTGTCGCCCCACCAGCCGTCGTTCGACGAGATCAGCAGGGCTCTGGCTCCCTCGCGTACGAATCCGCCGTAGAAGTTGCCGTAGAGCCCTTCGTAGCAGATCGGGGTTCCCACGCTCACGCCGTTATGAACGAATGCCGGACCCGGTTCCCCCACGCCGAGTTGCCCCACCGTGCCGCCCAGGTCGATCACCAGGAATTTGAGGGCCTTGAAGATCCAGGTCGGAGTGCTTTCGACGCCGATTACCAGCCGGCCCTTGTGGTGGATCGGGAGGCAGGCGGTCGTGTCGATGCCGAGCGTCGAGTTGAATTTGTCGTAAAAAGCTCCCCGTTCGTTTTGACGGGCGGTTTCCGTCCGTTCCTCCGGCGGATAATAGACGATGGTTTCGGCTCCTGTGACGATCATCGCACCGGAAGATTTTTCGCGCAGGATCTCTCTTATTTTCGTAACGACCGGAGCCTGCGGCAGATAGCGCTCGTCGTAGGCGTAGGGCCAGACCGTTTCGGGCAGTACGATGAAGTCGGAGCCTGCGGGAGCCTCTTCGATCATCGAGAGCAGCAGTCTTTCCTGCATCTGCTCCGTTCCCGCAGCGAATTTGTCGTAACAGTCGATGTTGGGCTGCACTACGGATACCGTGACCGAGCCTTCATCGGGTGCTTCGTAACTCCAGAAAATGCCCAGCGAAACGAGAATCGGAAGGAGTACGACCGCTCCGGCCCAGGTCCAGGCTTTTGCGTCGCGCCGACGGCGCCAGGCCTCGTAAATCAGGATATTCGAGAGAAGCACCCAGAGCGTACCGCCGAAGATGCCCGTGTATTCGTACCATTGCACGGCCCACACTTCGTGCGAGAATCCGTTGCCCAGCAGCAGCCAGGGCCAGGAGAAGTCGCCGGTCGTGTACCAGTACTCCGTGGCGATCCAGCCTGAAACGAGCAGCGTGTAGGCCAATGCCTTCGGTCCCTTTTTCGAAACCGTATGGAAGAGCATGAAGGCGACCATGTTCAGGAAAGACGAGGCGATCGTCGCGGCGAAAGGGCCTACGGGAGTGGCCAGCCAGATCCACCAGATCGTAGAAACATTCCAGAGTACGAAGGTGAGGAGCGCCCAGCCGAAAACTTTCCACCACGAGCGGCGGGAAGCGTCGTACGAATCGCTGATCCAGAGCAGCGGCACCAATCCGAACAGGAGGGTGAATCCCGTTCCTCCGAGCCATCCCGGCGAGAGCAGGAGGGTCGAGCAAAGTACCGCAGCGAATTTGCGCCCCATAGAAGTCATTAATTTCTGGCGACAAAAGTAACGAAAGCCCTGCATATTTCAAAAAATATAGAATATGAATTCCTTCTTTGCGGAATATGCCGCTGATTCTCGAAACCCCCGACGAATTGCGTTGGGCGGAGGAAATCGCGGAATTAAAACGGTTTTGGGAAGAATAGTCGAACGGTTGCGATTCGCTTCCCGTCGAAACAACCGTTTCGACGGGAATTTTTGTGCGGATTTCCATTCGCAAGTTTGTAAATCGGAAGCGTATTCAGTATCTTTGGATAGGAGTGTGAGTGTTTCTCGTTCCTTCGAACTTATAAATCCGCCTGCCATAAATATTTCAGCGGTCTTTTTACGGTATTTCCCGGCATTCGAAGAGGGGGGAGGCGTTCCGGAGTTGTATTCCGTCTGCGCGGGAGATTCAGGAAATAGCTTTCGGGTCGAAAAACAGCCGGGAAGCGGGTGGCTGGATCATTCAATATGCGGGGCGTCACGGTTACAACGCAGAAACGATCGATCGTTTTTGGAGGGTGTACAGT
>OKWF01000064.1_pt1 | contig 14787 bp, 14 predicted proteins | sample 1607031 | NCBI WGS metagenome assembly OKWF01 (sample SAMN04414079, study PRJEB24778) | human gut metagenome | material: faecal | host: Homo sapiens | reverse complement strand
CGACACGGCCCGAAACGATCCTCGGCGATACGGCCCTCTGCGTCAATCCCGCGACGAACGCTACGCCTGGCTGCCCAAAGCGCCCGGGTCATCGTCCCGCTGGTGGGCCGGTCGGTGCCCGTGATCCGCGATACGTACGTGGACATCGCTTTCGGCACGGGTGCCCTGAAGGTTACTCCGGCGCACGACGTGAACGACTATATGCTCGGTGAAAAATACGGGCTCGAATCGATAGACATCTTCAACGACGACGGCACGATCAACGACAAGGTAGGGCTTTATGCCGGTATGGAGCGCTTCGCCCTGCGCAAACAGATCGAAAAGGATCTCGACGCGGTCGGCCTGCTGGAGAAAACCGAAGACTACACCAATAACGTGGGTTATTCCGAACGTACCGGCGTAGCGATCGAACCCAAGCTCTCGATGCAGTGGTTCCTCTCGATGGAGAAGCTCGCCGGACCGGCGACGCGGGCCGTTCTGGAGGACGAAATCAAGCTCGTTCCCGAAAAATACAAGAACACCTACCGTCACTGGATGGAGAATATCAAGGACTGGTGCATCTCGCGCCAGCTCTGGTGGGGCCAGCGCATTCCGGCCTGGTATCTGCCCCAAGGCGGCTACGTAGTGGCCCTCAACGCAGACGAGGCACTGGAGAAAGCCCGGGCCAAGAGCGGCGACGCCTCGCTGACGCTCGCCGATCTGCGGCAGGACGAGGACGTGCTCGACACCTGGTTCTCGTCGTGGCTGTGGCCCATCTCGGTATTCGACGGCATCCGCCGCCCGAATAACAAAGACATCGAATACTACTATCCGACCAACGATCTGGTGACCGGTCCCGACATCATCTTCTTCTGGGTGGCCCGCATGATCATGGCCGGTTACGAATACCGGGGTGAGAAGCCTTTCGGTCACGTCTATTTCACGGGGATCGTGCGCGATAAAATCGGCCGCAAGATGTCCAAACAGCTCGGCAACTCGCCCGATCCGCTCGACCTGATCGCCCAGTTCGGCGCCGACGGCATGCGCGTGGCGATGCTGCTCTCGTCCTCGGCGGGCAACGACGTGATGTTCGACGAGGCGCTCTGCGAACAGGGACGCAATTTCGGCAACAAGATATGGAACGCTACCGGCTGGTCAACGGCTGGACGGTCGATCCGGCCCTCGCCGCAAGGCGAAAACAACCGTCTGGCGATCGAATGGTTCCGGCAACGCTCGCCAAGACGCTGCGTCAGGTCGAATCGGACTTCGCCTCCTACCGTATCTCGGAAGCCTTCATGAATCTGTATAAACTCTTCTGGGACGACTTCAGCGGCTGGTACCTCGAAATGATCAAACCGGCCTACCAATGCCCGATCGACCGGCCGACGCTGGAAGCCACGTGCGGTTTCTTCGACGACCTGCTGCGTCTGCTGCACCCCTTCATGCCGTTCGTCACCGAAGAGATCTGGCAGGACCTGGCACCCCGCAAGGCAGGCGAGTCGATCATGGTCCAGCGCATGCCCGAAGCACGGGAGATAGACGAGGCGCTGCTGGGCCGGTTCGAACTGACGAAAGAGGTCGTAACGGCCGTCCGCAACGTCCGCAAGCAGAAAAACATTCCGCAGAAAGACCCCCTGACGCTCCGGGTGATCGCCGACGAGAACTACCCGGCGGAATACGCTCCCGTCCTGCAGAAAATGGGCAACCTCTCGCAGATCGAAACCACCCGGGAGAAAGATCCTTCGGCCGTCGGATTCCTCGTCAAGACCACGCAATACTTCGTACCGATGGAAGGCATGATCGACATCGAGGCCGAACGCAAAAAACTCGCAGGCGAACTGGAATACCTCGAAGGATTCCTCGCCAGCGTGCAAAAGAAGCTCTCGAACGAAAGGTTCGTTTCGTCGGCTCCCGAGAAAGTCGTGGCCAACGAACGGGCCAAACAGGCCGACGCCGAAGCCAAGATCGCCGCGCTTCGGGAACAACTGGCCACCTTGAAATAACTCATCACGAAACATTCAACTCCTCTCTCCGGCTTACAACAGCAGAGAGAGGAGTTTATACCCGACTATGCCGGAAATCACCATCTATACCGACGGCTCGGCCCTGGGCAATCCCGGTCCGGGTGGTTACGGAGCGGTCCTGATATCGGGACGGTTCCGCAAGGAGGTGTCGCAGGGTTACCGCCTGACGACCAACAACCGCATGGAGCTGCTGGCCGTCTGCGTAGCCCTCGAAATGCTGAAGTTCGAGGGCAGCGACGTGACGATCTACTCCGATTCGAAATACGTGGTCGATGCCGTGGAGAAACGCTGGGTATTCGGCTGGGAGAAGAAAGGGTTCGCCGGCAAGAAGAACCCCGATCTCTGGACTCGCTTCCTGCGCTCCTACCGCCGTCACAACGTCCGTTTCGTCTGGGTCAAGGGTCATGCCGATACGGTCGAAAACAACCGCTGCGACCAACTGGCCGTAGCCGCAGCCAACGACAGGGCGCACCTGCTGGAAGATACCGGATATGTTCCGGGCAATGGAGAGTAAGCCATATAATAGCATAAAAAAACCCCGAAACACGACGAAATATCCCGGGACTTTCTTAAAAACTATCCGGTCACACGGCCGTCCGAACTCGGAACGGCATTCCTCCACTCACCTCCTCGCCCCTATCTCTTTACCTTACTTCCGCACATAAGCTCGCTCGATCTCCGCGATATAGACCTCGTGATAATCGTGCTGGGGATACCATTTCGTATCGCACCTGCGATCGACGAACTCTTCGGGCCGGATCTTTCCGACATAGAGCTTGCGGCATTGCAGGATCAGGCGTGCTTCGGCCGGCGCAGGCACTCCGTCGTCCGTACAGGCGACCGTCAGTCCGGCATTGCGGATCTTATCCTCCGTACGGCCGGTACGACTGCCGCAATATTCGAGAGCCGCATGGTACTCAGGTGAGAAAAACGAGAGGGTCACCCGCTCCTCGCGATCGACGAATTCCCGCGTATAACGCTGCGGACGTATCACGAACTGTGCCACAGGACGTCCCCAGATGAAGCCGATCATACCCCAACTGGCGGTCATCGCATTGCAACTTTCTCCGTTCCCGGCCGTGATGAGCATCCACTCCCGGCCGATGGCCCGGATAAAATTATCGGTAATTTCAGCGGGATCGATCTGTTTGAAATTTTCCATAATCTATTTGTTCCTTTTTGTGATTCCAACCTGTTACAAAAATAACATTCTTTTCCTAAAATCGGATCGCCGGATTGCACATCCTGATTAATTTGCTATATTTGCCCCTACTTTACCCCGAAACAATAACCGATCCGGAATCTATGTTCAAAACATACATGCGCCTGCTGGGATTCGTCAGCCCGATCTCGAAATACGCCGTTCCCTACTTCTTTTACGCGCTGCTGTACGCCCTGTTCAACACGCTCACCTACGCCATGATCCTCCCGATCATGGACACGTTGTTCGACGACAAGAACTCCTATGTCTTCCAACCCGTTTACGACTTTCCCGTGCACGGGCTCTCGTTCTCGGATATCGACGCCTCGCAGATGTTGAGCTACGTCTATACGCAACTGTTCGGGACGGATTTCACGATGTCGAAAATGCTTCTCCTGCTCGCCTGCGGTACGATCGTAATGAACCTGTTGAGCAATTTCTTCCGCTACATGAGCGCCTGGACGGTCGAAAACATGCGCGTCAGATCGCTGCAACGCATGCGCAACGATCTGTTCAACAAAATAATGGGGATGAACGCCGGATATTTCAGCGATCAGCGCAAGGGCGATCTCATGTCGCGCATCACGCAGGATGTCATGGTGGTTCAATACTGCATCACCAACACGCTGCAAGTCGCCTTCCGCGATCCGCTGCTTATTATCGGTTACGTGATCTACATGCTCCTCGTATCGTGGCAGTTGTCCCTGTTCGCCATCCTGTTCCTGCCCGTAGTGGCGCTCATTATCGGACGGATCGTCAAAAAACTGCGCCACCCGGCCCTCAAAGGGCAGGAACGCATGGGCGACATGGTAAGCGTGCTCGACGAATCGCTTTCAGGCATCAAGGTCATCAAAAGTTACAACGCCACCGACTATATCCGCCGCAAATTCTCCGAGTTCAACGCCGAATTTTCGCGCTGATGCTCTCGATGGCCCGCCGTCAGCAACTGGCTTCGCCGATGAGCGAATTTCTCGGCCTGACGGCGTCGCGGTACTGATCGTTTTCGGCGGTTCGCTCGTCATGAACGGATCGCTTTCGGCCGGCGGATTCGTCGGCTTCATCGCCGTATTCTCGCAAATCACCCGCCCCGTGCGCTCGTTCATCGACCAGTTCGCCAATATCAACCAGGGTATCGCTGCGGGTGAACGCATCTTCGACGTGCTCGATTCCGAACCGGAAATCCAGGACAAACCCGACGCCAAGACGTTGGACGGCCTGCACGAGAAGATCGAATTCCGCAATGTACACTTCTCCTACGACGGCAGCCGGGAGGTGATCGACGGCATCTCGTTCGACATCCGTCGGGGAGAAACCGTGGCTCTGGTCGGTCCTTCGGGCGGCGGCAAATCCACCCTCAGCGAACTGATCCCCCGCTTCTACGACACTACGGGCGGCGACATCCTGATCGACGGGGTTTCGATCCGTGACTACACGCAGGAGAGCCTGCGTGCCCACATGAGCATCGTTGCGCAAGATACCGTGCTGTTCAACGACACCATCGAAAACAACATCGCCATGGGACGCCGGGGAGCGACGCACGAAGAGATCGTCGCTGCGGCCAAAATCGCCAACGCCCACGACTTCATCATGGAGTGTCCGTCGGGCTACGACACCAACATCGGCGACCGGGGCGCCAAACTATCGGGCGGTCAGCGCCAGCGCCTGAGCATCGCCCCGAGCCGTACTCAAGAACCCCGAAATCCTGATTCTGGACGAAGCGACTTCGGCCCTCGACACCGAAAGCGAAAAGCTCGTCCAGGACGCACTTAACTCCCTGTTGCAAGGCCGCACTTCGATCGTAATCGCCCACCGCCTTTCGACCATCCACAACGCCGACAAAATCATCGTCATCGAACGGGGTCGGATCGCCGAGCAAGGCACTCACCCGGAGTTGATGGCTAAAAACGGCATCTACGCCAAGCTGATCGAGATGCAGAGCTTCGATTAAAAGCCGATTCCCATGACCGAAAAGGAGAAAATGCTGGCCGGAGAGTGGTTTCATCCCAACGACGCGGAACTCGAACAGGACCGCACCAGGGCCCGCCACCTCACCCATCGGCTCAACGTCACACTCAAAGACAAGGACGCGACCTATCTGGCGACGCTCCGGGAACTCTGTCCGGGGGTCGAAGCATGATCCGCGCCCCTTTCTACTGCGATTACGGTTACAACATCTCCATCGGCAAAGGGTCCTACGTCAATTTCAACTGCGTCTTTCTCGACCTCGGGCCGATTCGCCTGGGACAACGCTGTCTGATAGGTCCCGGCGTACAGCTTCTGACGGCCGTGCATCCGATGGACGCCACGGAACGGGCTACGGGCAAAGAAAAAGGAGCGGGCATCGAGATCGGCGACGACTGCTGGCTGGGCGGCGGCGTGATCGTCTGTCCCGGCGTCAAGATAGGCTGCCGCTGCGTCATCGGCGCCGGCAGCGTGGTCACGCACGACATTCCCGACAATTCGGTCGCTGCAGGCAATCCGGCCCGCGTTATCCGCACCGCAACCGACGAATAAATCCGCCGCTTCGGAAAATCGCTCTCGGAATCCTGCAACAGCTTCCGCCACAACCCGTTGTCTGCATACAAAAAACTGCTATCCGAGATCTATTTATTCGCATTTTTTCATAACTTTGCATGTTGGTAAAATCCGCCGCCGGCTTCCCGCACGAAACAGGCGGCACACAGCGAATTCCGGCGCTGCCGAATACGACAAAGACAGGTAACAGCTCCGCATTCGGGGCTGTCCGGCGGAATCGGGCCGGATCGGATTCTGCCAGCCCATGAAAACGACGATTGAAAACAACAGGATATGAAGTTCAAAGAGTATAAAGGCCTCGATCTGCCGGGGTTGGCCGCCGACGTACTGAAAGAGTGGGACGCACAGGACACGTTCCACAAAAGCATCTCCACCCGCGAGGGTCATCCCACCTTCGTCTTTTACGAAGGACCTCCCTCGGCCAACGGCACGCCGGGCATCCATCACGTCATGGCCCGCACGATCAAGGATATCTTCTGCCGTTACAAGACGCAGCAGGGTTACCTCGTTCATCGCAAGGCCGGATGGGACACGCACGGGCTGCCCGTAGAGTTAGGCGTCGAGAAGAAACTCGGCATCACCAAGGAGGACATCGGGCGCACGATCTCCATCGAGGAGTACAACCGCGCCTGCCGCGAGGCGGTGATGGAGTACACGGGCCTGTGGGAAGAACTCACGCGCAAAATGGGTTATTGGGTCAATATGGACGACCCCTACATCACTTACGACAACAAATACATCGAAACCCTCTGGTGGCTTCTGAAACAGCTCTTCGACAAGGGGCTACTCTACAAAGGTTACACCATCCAGCCCTACTCGCCGGCCGCCGGCACGGGACTTTCGACCCACGAGCTGAACCAGCCGGGCTGCTACCGCGACGTGAAGGATACCACCTGCACGGCGCAGTTCAAAATCATCCGCGACGAGCGGAGCGAAAAACTCTTCGACGGAGCCGAAGGCGATCTCTACTTCCTGGCTTGGACCACCACGCCCTGGACACTGCCGTCGAATACCGCGCTGGCCGTAGGCCCCGAAATCGAATACGTGCGCGTCAAATGCCGCAATCCCTATACGGATGCCCCCCAGACTGTCATCCTGGCCAAAGAACTGCTGGGGTCGTATTTTACCCCCAAGATGGAGGGCAAGTTCGAAATCTCTCCGGTCACCTACAAGGGTCCGGACTTCGAAGGCATCCGCTACGAACAGCTCATCCCCTGGGTGAAGCCTGCGGGCGATGCGTTCCGCGTCATCCTGGGCGACTACGTGACCACCTCCGACGGTACGGGTATCGTGCATATCGCCCCGACGTTCGGTGCGGACGACGACCGCGTGGCCCGCGCCGCAGGCATCGCCCCGCTGTTTATGGTCGATAAGGCGGGCAAGAATCAGCCGATGGTCGATCGCAAGGGACGGTTCTTCCTGCTCGAAGAGCTCGACCCGACCTTCATACGCGACAACGTCGATACAGCGGCCTATTCCCAATGGGCGGGCCGTTACGTGAAAAACGCCTACGACGATTCGCTCGCCGCCGACGCGCCGACGCTCGACGTCGATCTCTCAGTGATGCTCAAGGCCGAGAACAAGGTTTTCAAGATCGAAAAGCACACCCACTCCTACCCCCACTGCTGGCGTACGGACAAACCGGTGCTCTACTACCCGCTCGACTCCTGGTTCATCCGAACTACGGCGCTGCGCGACCGGATGATCGAACTCAACAAGACGATCCGCTGGAAGCCGGAATCGACCGGAACGGGACGCTTCGGCAAGTGGCTCGAAGGTCTGGTGGACTGGAACCTCTCGCGCTCGCGCTTCTGGGGCACGCCGCTGCCGATCTGGGCTACGGAGGATTACTCGGAAATGAAGTGCATCGGCTCGGTCGAAGAGCTCGTCGCCGAAATCGAAAAATCCGTCGCGGCAAGTCTGATGAAGGAGAATCCCTACAAGAACTTCAAGCCGGGCGACCTCTCCAAAGAGAACTACTCGACCGACCGGATCGACCTGCACCGTCCTTACGTGGACAATATCGTGCTGGTTTCGTCCAAAGGCGAACCGATGCGGCGCGAACCGGATCTGATCGACGTGTGGTTCGACTCGGGCGCCATGCCTTATGCCCAGCTACACTACCCCTTCGAGCACGGCGGCGACTACTTCAAGAGCGTCTATCCGGCCGATTTCATCGCCGAAGGCGTCGATCAGACGCGCGGATGGTTCTTCACGCTGCATGCCATCGCCACGATGCTCTTCGACTCGGTGGCCTTCAAGAACATCATTTCGAACGGCCTGGTGCTCGACAAGAACGGCAACAAAATGTCCAAGCGCCTAGGTAATGCCGTGGATCCCTTCGAAATACTTTCGACCTACGGCGCCGACGCGACGCGTTGGTACATGATCTCCAACTCGCAGCCCTGGGACAACCTCAAGTTCGACCGGGACGGCGTGGACGAAGTGCGCCGCAAGTTCTTCGGCACGCTCTACAATACCTACTCGTTCTTCGCCCTCTACGCCAATGTGGACGGTTTTACGGGACAGGAGCCGGAAGTTCCGATGAGCGAACGCCCGGAGATCGACCGCTGGATCATCTCCCTGCTCAATACGCTGGTCCGGAACGTCACCGAATCGCTCGAGAATTACGATCCGACGCCGGCGGCCCGTATGATCCAGGAATTCGTATGCGAAAACCTGTCGAACTGGTACGTGCGCCTCAACCGCAAGCGGTTCTGGGGCGGCGGTCTGACACGCGACAAACTGGCGGCCTACCAGACGCTCTACACCTGTCTGGAAACCGTTTCGATGCTCTCCGCACCGTTCGCGCCGTTCATCTCCGACCGTATCTTCCGCGATCTGAACGCCGTAAGCGGTCGCCACACGGACGAGTCGGTACATCTTTCGACCTTCCCCGTCTGCGACTCCTCGCTCATCGACGGTGAATTGGAGCAGATGATGTCTATGGCCCAACAGGTTTCGTCGATGGTACTGGCCCTGCGCCGCAAGGTGAACATCAAAGTCCGCCAGCCGCTCACGAAGATACTCATTCCGGTCCTCGACGCCGACACCGCACGCCGCATCGAAGCCGTCAAGGGGCTCATTATGAGCGAAGTGAATGTCAAGGAAATAGAACTGATCGAAAATACGACGGGACTCATCACCAAGCGCATCAAGCCCAACTTCAAGACCCTCGGTCCCAAATACGGCAAACAGATGAAGCAGATCGCAGCTCTCGTAGCCGGGTTCTCACAGGATCAGATAGCCGCGATCGAAGCATCGGCGGAAACCCTGCTGGACGTGGACGGCGAAAAATCACCGTCACCCCTGCCGATTTCGAAATCACCTCGGAAGATATGCCGGGCTGGCTCGTAGCTACGGAGGGCAAGCTGACCGTAGCCCTCGATATCACGATCACCGACGACCTGCGTGCCGAAGGTATCGCCCGCGAGTTGATCAACCGTATCCAGAACATCCGCAAGGATTCGGGCTTCGAGGTGACGGACAAAATCCGTGTGGAGATCGAACAGCAGGAGTTCGTCCTTCCCGCGCTCAAATCCTTCGCCGACTACATCGCCTCGCAGACGCTGGCTGTCGAAATCGAAGGAGTGCCTTCTCCCAGCGGCGAATTCGTCGTGGAGTCGGAGGTAGATGAGCAACCGGTCCGTATCGCGGTGACCAAAATTTGACCAAAAAAGGAGAACCTGCACGTTTCCGGCAAAAAATTTGGAAGTAACGGGAATATTGTTTAATTTAGTATAACATTATTACAAATAAAATATTGAAACTATGGCAGAAGCAGAAAAAACCCGATACAGTGACGCCGAATTGGAAGAGTTCAAACAGCTCATTCTCAAAAAACTGGAAACAGCACGTGCGGATTACGAACTCCTGCGCGCCACGATAACCCACACCGCATCGAACGATACGGAGGATACCTCGCCGACGTTCAAGGTGCTGGAGGAGGGAGCCACTACGCTCTCCAAAGAGGAGAGCGGCCGCTTGGCAGCCCATCAAATGAAATTCATCCGCAACCTCGAAATGGCACTCGTACGCATCGAGAACAAGACATACGGCATCTGCAAAACCACCGGCAAGCTGATCCCCAAGGAGCGGCTGATGAAAGTGCCTCACGCAACCGAGTGCATCGAGGCCAAAGAAGGACGGATTCACTAAAGGATTCACCCTCCGAACGAATGTTCTTTTCGTATGGCATGAAAAGACTCCGTCCGCCACGACCAGAGATAAAAATAGGAGCGTCCCCTTGAACGGACGCTCCTATTTTTATAAAAAAACATCCTGCAGACGTTATTACTGCAGGATGTTTCCCTTTCAGGATATTAACGCTTATTGATAGGAGTTTTTCTATTCATTGTCAGCGTGTGCCGCTTTACGGCGCTGCGCTTCGATTTTTTTCGTCTTCTTCCGGCCTTCCTTTGTTACGAACCGGATCATACCGTCATACCCCTGCTCTCCGTATTGTTCAACCAACTCCGCACTCGGTTGAACAATTTGGACAGTCGCCACAGCATCGGCATCAATGTCATCCAAGTAAGAGAGATCGACCAATTCCCCGTCAACCATCACCAATGGACGCGTACCGTCTTGAGGGCTAATGGAAAACCCAAATCCCGTATCTTTGATCCTCCAAACCCGATACCCGCATCTTATAAGAACTTCCATTTATAAATGCGCAACCGATGCGTTTGAACTTTCGTTCCTCCGACTTTTTCGTCGTGATCTCGATCACCCCTTCCGTTCCCTTCTCGCCATAACGTTAGACCGCCTGCTCTCCTTTCAATACCGTCATCGCGTCAATTCGGGAGGGATCCAGTTGCGAAAGGCGATCGGCAGAAATTTCCTCGCCATCCAATACTATTAAACCGACCTGCTTCAGAGAACGACCGTTATCAACAACTGAAACCGAATCCGAATCCGCTCCGGTCGTATAGGTCAACGTAACGGTTTCCTCCAAAGGCTGCGCCGACATGGCAATCGATTTAGACACGGAAATCGACTTTGACACAGAAGTGCGCCCCGAGGAGGCGCCGGAAGGCTCCCTGACGACTGTCATCTTATTAGGCGTTTTGCCCGACGCATTCGACGAATAAACCGCCAAAGTCGTACGTTCTCCGGATTCATTCGTCGTAAACTCGATCACACCGTCCCGCGCCCGCTCGCCATAACGGTCCAACAATTCAAAACCGGGTTGCAGAATCCGAACCCACAGAACCTTCCCCGCATCGATCGACTTCAAATAATCATCATCGACCTGCCGGCCGTTGATCAACACAAGCGGTCGGGCTCCATTGAGCGGACGGATCGCAAATCCGTTTCCCGTATCCTTGATCCGATAAAAACCAGGACCTTCCTGGAAAGAGTTTCCATGCTCAAAACTACACTCCAAACGGCCGAACTGCCGGGCACCTTCGGTCGTCGTCACATAAACCACGCCATCCGCCGCCGCCTCGCCGTAACGTTCGACAGCCCATTCATCCTTCAAGACCGACATCGATTCGATCTCCGCTTCATTCAAAGCCTTTACCTCGGCAACTGCGACTCTTCTGCCATCGAGCAGGAAGAGCATCGAACTCAAATCGTGACCGGAAACCACGAGCGAATCGTTCGGCACAGCAACTTCGGAAATCCGCACCTTGACCTGCCCGTCCACCGGAGTATTACCGGTCTGAACCGTACCGAACGACGGTCCCTCCGGTACGGATGCGACGACAGATTCACCTGCACCGGACTTCCGGGCCTCTTTTTCGGCCTGTTTCGCAGCATCACGAGTCGTCACAAGAATCGCTCCGACACGGGCGGCATCCCCGTAACGCTTGACTAATGCCGGGTTGCGAAATACATCCTCACTGGAGAAAATCTGTATGGTTTCGATCTTGCGGGCAGGAATCTTCTCCAGATCGGTGATGGACCCCACACGCCCGTCCACAGCTACCAACGGCAACATTCCGGGACGTACTCCCTGCACGTTCCGCAATTTCAATCCGCTCACCTTATAGGTATTTTTACCATCCACCGATCGGAAACTACCCTTCAGATAACGCATCGGATTGTTGTATTTATCATAAACGGTCACCTCGAAATCATCCTCACGCGAAGCCGTTTTGGAAACGACCTCGATCACCCCGTTCCGGGCCGATACGCCGTATCTGGCGACCGTCGCTTCGTCCGGCTCGGTTACGATCCGAACGGTTTCTATATCGCGAACGATACCGGGAGTCCTGAAAAGGAAGATATTCGACACCTTGCCATTCCATAGTACCAACGGCCGGAATTCGAACGGCATCGAATTGCTCAACTCGATCCGCCGCACCCGGTAAGTATCGGGCACACCCGTCGGTTCGAAATCGCCCGTAATATAGTGATACAAATCGGAAGGCTTCTGTTTCTCTTCGATTGTCACACGTTCCGACTCCGGACGACTCGTATAGACGATCGCACCGTAACGACCCCGATCGCCGTAGCGTCTGCGTGCCTCGCCGGAGGTCATTCGGGTAGCCGTAGCGATACTCGACGGGGATATCGCGCCCAACTGTCTGTAATCGATCTCCTCACCGTCAAGCAGATACAAGCCCTCGTCCGACAGATCAATCCAGAAAGGAATGAGAGCAGCCCCGTCGCTCACCTCGACAGTCACCCACTCTTCCGCACCATCGACCGATTTATACCCGAGTCGTTCGAGTTTCCCGGCATCAGCAGTCAGCAACTTGGCAAACTCCTCTTTCATGTACGCATCGCGGCGGGCGACAAACTGTTCGGGCAACTCATCCCCTTCCCACACCAGGTAAAGCTCCAAATCCTCCGGATCCCACAGCGATGGATCGGCCGGTTTCCAAGACTGCGTATAAGGATAAATCTGAACCCCGATCGACAACACTCCGTTCGCCGCCCGCGTACCGTATCCCTTCAGTGCCTCCGGCCCTTTGACCATCCAGGCACCAATCATCTTCTGTTCCGGCAACCCCAAATAGGTATCCAGCGTTTCAGCCGACAATTCCTCGCCCCCGTCCATTATCAGAGGCGGATGTTCCGGATCGAAGCGGAAATCTGCCGGATCGCCATAAACCGCATACACTACCGGTTCATCGGATACGGGCAGATGGGTCAGAGCAAGCGACTCTTTCAAATGAAATTCCAAGGCAATGTCCGTCCCCATCGGAATTCCGAAGCGGCTACCGACTGATTTTACTTTCTGATCCGTATCCCCTCCAACAAGGTAACAAACGATCGGCTTCTCCGTAACGATCGTAAAGCGGCCCTCCGCATCGGTCACAACCCGCCGGCCGCCGCTGCAAATAAACTCATAACCGGCCCAAGGCTTATCGTCCCGGCCAAATACGCGTCCGGTAAAGGTGTGCGCCCCCGATTCTGCCGTTTGCTTTTCGAGAGCGGTACGCTCGAGATTAGCCAGCAATTCGGCCATGGAGCCTTCGACCGGAGGCATTCCCCCTTCCGGTGTACCGACTGTGAGGCCGTCCGCACCAGCAGGAAGAGGCATTTCACCGTTTCCGGAATTTTTCGTAGTTTTGTCCTCCGGAAGAACATAGGAGGTCTGTGCGAAAGCGCCGAGCGCCAGGCACGCAAGCGCAGGACATAGAGCGCCTTGGCCCTGGCCCACCTCGATGATCGTTTACGCAACATATGGTAATTCGGTTTTTAAGGTTACTATGATTAAGGCTGTTGGCAATTGAGTACCACCTCCCGCCAACGGCCTTTTTTATCAACAGCATCTGATAATCTTTCGCATCGACCCCACAGCGGAGCACCTGCTCGTCGGCCTCGTACTCGTGCACGGCACGCAGTTCCACACGCAACAGCCACATCGCGGGGTTGAACCACTGCAAACACCCCAGCAAATCGACCAGCAGCAGGTCCCACGAATGGCCCAACCGCTGATGCGCCTGTTCATGCACGAGGATCGTCCCTCCGCCGCAGGCATAATCCTCCTCGGAATCACCACGTATCTCATCCAACTGAACGGAGCTCGAATCCGGTTCGACAACACCAATACGCTCCCGTTTCCGAGCGGTATGCGCCGGCCGCGGCGCGTCATTCGCACAACCCGCACGATGTTGCATACGGTCCATCCCAACGTCGCAAATACCCCTGCAAAATAGATGATTCCGAGCAAAACGCCCCAGTCGAACGGTTCGGGAGCAGGCTCCGGCTCCTCTATTATCATCAGGTCCCGGGTATCGTCGGGGATTCGGTTTTCGAATACCATGTCCCGCCGGAAATAATTTTCCGGAATCACGTCGATCCCAGCGGCGGATACCCCGGGCAACTCCTTCTCGACGGTAATTACGCACAAAGGCAGCAAAACGACAGCAGCAACACTCCGCACAACAACACCCTGTTCATCCGATGCAGCGTATCGCGGCTCAACAACAACTTGTAAAACAGGTAGAAGACCGCCAGGCATCCCGCAGCCTTCAGACTGTAAAGCAGAAAGGTCGGCATAGGACTATCGTTTTTCGGTTTGACTTTCGATTTGCCGGATCAGGTCGCGCAGATCGTCCACGGAGATTTTCTCCTCCCGTACGAGCGACGAAACCACCCCGAGGTAGGAATTGTCGAAATACTTGCTCACCACGCCCTTCAGCGTCTTGCGGCTGAACTCCTCCTCGCTGACGAGCGGATAATACTGGTAGGTGCCGCCATAGGCTTTGTGTCCGACGTACCCTTTCGCCTCGAGGCCACGCACCATCGTCGATAACGTATTGAAATGAGGTTTCGGTTCGGGCCAGAGCGCAACCAGTTCGCGCACGAACAACGGGCCCCGCGTCCAGAAACAACGCATCAGCTCCTCTTCTCTGGGTGTCAGCTTTTCCATAGTCGATGTCGGTTAAAGTCGAACGAAACAGGACCTGCACAAACGGCAGCACAGCTCCGCATTGCCGGCTCCTGCACAAAAATCTTCTGAAACAAAGATAACTAAAAAAATTTCACATACAACTATTTTTTATAGTTTTCAAACTAAAAAATTTAGTTTTTGCAGGAGAAACAGAGAGCAACCCGCTGTAAAACAACAAAAAAATAATAAGACAA
>OKWF01000063.1_pt1 | contig 15016 bp, 18 predicted proteins | sample 1607031 | NCBI WGS metagenome assembly OKWF01 (sample SAMN04414079, study PRJEB24778) | human gut metagenome | material: faecal | host: Homo sapiens | reverse complement strand
CGTTTTTTTCGGAAATTGGAAGCCTCCGGACCGCGCCTTCGGGCGGTATGAGGGTACAGCGTCTTCCTACATTCTACAAATGTACGAAAAAACCTTCTTTGGCCGGAATGTTCCGGTAAAAATCATTATTTTCACACCGTGAAAATTTTGGGTGTCATATTCGGGAGCCTCTTCCTGGGGCTGGGTATCGTCGGTATCTTCGTGCCGTTGTTGCCGACGACGCCCTTCCTGCTCCTCGCCGCCGCCCTTTACGTTCGTTCTTCGCCCCGCCTCTATGCGTGGCTTTTGAACCAGAGGCATTTGGGCTCTTATATCCGTAACTTCCGCGAAAATCGCGCCATACCTTTGCAGGCGAAGATTGTTTCCGTGTCGTTGATCTGGCTGACGATGGGGTATTGCATCTTTCGGGTCGTCGATGCGTGGTGGTGGGCGCAGCTCGGGCTGTTTCTGCTCGCAGTCGGAACCAGTTGGCACATCCTTTCGTTCGCTACGTTGAAGAAGAAGGAGTAGTCTTTCCCGTTTTGCGTTGCGTGTCGAGTACGACGATGCTGACGGCCGCAACGACCAGTCCCACGCCCAGGGCGCTTGTCCAGCCGAACCGCTCTCCGAAAACCGTTGCGCCGATGGCTACTGCCGTCAGTGGTTCCAGCGCCCCGAAAATCGATGTGAGCGTCGGCCCGATGAATTTGATCGCCCTGACCAGCGTGATGTTGGAGATCGCCGTGGCCGGGAGCGCCAGTCCGAGAATAGCGAGCCACTCTTTTCCGTCGGTCACGAGCCGGACACCGCCCGTGAACATCCCTCCGCAGAGAAACAGCAGAGCTCCGAAGGCCATGACGTAAAAGGTCAGGGTGGTCGATTCGACCTGCGCCGCGCGGCTCTTGCGTACGCCGATGATATAGCCGGCATAGGCGAATACCGAAACGGCGGCCGCAACGGTCCCCGACGTGGTATCTCCGCCCCGGCTGCCGATTCCTCCGGCGGAGAGGAGGGCGACACCGGCCAGCGAAACGCCGATGGCCGCTGCCGTTCGCCACGAAATACGTTCGTGGAAAAAGAGTGCCATGGCCAGGGCGACGGCCAGCGGGTACATGAAATGGATGATCGAGGCGACCCCGCTCGAGATATTTTGATAGGCGATCACCAGACTCAATGATGTCGCGGCCCGAAACAGGCTCAAGAAGAATACCGTGCATAACTCCTGCCGGGAGATGCGGAACCGGCAGCCGCCGGCGAGTCCGACGATTCCCAATGTCAGGGAAGCTACTCCCCAACGGTAGGAGAGCACTTCGAACGATGAGAACCCGTCCGAGAGCAGGAGAATCGAGAACAGCGGGGCCAGTCCGAAGGTCGAGGACGACAATGCCGCATAGACGATACCCTTGAAATTCTTCATTTTATGCCAGATATCGTTCTGCAACGCTGATGAGGAATCCCAGCAGCAGGGCATTGAGCAGGATGACCGGAGCCGCCTTACGGTCTTTGCCCGTGAGGATCAGCACGACCGGCAGAGCCATCATGAGAGTCACGGCCATACCGTCCGCCCACCAGGGCAGGTAAGGCAGGTTGCTGTAAAAGACGATCGCCCCGGCAAAGAAATATTGCAGGAAGGCCGACAGGCAGGAGCGGAACGAGAGTTTTTGGGCGATCATCGGGATGATGTCCAGAGCGCCTGCCACGGCACCCGTCGTAAGAGCCAGCGTGAAGTGATCCATGGACTATTTCGATGCGCGTTTGCGGTCTGTTTCGTTCAGCAGGATCTTGCGCAGGCGCATGGCGTGCGGAGTGACTTCCACGTATTCGTCCTCCTTGATGTATTCGAGGGCCTCTTCGAGCGAGAATACCTTGGGCGGGGCGATCGAGGTTTTTTCGTCCGATCCCGAGGCTCGCATGTTCGTAAGCTGCTTGGCTTTGGTGACGTTTACCGTGATGTCGTTCTGGCGGGTGTGTTCGCCGATCACCTGGCCTTCGTACACCTGTTCCATCGGAGAGATGAAGAAACGTCCGCGGTCCTGCAACTTGTCGATCGAGTAGCATAGGCCGTACCCGTTTCGCCCGAGATGATCGAGCCGTTGACACGCATTTCGATTTCGCCCGTCCAGGGTTCGAATCCTTTCAGGCGATGTGTCATGATCGCTTCGCCGGCCGTTGCCGTGAGCATATTGGATCTCAGACCGATGATACCGCGCGAGGGAATCGTGAATTCGAGCCGCGTGCGGTCGCCGTTGGTTTCCATGTTGGTCAGGGTTCCCTTGCGTTTGGTGGCCAGTTCGATCACTGTCCCCGAGTACTCCTGGGGACAATCGACGGTCATCTCTTCGATCGGTTCGCACTTCTTGCCGTCGATCTCCTTGACGATGACCTTGGGCTGTCCTACCTGGAGTTCGTAACCTTCGCGGCGCATGGTTTCGATCAGCACCGAGAGGTGCAGCACGCCCCGCCCGAAGACGATGAAGCTGTCGGCGTTGGCTCCCGGTTCGACGCGCAGGGCGAGGTTTTTCTCCAACTCGCGGTCGAGGCGCTCCTTGATATGGCGGGAGGTGACGTATTTGCCGTCCTTGCCGAAGAACGGCGAATTGTTGATCGTGAAAAGCATCGACATCGTAGGTTCGTCGATGGCGATCGGGGGCAGCGGTTCCGGATTCTCGTAGTCGCAGATCGTATCGCCGATTTCGAATCCGTCGATGCCGATCAGGGCGCAGATTTCACCGCAGGGCACTGCATCGACCTTTTTCTTGCCCAAACCTTCGAAAACCATCAACTCCTTGATGCGGCTCTTTTGCATCGTCACTCCGTCGCGTTTGGCCAGGGTGACGTTCTGTCCGGTCTTCAGCTCTCCGCGCGTCACTTTACCCACGGCGATACGGCCGATGTAGGAGGAGTATTCGAGCGAGGTGATAAGCATTTGGGGCGTGCCCTCCACGACGGCGGGTTCCGGAATTTCGTCGAGGATGGTGTCCAGCAGCGGAGAGATCGAGTCCGTCGGCTGATTCCAGACATGGGACATCCAGCCCTGTTTGGCCGAGCCGTAGATGGTTTTGTAGTCGAGCTGCTCGTCCGTTGCTCCGAGCGAAAACATCAGGTCGAAAACCTGTTCGTTGACCACTTCGGGACGGCAGTTGGGCTTATCGACCTTATTGATTACCACGATGGGTTTCTTGCCGAGCGAGAGGGCTTTCTGGAGGACGAAACGGGTCTGGGGCATCGTCCTTCGAAAGCATCGACGAGCAGCAGCACGCCGTCGCACATGTTGAGCACACGCTCCACCTCGCCGCCGAAGTCGGCGTGGCCCGGGGTGTCTATAATGTTGATTTTACAGTCTTTGTAGATGACGGATACATTCTTCGAGAGGATCGTGATGCCGCGTTCGCGTTCCAGATCGTTGTTGTCGAGGATGAGTTCTCCGGAATTTTTGGCATTGTCGCGCAGCACGTGGCTCTGCATGATCATCTTATCGACCAGTGTGGTTTTGCCGTGATCGACGTGGGCGATAATGGCTATATTGCGAAGTTTTTGCATAAAGGGAATTTTAGGTTACAAAGGTAATGAAAATGAGAACAGAGTGTGATGGCCGTGTTCGTTTTTTATAGAATTCCTCTCGATTTTCTGCAAAAGGAGTGGATGTATCGGGGTGTCATGCTGCGGATTATGTCTCCCGGTCGCTTCTGTTTGCAGGGGCGGGCATATCGATTCCATCCTGTTTCGATGCGGGAGGCGTGGCAGGTCTGTTTCGTACGTTCGTTCCGGAACTCGAAATGCGGTTTCCCGCCTTTCGGTCCGAGCGACAGCCGGTCGGGAGCGTGTCAGACACAGCGAACCCGAACGCATCTGCGTTCGGGTTTGTTGTGTCTGACGTTGCGATTTATTTATACACGACTTCCGCCGCTTCGGGCTTTTCGAAAGCTCGCAAAAGCTGGTCCTGTCCTTCGTTCAGATAAATGGTTTTGAGCGATTCCATGGGGTTGCAGAAAAAGCCCCGAAGTTCCGGATTGTTACTTACGTCTATCGTTTCGAGCTGGTTCTCATAACACTTGAGAAGATACAGGGCGGGAAGATTCGACAAATCCAAACTTGGAGATTGTTATTCTGACATTCTATTGCAGATAAATTAGGGACGTTCAAAAATTCCAATTTTTGAAGATTGCAGTTTGTGCATATTAATTGTGTTAATTCTGGACTGTTTAGATGCAAATTTGTTATTTCGATGTTAGAGCAATCTAACTCATGTAATATAGTGAGATTAGTTAAATCTAAATTTTGGATTTTATTATTCGATACGTGTAAATATTCGATCTCCTTGTTATTCGTCAAATCCAACTCCTGCAGTTGGTTGTCGTTGCAATAAAGCACATTCAACTTCGGACAGTTGCTTACGTCGAGGGCGGTGAGATTATTGCTTTCACAACGCAAAAGATCCAAGTCCGGGCACTGTAAATCCAAGTGGGTGATCTTATTTTGAGCGATATTAAGTGTTGTGAGCTTTGTACAGTTACTAAAATCGAGCGAAGAAAGATTGTTGAGTTCTAAATCAACTAAGTTCAATTCCGGACAATCGAGATAGAGTTCTGACATTTGACTTTGGCCTGCCATTAGGCTTTCCAACTTATGGTTGTTGCTGCAATCGAGAACGGATATTGTGGAAAAAGAATAAAATCCGTCTCCTCCGATTCTCAAATCTTTCAATTCCGGATTCGCAGATAAGTCCCATCTCTCAATTTCAAGAGAACAGGCATAACAATGTAGTTGCAAGAGATTCTTGTTTTGCGATATGTCCAGACTTTTCAGGTTATAATTCATCGAGCAATCGAGCGTATCGAGCAGTTTGTTGTTGCTTACATCGAGTTTGGTCAGATCGTTTCCCGACAAATTCAGGTAGTGTAGGTTCGTGCAGGCTTCTATACCGGTCGCATCGCACATATAGTCTTTTCCTCCAAATACTATATTTCCGGGGCAGTCGATTCGTACCACTAACGATGCTTCGTAGCGGGAGAGTTCTCCGTTACGGTCTAAATCGAAATACTTGAGCAGGTAAGAGCAGAGAAATTCGTCGGGGATCGTTACGGCTTCGCGCCCTTCCGGGCTGTCGGGGGTAAGCGGTCCATCCTGCGGAACGGGATCGTCTTTTGAACAGGCAGACATCAGGCCTGTAAATGCGAGCAATAACAGAGCTAATCTTTTCATGGTTCTGGGTGTAATTTAAGAAAGTTTGACATAAACGACGTCGGTTATGGCTCAAATATATATATCCAAATATTTATGAAATAAAATGACGGTTTGGATATAATTTTTTGCATCCTTATCGTTTCTCGATAAATTGTCGCTCCGCATACCTCCTCATGACCTCCTTTTTCGTATTGTTCGTCGGAATATGCTGCCATCGAAAAAGCGCCCCCGAATAAATCTCGGGGCGCTTTTTTGATGCCGGTCCTGATGGCAGGGATTCGGGTTTACTTTGTGTTTTTTACACGTCGGGTGAGCGATGCGGCGTAGGCATCCCAATCCTCGATCTCGCGCCGTGCTACGCCCGATTCGATGGCTGCACGCGCCACGGCCGTGCGACGACCGCGAGCAGACGCGGGTCGCTCGGTTTCGGAATCAGGTATTCGCGTCCGAACGAGAGCGACTTCAGACCGTATGTTTTCAGGACCTCCTGCGGCACCGGTTCCTTGGCCAGGCGTGCCAGTGCGTGGGTGACGGCCAGCTTCATTTCGTCATTGATCGTACTGGCATATACATCGAGCGCACCCCGGAAAAGGTACGGGAAAGCGAGCACGTTGTTTACCTGATTGGGATAGTCCGAACGGCCCGTTGCGAAGATGATGTCCGGACGGGATGCCATCGCCTCTTCGTAGGTGATCTCCGGCGTGGGGTTGGCCAGGGCCAGCACCAGCGGGTCGTGGGCCATCGTGCGGACCATTTCGGGCGTCAGGATACCTGGGGCTGAAACGCCGAGGAAGACGTCGGCACCTTGGAGGGCGTCGGCCAGCGTATCGACGTCTTCCCGGTCCGTGGCGAGTTGTTCCTTGACAGGATTCAGGTCTTCGCGGCGGGTCGAAACCACGCCTTTGCTGTCGCAGAGAACGAGATTTTCGCAATTCAGGCCGAGCTTCAGGAAAAGGCGGGCGATAGAAACCGCCGCAGCGCCTGCGCCGTTGATGACCACACGGGCGTCGGCGATGGACTTGCCCGCGATTTCGAGGCCGTTCAGCAGGGCCGCACCCGAGATGATGGCCGTGCCGTGCTGGTCGTCGTGCATAACGGGAATGTCGAGCGCTTCACGAAGCCGGGCTTCGATTTCGAAACATTCGGGAGCCTTGATGTCCTCGAGGTTGATACCGCCGAAGGTCGGAGCGATGGCCTTGACGGTTTCCACGAAACGGTCCGTGTCGGTCGCATCCACTTCGATATCGAAGGCATCGATGTCTGCGAATACCTTGAAAAGCATGCTTTTACCCTCCCATGACCGGCCTTGCCGGCCAAAAGCCCCGATGTTGCCCAGTCCCAGGACTGCCGTGCCGTTGGTGATGACGGCGACCAGATTGCCTTTGCCCGTATATTTATAGGCGTCGAGCGGATTTTTCACGATTTCGAGGCACGGCTCCGCCACGCCGGGCGAGTAGGCCAGCGAAAAGTCGTGCTGCGAAGCGAGGGGTTTGGTGGGTACTACCGCTATTTTGCCGGATTGCCCTTCTGCATGGTAACGAAGGGCTTCTTCTCTCATATTTTTATTTTGCATTGTGTTTTATGGGTTTGATGAACTTATTTTTTTCGCAAGGATCGCGCCCGAGCCGGTATTCCGGTGAGAAAAACCGGAAAAGATCCGCCGGGGTCAGAGCCTGTTTACTGCGATCGGTTTTTTGTCGATGTAATTGGGATAGAGGAACAGCGGCATTCCGAGTGCCATACCTGCATGTACTTTTCCCTGTATGCCGATGGATTTCAAAAATTTGCATTTTTTGTCCTGTGCCAGTGCCGAAAGGACGAAGCCCGTGTAGATCTGGCTGACGCCGAGGCTTTCGGCCATCAGTGAACCGTTCTGGTAGGCAAGGTTGGCATCTGCGGCTCCGAAACGGTTCGCGTATGGAGTGTGAATGAGAAGCAGGGTTTTGGCTTCGCGCAGGATGAGGTCGTTGCCTTTGTCGTATTCGGCAATCAGCCGTTTGAAAGCAGGCAGGTAGTTATAAAATTCAGGCCGCAGACGTTTGAGTATGGGTTTGACGAGCGGGTTTTCCAATTTGCGGGCGATTCCCGCGAAAGTATCCAGCGTGAAACGGATGATCTTGTCCAGGATCGCGGGATCGGTGATGACCGTGAAACTCACTTCCTGGCGGTTGCTGGCCGTCGGAGCCCGGTGGGCGGCTTCGAGGATTCGGTCGATCGCTTCCTGCGGGACGGGACGGTCGGAGAGCGCTCGGTTCGAACGACGTGCCTTGCAGAGGAGCAGCACCTGTTCGGGCGAGGGCAGCCCGTTGTGGTCGATCGGATGGATTTTATCGGGAGAAAATGAACTGTGGCGGACGAGCGGTCGGGCAAACGGCCGCGCAATGTCCGCAGACGATGCAGGAGTCGATATTGCGCAGACCGATCGGGTCGCCGGGTTTGGCCTGAGTCATGATCCAGGCAGGGCAAACCTTGACGCATTTTCCGCATCGGATGCAGCTGGCGGTGTCGATATTGATTTGTACGTTCATAAATTTTGTCAGAGTATTGTGTGTTTATTGCCGATGTAGTCGATCATGGTTTGAACGACAGAGAAAAATTTTTGGGAATTTGTACTGGAAAATCCGTTTCGGAATCTTATCTGCGGACCGGTGAATTACGGTCGGGGCCGTGTATTCTTTCGGAGCTGGATTGTGCGTTCGAGATACGGATTCGGGATATGACTTTACGGTGCGGGTATTTTAATACATATTGTGACGATATCTGTTGGTAGTTATAGCGGGTGTTTCGGTTTCCGGCGAGCCTTCATAAGAAAGTTATCATAAACAGCCCTTGGGACGGTGGATAATTTATCGACCGGATTTCCGTTTTTATGTCAGAACAGGGACTGTTCGCCATGGTCCGTCCGGGAGAATCCGAGATGTGCATAGGCCGTTTCGGTCGCTTCCCGGCCGCGTGGCGTTCGTTTGAGGAACCCTTCTTTGATCAGGAACGGCTCGTAAACCTCTTCGATAGTCCCGGCATCTTCGCTGACTGCCGTAGCGATGGTGTTCAGTCCGACGGGGCCGCCGCCGAATTTTTCAATAATCGTCGAGAGTATTTTGTTATCCATCTGGTCGAGTCCCCGGGAGTCGATATTCAGGGCTGTCAGGGCGAACCGCGTGATGTCGAGGTCGATATGACCTTCGCCTTTGACCATGGCGAAGTCACGCACACGGCGCAGCAGGGCATTGGCGATGCGCGGCGTTCCGCGTGAACGGAGGGCTATTTCCAACGCCGCATCGCTGTCGATCGAAACGTCGAGAATGCGGGCCGAGCGGTTTACGATACCTTTCAGAACCGAAGAATCGTAGTATTCCAAGTGGCATTGGATGCCGAACCGGGCCCGCAGCGGCGATGTCAGCAGGCCGCTGCGCGTCGTCGCGCCGATCAAAGTAAAGGGAGCCAGTTCGATCTGTATCGAACGTGCGGAAGGACCCTTGTCCAGTACGATGTCGATCTTGTAGTCTTCCATCGCGGAGTAAAGGTACTCCTCGACGAGAGGACTTAAACGGTGTATTTCGTCGATGAAAAGTACGTCGCCGGGGTTGAGGTTGGTCAGAAGTCCCGCCAGGTCGCCCGGTTTGTCGAGCACCGGCCCGGATGTGACTTTCAATTGTGCATGCATTTCATTGGCGATGATGTTCGCCAACGTGGTTTTACCCAGTCCCGGAGGACCGTGCAGCAGCACGTGGTCGAGCGAATCGCCTCGCATCAGAGCCGCCTGGATGAAAATCCGGAGGTTATCCACGATCTTCTCCTGCCCGGCGAAGTTGTCCAGTTCGCGGGGGCGGATCTGATTTTCGAACTCCAGGTCGCTTTCGATGTTCCGGATGTTTTTTTTCGGTGCTCATAGTCCATTCTGTTTCGGGCAAAGATAATGCAGCGGGTGGAATTTGTTCCCCATTACCGCTGCTATAGTGAAAGGTGTATAGGCAATCGTGCGGGCTTGCACGCAAAGATTGCCGAACCGCCTCCTATCCTCTGCAAAGATACGAATAAGCCGCGTGCAAAAGCAAATTTATTTGCGTTTTGCCGAGGCGAAGTATCTAAGAAGAAGTCAAAGATACGAAAAGGCGGACGTAATTATGAATGTTTGCTTTCAAAAATTTCCGGGAGCGTCCTGTCTTCTGCAAAGATGATGCGAGGAGAGGACAGGGCCGAATTTGTTTGAGTTCCTTTTTCCCCTCCCTGCGGAGCCATGGTACGTAAAAGTACGTTGTTTTCGCTGCGAGCGTCGTTTGGACAACCGTATCCTGTTCTTTTTAAGGATGGATCAATTCCGATAATTGCAAGGGTGTGTCGAGCAGATAGAATTACCGGTCGTGGGCCGATAATGCTTTTCTAATAATATAGGTGGGAACGATTTTAGATGAATTAGATTATTATATAACCGTAATTTATCATTATATTTGTCCAAAATTATTATATTAGTATGTCGTAATGGGGGTATGCAATAAAAAAGGCGCCTTGAAGAAGGCGCCTTGGAAGTGATCCCGACGGGATTCGAACCCATATCGTAAGAACCGGAATCTTAAATTCTATCCATTGAACTACGGGACCAAGGTGGCACAAAGGTAATAAAAAAAAATTGAATTATGCGACAAAAAATGGATAATTGGCAAAGAATCGACAGCGTTATTCGCTGGGCGAATATGACTATCAACTACTTTGCACTCTATATTGGATTGCCGCGGGGTGAAAACCTCTATCAGATAAAAAAGGGAAATAATGGTATTTCCCGGAACCTGGCCGACAAGATCGTGACCAAATTCCCGGAAGTCAGCCTGGCGTGGCTGCTTACCGGCGAGGGGCAGATGTTTGTGGACGAGAAATTATGCGGGGTGCAAATTCCGTTTTATCAGGTGGATGTCGAATCCCATATCACCCGTCTTGACGAGTTGGCCCCCGATCGGGAGATGGTGATTCCCCAACTGACCGGCTGCGACCTGGCTATGCTGTATAATGGAAAGGCTATGGGGTGTTCTATTCCGTCCGGATCGATCGTGTTCCTGAAAAAAATGACGCCCGAGGAGATTATTCCCGGACTCGAATACGTGATTGTCTGTCAAAAATCATAACTTTGCGGATAGTTCGCGACTTCGGAGCGGGATTCCGAATGGCGGTTGGTTGCTGCGGACCGGGAAAATTTCGACGATATTTTCGTCAAGGCTTCCGATATCGAGCAGGTATATCAGGTCGTGGGCAAGTTGGAAATTAAAATCTAAAATCGAATTATGTTTTCAGGAATCGTGGAAAGAACGGTGACGCTCACCGATATCCGTATCGAACAACAAAATAAGACCTTCACTTTTCGTGCGGATTTTTGCGGGGAGTTGAAGATCGATCAGAGCATTGCCCACAACGGCGTATGCCTGACCGTGGTGGATATTACGGAGGATACCTACTCCGTAACGGCAATGAAAGAGACGCTGCTGCGCAGCAATCTGGGCCAGTTGCAGGTCGGCGATATCGTCAATGTGGAGCGTTCGATGCGGCCCGATGCGCTGCTCGACGGCCATATCGTCCAGGGCCATGTGGATCAGACGGCCGTTTGTACGGCCGTCGATGATGCCGAAGGCAGCTGGTATTTTACGTTCAAATACGAACCTGCGGGGGATAATTGTACGGTGGAGAAAGGGTCGATTACGGTCAACGGTGTCAGCCTGACGGTCTGCAATTCGCAGGAGGGACAGTTCCAGGTGGCGATCATTCCCTACACCTATGAACACACCAACTTCAACCGGATCAAACCCGGTACGTTGGTCAATCTGGAGTTCGACATTATCGGCAAGTACATTGCCCGGCTCATGAAAAATTACCTGAAATGATGCCTATCAAAACCAAGGAGTTCGCTTCGCTGCTGGTTGCGGCGGTGGCTGCGATCGTCGTCGCGGCGGCCATGTGGCTGCTCGAAGCGGTGTGGTGGCAGACCCTCTGCGTGGCTTGCGCCGTGTTTGTCGGTATGACGTTACTGACGTTGTTTATTATTCGCAAGTACGTGGCTTATAAGCTGAAGCCGATCTACTCGATCGTACTTTCGCGTAACGTGCATACGCAGGAGATTCTGGATGAGCTCAAGGACAAGCACGTCGAAAACATTTCCGAGGAGCTGACCGCCTGGGCGGATACCAACGACAAGGAGATCGCGCGGCTCAAGGAAACGGAATCGTTCCGCAAGCAGTATCTGGGTAATGTGGCCCATGAGTTGAAAACCCCCGATTTTCAATATTCAGGGGTATATTTCGACATTGCTCGACGGTGGTCTGGAGGACGACCTGATCAACCGTAAATACCTCGAACGGGCCGAGAAGAGCATCGACCGTTTGATCGACATCGTCAATGATTTGGATACCATTTCCAAGCTCGAGAGCAATATGACGCGCCTGAAAATGGAGTCTTTCGACATCGCTGCCATGACGCGCGAGATTGCTGAACAGGCCGAAATCGAAGCCGATAAGAAGGGAATTAAGATTCAGGTAAGGGGGGCCGACAGCCTGCCTTCGCCTTTCTGGGTCTGTGCCGACAAGCATTTCGTCGGACAGGTGTTGGTCAATCTGATTATCAACTCGATCCGTTACGGCAAGGAGGGGGGTGTAACGCGAATCAAATTCCGAGATATGCTGGATAAGATCCTCGTCGAAGTCGAGGACAACGGCGTCGGTATCGCCAAGGAGGACGTGCCCCGTATTTTCGAGCGGTTTTACCGTACGGACAAGGGCCGTTCACGCGAGCAGGGCGGTACGGGGCTCGGACTGGCGATCGTCAAGCATATTATCGAAGCTCACGGCGAGCGAATCAACGTCCGCAGCGAGTTGGGAGTAGGAACGACCTTCTCGTTTACGCTCAAAAAGGCTCAAACAGGACATTCCCACTAATTTTGCATAACGTATGATCCTTCCAATAACCGTTGTCTGGGATTTCAATCCCGTCTTTTTTTCGATCGGATCGTTCGATATCCGTTATTACGGACTGATGTGGGTGCTGGCGATTCTCGGCGGCATGCTTTTCTTCGACCAGGTCTGTAAACGCGAAGGGCTGCCCCAGAAGGTTTCGGAGTCGATTTTCGTCTATGGCACATTGGCCACGATCCTCGGGGCCCGTCTGGGACACTGTTTTTTTTATGAACCGGGATATTTTCTTGCCCATCCCTGGGCCATCATTACGAAGTTCCGTGAGGGTGGCATGGCCAGCCACGGCGCTGCCGTCGGCCTGCTGATCGGTCTTTGGTTTTTTTCGCGCAAGAATAAACTTCCTTATATCTGGTCGCTGGATCGGATTATGCTACCGGTCGCTATCGGCGGCGCCATCGTCCGTCTGGGTAATCTGTTCAATTCGGAGATCGTGGGGGCGGTGACCGATGTTTCCTGGGGGTTCAAGTTCGTTCGGCTTTATCCGAATGTTCCCATCGACTCCATCCCCGTGCAACACCCGACCCAGCTTTACGAAGCGTTATGCTACCTGGTGATTTTCGGAATCCTTTGCTGGCTCTATTATGGGCGCGACCTGGGCCGGCGTCGTCCGGGCGTGATGTTCGGCGTGGGGCTGATCGGGATTTTCCTGACTCGTTTTTTCATCGAGTTCATCAAGTTGGATCAGGAGGCTTTCGAGCAGGGTATGCTGTTGAATATGGGACAGTTGTTGAGTATTCCGTTCATTCTGGTGGGGATTTATATGATTTACCGGGGCATGCACCGCTCTCCGGTAGATCCCGATACGGTGCGGGTGGTTCGACAGCAGACTGTCCGGCAGCAGGGCGGCAGTTCCAAGCCACGTAAACATCGTCGTATGAAATGATGCAGGACGAGGTAAATAAGATTGTTTTCAATGCGCTGGCCGACGGACGGGAAATTGGTTTCCGGGAGTCGGCTCGCTCGTTCCCGAATTTCGGAGTGCCTGGCGTGCATCGGCTCGGCAGTTGGAACGTCCTTCCCGGCGCATTGCCTTTCTCCTCTCCGAGCAACGGGGCGTTTCCGTGATAGACCTGATTGCTCGGGCGGGGGCTTGCGATGTTGCTGCGGCCGAAGATATCTATTCCCGGTGGCTCGACAAAGCCCGGGTGGAGGACGGAATCTCCATTCCGGGAGTCGGGGAGCTCAATCACCGCTACTTTCGGCTCGATCCGCAGCTCGATGCCGTTCTCAATCCTCTCGGACATGATCCGCTGCCGCTGAAACGCCGATATTCCCGGCTGCCCCTTTATCCTGGGGATCGCCTTGTTTTGTACGGCGGCTGTCGGTTACGGCATCTGGCAGTACGGAGAGTGGATGCGGCTGCCGTTCGTGGGCGATTCTGAAAAGCAGGAGGTCCTTCCCGTTGCCGAGGTCGTTTCATCCGTCCCGGCAAGAACCGGGAGCGAAACTCCCGAAGCCACCGGAGGTGATGCCGAATCCGGTGCGATAGACTTCGAGCCGGTTGCTGAGAGCCGTCCTGTCGAAACGTCGCAGGATGATGAGGCGGCTGGCGTCGGAACCCCTTCCGAGGGTGCGACGGATGCGGGCCGCGCCGATCTTGCGCCGAACACGAGGCGCCGGTTCCCGAGGTCGCCAGGATGATTCCCGGCAGAACGTATGTGGTTTGGGGCGTTTACAGCACCGAGGAGAATGCCCGGCGAGCCGTCGCCGAAGCCCGGGCCCGCCTGTCGGACACAAACTTCCGGATTTACTTTTTCGGGAAAAAAGTGGATGGTTTCCGTTTTCGAAAGCGATTCTGCTGCGGAGTGCCGTGACTTTATGAGAAATGCGGGGGCCGGTCTGAAGGAAGTGTGGCCCTATACGAAAAAACGATGACTTTTGCACTGATCCTGCGGCGTGCGATCGACTGGTTTTATCGGCGCCCTTTTTCTCGTGTGATATCCGAAACGGTTTTCCGTTACGGGGCCTGCGGTGCGATCACGCTGTCCGTGGATGCGGTCAGCTATGCCCTGATCTATCATTTTCTGGTTGCAGGCCGTTATTTCGACCTGGGATTCGTGGTTATGTCGCCGCATATCGCCTCTTTGGTACTGGTTTTTCCCATTACGTTCTTCACCGGCTTCTGGCTGAACCGCTATGTCGCGTTCCGCACGCTGCCTGTTGCGGCGGGCAAACAGTTGGGGCGCTATCTATTGACAGTCGTAGGATCTATTTTGCTCAATTACGCCTGTATGAAATTTTTGGTCGAGGTGTGCGGTCTGTGGCCGACTCCTTCCAAGTGTATCACATCGCTCGCCGTAGCTCTTTACAGCTACCTGGCGGCCCGTTATTATACGTTCAAGGGAATTTCTTCGGTAAAATAGAAGGGATCTGTACTCGATTTATAGGCCTTGCTCTTCGACATTTGGCTCGGAGTTGTCGTTGCTCGCAGTTTTCGGGTGTTTGCAGTCCGGATTTTTCCGGAAATACTTTTGTGCTGTTCGTGAATCAGGTGTGAGCATAATTCGGTGCAGATGGCATGGATTGGGGATGATTACGAAGTAAACAGGCGAAGCGGGTTTGAAAACCCGCTTCGCCTGTTTCGGTTCCTACCCTTATTTGCAGAGTTCGAGGATACGGCGGGTCACGTCGCCCGTGATGTTGCCCGCTTCGCCCAGCCGGGAGCCGCGCTCGTTGAAGCGACGGACGATCTCGTCGATCGTATCTTGCCCGATCTGCAATTCGTGCAGGCGAGTAGCCAGTCCCAGCGAGCGGAAGAACTCTTCGGTGGCGCGGATCGTCCGGTCGATGCGCTCGTCCTCCGAGCCTTCACGGATACCGAACACCCGCTCGCCGTATTGCAGGATTTTTCCCTTCTTCTGTTCTCGCATTACGCTCATCAGGGCCGGGAGTACGACCACGAG
>OKWF01000062.1_pt1 | contig 15298 bp, 19 predicted proteins | sample 1607031 | NCBI WGS metagenome assembly OKWF01 (sample SAMN04414079, study PRJEB24778) | human gut metagenome | material: faecal | host: Homo sapiens | reverse complement strand
CTTTGGGACAGTGGTGTGCGACGAATAAACCTGCTTTTACGAAAAACTTGTATGAGATAGAAAAAAATCAGGGAGATTCATATCAAATCTCCCGTTTTATTGTTACTTTTGCATACGAAGAGTTCTTTGAAGGTACGCAACGCGCAGAAGAATAATGCAGCAGATAACTAACCAAATCGTAACCTATTACTATCATGAGCGATTAACATACGCTCATTTCCAATAAATTACACTCTTTTCGTAACTTCCGGAGTCAAAATTACGAAATTTTGTACTGTTTAAATTTTGCAAATAAGACAAAAAAATATCTCAAATACGACAAAATACGCGCTTTTAATATTTTAACATATAAACAGCTACATAGTCGCTTCCGTAAATACGACAGATACGTCCGAATAGGTTGTATTCGTTCGCAGTTCGACCGGTAGTTCCATGAGTTGCGACACTTTCAGTGCAATCGCTCGGCTCATATAAATATCATCGTGCTTACCCTCGACAGCCCCATAGCTACCGTCGGGCTTTAACTCATACCACTCGATTTCATCCACGCCCGCTTGTCGCGTTCGATATAAAGGATTTCGCGCAGGCGTTTGGTCATCTGCGTAACAAGGTCTGTTTTACTGGCAGCGTTCGTGTGGAACCCGTAACGCTTCGGTCGTCCCTCGCGGATCTGTACGGGGTCTGTCCGCGAGAACAGATTATCATAGTGTTCTTTTATCGTGTCGAGAATCGTCAGCGTATGGTCTCCCTCCTGTCCTTTGGGGTCGAGGCTGTTCGCTTCGACGGCCAGCAGTGCATGACAGAACCACTCGGCGACCTGCACGGCCCGCCACACCGTCAAATCTTGGTCGAGGTGAAAACGATAGGTGGCGATACACTCCTCCACACCGCCGTCGATCATCGCCGCGCGGTCGATTACCGAAATCACGCTGTAATCGGCATTGGGGTTACGGCCGCCGATGTCGAGTGCCACCACATAACGATCGGCGATGCGGCGTGAGGTGTCGGGTAATTTCCATACGTAGAAATCACCTGTCGGCGTGGGCACGAAACGAATGTTTTGCAGCACTTCGGGGGCCACACGTCGCATCGGCCACCAGCTCGCCGACATAGAGCGGCTCGCGGGTATATGGCCGGAGTTGCCGAACGTAGAGCGGATCGTGCGCGGGGCGCCCGGTGGTCTGGAACGCTTCTTCGGCTGTTGAGGGAAACTCGCTGCACATCTGCCAATCGGTCGAATACTCGCGTCGCTTCTCCCTGTACCAATTCAATCCTTCCAGCGTTGCGCCGGCATGGAATCGCGCCAGCTCGTCGCGTGTCATGGAGTGCACGAACTCCGTCTTTTGCCGCTCGCTGACGAACGGCTTATAATATATGTCTATCTCGTACCATGCCACGAATAACGGCGTATAGGCCGATCGTCCGTCCACCGCCTCGCACCATGTATCGTGGAAAAAGTTGCCGATTCCTTTGGCCGTCGATTCCAGCACGACGACCGTGAACGGCTCGCGCGGCACGGAGCCGAGAATCGTCTGTATCACATCTTCCGGTTTGCGTTCCTTCGTTTTTTTCCACAAACCGACTTCTGACAAATGAGCCATCTTCATATCACCCGAACGGAGGCTGTCAGGCTTCTGCATGGAGCCGATCGAGACGACACAATCCCGATCGACGAGCATTTTATTTTTACTCGAACCTTCGAAATTACAGAATTGAACGGAACATATTTCGACCGGATGCCGCCGGGCCATGCGCGAATACATCGCACGGATCGTTCGCGCCTGATCCTCCACGTCGGCCACGATCACGCTGTTCCATCCCGAACGATGGAACAGTTGTATCCATGCCATGAACATCTGCACGACCGTACTGCCGCCCCATTGCCGGGCTTTGAGCAGCACGATACGCACGGGCTTTCCCGCGAATAGGTCACAAAGAAGGATGCGTACCAATTTGAGTTGCGCCCATCGCAGCTTGAACGGCACAAGGCGGCCCGACGTTTTGTCGAAGATTTTGACGCACGAAATACACCAAAACTCGAAATCATATACAGCGCGGAGCCTATGAACGGCCCTGCACATTGCCCCGGGGTCGATCGCCTTCTGCGACGGCATAACGTTCGACCCCGCCGGCAGCAATAATAGCGGCGACGGTCGGTGTTATCGCCATATAGACAGGGATAAGAACATAGCTGTCAGACGTAAAATAAAGCCGGACACGCTCGATGGGTGACCCTTCGCCGGTGAGAGGATTGTACGAAGCAAAAAGTCGCTTTACCCGAATTTCATTCTGAGCCAGTATTGCCCGGACATCAGATGCGCCCGTTGATGATACGCCGGACATAATTCGGACTTAACCCGATCACGGGGTCTTTGGATATCATATCCACGAAATAAGTCTTGGACAGATATTTCAGCCGTTCGGGATTCTCGGCCCGTTCACGTGCGAGCATCTCTTCGTAACGGCGGCGTATTTCGTTGTGTCTCTTCAAAATCTTTTCGGGAACCTCGTCCCGCACCCGTTTTCCTTTGCTCATAGTGATATGTTTCTGCGTTCACCGCAATAATAGCGATAATTATAACTTCTTGAAAACTAACAAACAACATACTTTTACAACAGAATATATCACGCACAAAATCAATCGGTAAAAATGCAGGAAGAAAACACCGTTCAAGAACAGGAACAAACGCCGCGCGTCTCGCGTGTGCGCGAATACATGACGGCCAAATTCCCCGACAGGGAATTCGGCGACGACAGCGAGCTGGAACAGGCACTTTACGATTATCTCACGCAAAGCGACAAAAAGATCGCAGGCCACGAAGCGGCCAACAAGACGATCATGGAGGTCGTACAAGCCTATCCCGAATTTGCACAAATCATCGAGGACGTGGCCAACGGAATCCCCGTACAGGTCGCTATCGCCCGGCAGTTCGATCCATCGGAGTTGGCCGTGCCGGAGGGAGAGCCGGACTACGAAGCCTACAAACAAGCCGCCGAGGAACGCACCAAACGTCTCGCGGACATGAAAGCCCGTGTCGAAACCCGCGAAAAGAATATGGCCCGAAGCAAAACGGACGTCGATGCGTTCTTCGCCGAACAAGGGCTGAGCGAGGAAGAGCAGCAGCAATTCGTCGCATGGGTAGACAACGAAATCCTCGCCAACCTGCTCGACGGCAAGGTGAACAAAGAAATCCTTACGAAACTCTATCAAGGATGGGTGTACGATACGGCTGTCGCCGAGGCCCGCGAGACAGGTAAGGTCGAAGGACGCAACGAACAAATCGAGACCCGCCGTGTACGAACGCAAAAGACCGACGGACTGCCGGCAGACGGCGGCGGCGTTGAGGCAACATCTGCCGTCAAAACGGACAAAGATATAATCGACGAGGTGATAACTCGCCGCAACAAACGAAGATTCTAATCAATTACCGACAATATGAAAAACAACAAATTTCTCTACGGCCTGTTCGCCGTCTGCGCATGTGCCGTAAGTGCGTATCTGTTTCATGAACTCCTCGCATGGTTCGCGCCGGACGATCTGGGCGGGGTTCTCGTGGCTGCCGGCAGCGCAGCGGCGACCGCCGATCAGACGATGCGGGGCACGGTTCTGACCACCAAGACGCCGAAAAAAGACGGGACGATCGAGGAACAAGACATCAACCGCCCGACGATTTCCAAGAAGATCACAAAGATCAACCCGTCGCTGTTTCCGATGGATACAATCCTGCGGGAAATCGAGACCGTCCCGTGCAAATCAGTCGAATATCAGTATTACAGCGTGCGCGGACGCGGTGTGCAAAGTAAGATCAAAAACGGCCTACGCCGTCTCCGGCGAAGCGAGCGGAGCGAAACAAATCACCGTAACGAACGCGCACATCTTCTCGGTGGACGGCAACGTGCTGTTTCCGACCTTCGAGGTCGATAACGACACGAAGGTCGCCTCTCCCGTCGCATCGGGCGGCATCTCGCTCAATCCGCTCATCTGCCACATCGTCGCCACAGACGCTATCAGCCAAGACAAAATCACGATTTTCCCGCTCAACGCGGCAACGCTGCCCGCGCTGCCGGCCGATACGCCGCTCTATCGTCTCGGCGTCGCCAAGCACGAAAACGCGGGTATGTCCGAAGACCCCAGCCAGATGCCGTACAGCGACAGCAACTACTGCCAAATCCACATGACGACCGTATCGGAAGGTCTCTACCAGAAACTCACCGAGAAAGACGTACAGTTCGGGCTGCTCGACATGAAGGAACAGGCGCTTCTGGATTTCCGCATGACCAACGAGGCCGATGCGCTGTTCGGAGTGAAGCAGCAGATCGTCGATCCCATCTCCCGAAAGGTGAAATACATGAGCGACGGGATGCTCCGCAAGATCGACAAACGCCTCGACATGGGGACCGAGAGCAAGATCACCAACGACCTTATCTACGGCTGGGCCTCGGACATCTTCTGCGGCAACAACGGCAGCGAACGCCGCGTCATGTTCTACGGCAAAGACTTCGGCCGCCAGATCGCGGGGGCCTCTACCGTCGTCAACAGCTCGAAGCCGGTAATACCGAGGTCGTGTTCGGTATCACATTCCACCGTATCGCCACGCCCGATGGAGAGCTGCTGATGAAGCCCCACGACCTGCTGAACGAATACGGATACAGCAAGGCCGCAATCGTGATCGATCCTGCGAATATCTATCGTGCCGAGCGCAAACCGCTGGAAGCGACGGAACTCGAACGCGATAAGGTCGGACTTTCCCGCTCGACGGACGTGCGAATCGACGAAAGCCATACGCTCGCAGTTCTCAACCCCGACACCCATGCGGTTATCACGGTAAAATAAACACACCATAGCAGAGGTACGACCTCTGCTGCCTAAACAGACCTACGACATGGCTACATTCTATGTACTCAACAACAAGAAATACCGCACATCCGTCCGCCTTCGGGACGGACGGCTGGAAGCGATACGTTTCGAGCCGGAGGTTTACTTCGGCGGTATCGGCCAAAGCACCTATACCACCTCCGATCCGGAGGTTATCGAAGCTCTCAAAAAACATTATGCCTACGGAACTACTTTCTGGGAAAAGGAACCGACCGCAGAGGCCGACACTTCGGCACCGAACGACATACCCGTCGATTTGGAAGCGCTACTGCCCGACCCTGACAACGCGATTCGGGAGGAAACCGTAACGTCGGTGGCATCCGCCCGGGCATGGCTGCAAGCCAATCTCGATTACGTCATTCCGGCAGGCATGAAGAAGGACGACATCAAAATCGAAGCGGCGAAACGAAACGTACTGTTCATCCAATGGTAGGAATGCGCAAATACATCATCACAAAGGCACTGCGGTGCATCGACGAGGTTTACCCCGACGATAACGATGCCAACGGGCCGCACTTTCCGTTGGAGGAGTTCATCGACGAAGCGGGCAGGCGGGTGTTGCTGGCTGCTCCGTTGCACGTAATCCCGAATCGGGCTGCTCTTACGGAGTGCGTGTTGAGGCCGCACACCGACGGAAGCGGCGAAATCGACCTGCCGGACGATTTTCTCAAACTCGCACGCTTGCGTATGGAGGGCTGGCAGCGTCCGGTGCTGGCGGCGATTCCGGAAGAACATCCCGCCGCCCGACGTCAGTATCACCCCGTAACGCGGGGCGGTACGGCAAAACCCGTCGTACTGCTTACACACGGTGGGACACGGCTCCGGTATTTCAGCGTAACAGAGGCACAGCACCGCATCGCCGAAGGTGAATACATCGCTTACACGAGCCTCGACGACACCTACCCCGAACGGCTCGCAGAGACTACGGCATGGATGCTCGGAGCATTGGTATTAGGCGTGGCCAACGATGCAAACGGAGCGAAAACGGCCGAGGCACGCGCAATGGAAATACTCTCTGCATTATGAAATTCGACGTGAAGATAGACTGCATGGCGCTGTTCAACGAGTGCATGGATCAAACGCTCATCGACTACCGCAACCGCACGACAGAAACCGGACAATCCATCGCGGCGACGCATACGCTCGACCGGTCGCTGCTCGATACGTTCTACGTCAATCTTCACAGCGTGTCCAAGGCCCTCCGTACAGCCCTCCGAAAACAGGTCTGCGAGGTGCTGTTCATCCCCGACCTGTTGCAATATCGGATGTACCTCGACCCCGGCATACCACCGGAGAGTATCGCAGTTGAGGTAAAAGACGCGCTGAAATACGGGATGCTCTGCTGGTGGTACGGCGGGCGGGACATTCCGCTGTTCCAACTTTACCGCTCCTTATACGAAACCACAGTAGAAAGGCTGCGCGACCAGATACGCAGTACCCATACCGAAAGACCTTACCGCATATTATGATTACGCGCGAAAACAAACTCTTCCGGCTGTCATGGCTCAAATCCAACCTTTTCCGTGCTACGAGTACGGAGACGGCCTACAACGCCCGCATGTTAGAAAACGAGACAGGGCAAGATATGTTCGACCGATACGCCATGACGATCGACGAGCGCCCCTTCTTCGACGAGCACATCGCGCAAGCGTTGCTCGCCCTGTTGCATCATTTCCGACGCATTGTACCGGACTGCCAGCCGATAACGACCGAGGGCGACGCATGCGGCCTTACGTTCGCAGCCCGCGTAAGCCGCGACGAAGATGAATTTTACAGCCACGCAGAGCTGCAAGGCGTCGAACGGAGCGCCACCGAAATATTGCGCTACTATATACTCGCCGAATGGTATTTGTCGATTCGCGCCAATGATCTGTGGACTGCCTATACACAAAAACTCACCGCAGCCGTCGCCACGCTGTCGTCCTACCTGTTCCGGTTTTACCGTCCCGTATTACGACGCGCCCATCGGGTATCTCCGTGCCCCGAAGAATATTCGCAGCACGGAGAAATACAAATCATCGACGCAGGCCTGGTTTAACAAGTCAATATCAATGCAATGGAATTAAATACTATTCACCTAACGGATGCTTTGAACGGCCTGAAATCGCTTCCCGATGAATCGGTGGACTGCATCGTTACGTCGCCTCCCTATTGGCAGATGCGAGACTACGGCATCGGCGGAATCGAGTGGCCGGACGGTTGGTTCGGACAGTTGGGTTTGGAACCTACACGCGATAGTTACATAGCGCATTTGTGCCACATCTTCGACGAGTGCCGTCGAGTATTGAAATCCTCCGGTTCATTGTGGGTAAATTTGGGAGACACATACAGCAATCCGCCTAAATACAACCGACCGCAAAAGATCGAATGGCACGAACATTCAAAAAACAAATTCATGCCTAAATAATCAACAGGTCGATACAGCACGCCTTCGTATCCTCCGTAAATCATTGTGCAATATTCCGAATAAGTTTGCCGATGAAATGATCTTCCGCGAGTGGATTCTGCGCAATGAAATCATTTGGCATAAACCGGCCTGCATACCGTCAAGCGTCCACGACCGCTTTACGGTAGATTTGAAAAGATATTTTTCTTTACCAAAAACTGCCGTTATTACTTTCAACAGCAATTCGAACCTTATGCCCCTGCAACGTTCATCCGTTATCAGAGGCCCCATAATCTGAGTGGAAAAGGAATAGAATACCGGAGAATCAGCGGACGGCCCAAAGGAAAAATCGACATAAATCCTCACGGACGGAATATGCGATGTGTATGGCGCATCCCGTATGAACCGAGTAAAGAGGCGCATTATGCCATGTATCCAATGCGATTGGTCGAAATTCCAATTAAAGCCGGATGTCCCGAAAGCGGAATCGTCCTCGACCCTTTCATGGGTAGCGGCACGACGGCGTCGTAGCACGACGATTAGGAAGAAAATACATCGGATTCGAGCTGAATCCCGACTACATCGACATTTGCCGGAAACGGCTGAAACAAGGCAATTTATTTTCATAAAACCACATCAAATGGAAAATCACGAAATATTGCGATACATCGTCGATCTGACCGGTATAGAAAGCCGTGCATTTCATCGGGCGCTCCTGCTCGAAGCAGTCGTTTGGTGTGCGATGATCGGCGCCGTGATAATCGACTTTACGACCGGTATCCGTAAAGCAAAAGTATTGAAAATACCCAGAGACAGTCATGGTTTCAGACGTTCGTTCTCGAAATTCGGCGACTACGGGAAAGTAACGGGAATGCTCATGTTATTCGACCTGCTGGCTATTCTGTTCGGCATCTATTCGCTTCCGTATGCCTCCGGCGTGGCGGCCGTGGGTGTCGTCTATACCGAGTATCGTTCCGTCCGCGAAAATCTCAAAGCGATAAAATCCTCGGCGGTGGAGATGACAACTATCGTAGAGTTGTTGGCCAAAGCCAAAGACCCTAAAAAGATAACCGAACTATTGCTCCAATACAATGAGGTGAAAAATAACGCCAGCCGGCAACAACCTAAAAATAACGAATACGAAATGAAAATCTTGATCGACAACGGGCATGGCCGCGCCACGGCCGGAAAACGCTCTCCCGTATGGCCCGACGGGAAACAACTCTTCGAATACGAATTTAACAGGGACATCGCCCGACGAATGCATGAGGCGCTGACCGCACGCGGGACCGACAGCGTGCCGGTCGTTCCCGAAATCGACGATATTCCGCTGGCGGAACGCACCCGCCGTGTGAACGAGATCGCCGCACAGGTCGGCCCGGAAAATTGTCTGCTCGTCTCGATTCATGTCAACGCCGGAGGCGGCACGGGATGGGAAGCGTGGACATCCGTCGGAGAAACGGAAGCGGATAACTATGCGACGATCTTTTACGAAGAAGCCGCCCGTGCATTTCCCGAACAGAGGATGCGTATGGACACGACGGACGGCGACCCGGACAAAGAGGCGCATTTTTATCTGCTCCGACATACGACCTGCCCGGCCATTATCACCGAGAATTTCTTTATGGACACGGAGGCCGATTGCCGGCTGATTCTCTCGGAGGAGGGCCGCAAACGTGTAGCCGACATGCACGTTTCGGCGCTGCTTCGCTGTATCGAATATCACCGAAACAAATAACCTGTCGCTATGAAAATCTATTACGATTCCAAACTCGCAAAGAGCCTGTTGTTCGGCTCGTTCAAAACCTGCATGTTCTTCGGCGTCGTGCTGACCGAGTACACCGCATTGTCTGAAAAAGTGAAACGGCATGAGGGGATTCATGTCCGGCAATATTGGGAATGTCTCGCCGCCAGCGTCGTATTGTGGTTTCTCCTCCATGTAGGAGCCGCGTTGCTGGGCGGCCATGTATCCGCATGGTGGCTGTTGTTCGTGCCGACGACCTTCTACCTGTTGTATGGGGTCGAATGGCTGATTTCTTACGTCTATCACATTCTCCAAGGCGATGCACGCGACCGATGGAACGACGCAGCCTACCACGCTTCCGCCTTTGAGATGGAGGCATACGCGCACGAAGCCGAGGCCAACTACCTGTCCTCGCGCCGTTGGTTCGCGTTCGTCAAATATTACGAAAACTCTGATGCATCATGAAACGCGCCTTACTCATAGCCTCCGTTCTGTCGCTCTGCATGGTAAGTTGTTCACCCAGCAGGGTATTGGTGCAAAGCCGCCAGACCGATAGCGTGCGGATAGACGAGAAAATCCGGATTCGAACGCAAATAAAATATGTTCCGGTCATCGTACATATTCCCGATCAGCAAACGAGCGTAATAGCCGAGCCATCCGACACATCGCACCTCGAAACGAAATATGCCGCCTCCGATGCCTTCATACGTCCCGACGGGAAATTATATCACGACTTACGGAATAAGCCGCAAGAGAAGTCCGAAATCGTCCCCGTCGAGATTACGGACACAACGGCGACGAGTACGATCGTCCGGCAGGAACAAGAGCGGATCGAGGTACCCGTACCGATGCCCCTCACATGGTGGCAGCGGTTCTGGAATATATCGGGAAAAATCGCATGGGGACTGCTGGCCGGAGCGATTATCGGTATCATCGTGCGACGAAGATTATAGTTATGGAGAGTTGCCGTGCCCATACGATCATTGCAGGAACGAGCTTCGCCATGCTGATTACCGCGTTGAGGGACGACGTGGAATTACCGGAGGAATTGCCCGACACGATTCCCTCCGCGTGGCTCGACAACCTCGACCGTTACCGCATCGTGCTGTTGTTATCGACCTCCAAACACGGCCCGAAGGCGATTGCCGGAACCGCTGCGGAATACGAACTGAAAATCGAGCGACGCGACAGCGCTCGCTACTTCGTAAATATTCCGGCCTCGGCGACCGAGGAAATGGAGGAAGGCGAAATTGTCCTTACCGTCGAATTGCAGGATACGCAGACCGATACGGTAATGAAAGCCGAACGGCGCACGGTTCCACTTGTCAAAGCAAGACTATGAAACTACTCTGCATATTGCAACAAGGCGATTTGTCCGTAACCGACGGCTCGGTTCTTTCTCACCGACTTTATTTCGACTTCGCAAACCGCATAGGCATCGACGGAAAAGACGGTGAAGATGGAACAGACGGAACGGACGGATTGACGCCGGAAATCGGCAAGGATGGAATTGGTGGATCGGAGACCGAAATACCGGAGTACCGGCCGTCGCATTCCGCAGTTACGCATCGCTGGCCGCCTTCCCGAAACAGGGGAATAACGACATGCTCTATCTGGATGAAACAACGAACCGGTTTTATCGCTGGGACGCGCCGGCACAAAACTATCGCACGGTCAGCCCCGACTACAACGACATCAAAATAATCGACGGCGGAAACGCACAATTCTAAACTACATGGCCACGATAACGGTAAAAAGCAAAATCATCGTCCGCAACGATACCGACGCGAATTGGGTATCGGCAAATCCCGTGCTGCTGAAAGGCGAAGCCGGATATTGTACAGACAAACTCTGCCTCAAATTCGGCGATGGCTCGACGAAATGGAACGACCTCCCCAAATTCGGCGGACAATCCGTTATCATTCAGAGCACGGCGCCTTCGGATGGAAGCAACATACCTACGAGGAGGGGACATTTTGGATCGACCTTTCTGCATCCTCTCCCGAAATCTACATATTGATCCAACGGGAGAGCGACAACCGCGAGTGGCTCCAACTCATCACGGCCGAGGCACTCGCAGCAAAAGGGGCGATGCTGGCAAAGGATTTTGCAAAGGAAAGCGAAGCCGGTGCCAAGACCGGATATGTCGATAAGGCACTCTCAGCCGACAAGCTCAAAACGGCCCGAGCTGTTACATTGGCAGGAGCCATCACGGGAAACACGACCTTCGACGGTAGTAAGGACATATCTATCGAAACATCGCTGAAACCACTCGAAGAACAGGACATCCCTGAGCTGTCTTTATCTAAAATCAAAGACGCAGGAACGGCGGCCGCGTGCAACACGGGCACCGAAGCAGGACAAATACCCGTAATCGGGGAGGGCGGAAAGCTCAACGAGGCACTGATCCCTCAGCAAACACTTACGACCGACAATGTGAACGAGGGCAAAAAAAATCTTTACTATACGAATGAGCGAGTAACCAATTACTTGCAAGACACCGCAAACACCTTTGTAATGGATGGAGGAAACGCATGATGAATGAACTGATAACCATACACACCCGATTTCAACACAGGCGGGCGACAGCGGCTCGCTGGGCAGAAGTCAATCCCATATTACGAGAAGGAGAACTCGGCATAGAACTCGATACACGGCGTATGAAATTTGGCGACGGCGTAACGAGGTGGAACAGTCTGGAATATTGCTCGAAAGAGATTCTTCCGGCATCGGCCACAGAGCTGGGCGGGATAAAAGCCGAGGGGAAAACTAACGGATATAGCGTCGAAGTACGCATAGACCCCAACACACACAAATTATACGTGCCAGACTATCCCCAAATTCCAAAACTCGGAGCCGTAGCAACCAGCAACGACTACAACGACCTCAATAACAAACCCGATATTCCGGCCCAATATTCGCTGCCCGCAGCATCGGAAACCGCACTCGGAGGCATAAAGGCCGCAAGCAAAACCGTAGAATATACCGTTGAGGTAAAGAAAGACCCTGCTACGCACAAACTCTATGTCCCGGCATCGACGGTATCGGGAGAATCGCCCGATAACGGAATATTGCCCGGACTGATCGTGAAAATAAGTTACAAACGACAGGATAAAAGCACACATTTTACGAACGAGACAGCGGCAATAATGAACGGCGACATTTATTTCCGTCCGTTATGCAGTCTCGAACATTTCAATCGAATCTTACCCAACTTATATATCGGGCTGGCAAGGTGTAATTCCCGTTCACATAAAATAATCATGCAAAAGCCCACAAAAAAACAAATAGGTTGGCATATCGTGGGAAACCCGTCCTATAAACTTTCTTCACAAGAACGGTATCCGCAGAAAACCGTATTTACCGAAAAATTCAATGACCACCCACGTTGGACATGGAACGACACAGTACCAGTGGCTGTCGCCGACTTAATTTCGGAATATCACGGAGAATGGATCAAGTTTCCGTATGATCTGGAAACGATTGCCAGACGTTTTATTTATATGTATCAAATACAATATCAGACGCCAAAAATATATACGGTTCTTCCGATCGACACGCTACAAGGGACACAAGTTAAAGACGGTTTCCTTAAAATAAGTACCATTCGTCGCAGAGTATCATTGGATATGTCTCGAACTACGGCAAGCGATTTTTACGCCTCGGTAAACCTCGGATTGTGTTTTTGTCGGTCCGAGACCGAGCCGCCGCATTTACAACGAACATTATTAGGACCAATTCTGCCTCAACGAGTGATAATCGTCCGTAAATACGGTCTCAACAAAGTTACTATTTGATGAAAAGCCCTGAAAGAAGAAGTCGCATCACAAAATAGGTCTCCAAGAGGGAGCGCAAATGTATCGGTTAAGACTGGATGCTGAGCCATCTGTCATTGGTAAAAACTGGAACCCCGAAAGGCGGTACTGTCATTGGTTAGAACTGTTTGCTACACCCTCTTGGTTTTTATTTATTTTTGAGATCACTCCGATTCTACTCATCTAAAAAAATTCTTGCCCGCAATATTTGGTATTTTGGCATTTTTTGCCTTACTTTTTGTTCCCGCTTCCCGATTATGGGGGTATAAGCAGGCCCGGAGAGGTGGGTGAGTGGCTTATACCACCGGTTTGCTAAACCGGCGTGCGGGGTAACTCGCACCACGAGTTCGAATCTCGTCCTCTCCGCAAAATGAAAACCACCGATTTTTTTGGTGGTTTTTTCATATCCAAAAGGTTTTCTAATAGTTTTCCAAAAATAATTTCATCCCGATATTTTCTATATAGATACATAATTTTCTCTATCATATTATTTGCATAATATAAATTTATAACTTACTTTTGCAGTGTAAGATACAAACACGAGAACAGACACAAAAAATCGCAAGAATTATTTGTAGAAAATTTTTCAGTTCTCCGGTTTGCTAAACTGACGTACGGGATTACTGTACCGGGGGTTCGAATCCCCCACTCTCCGCAAATTAAGATTTTACAAATAAAAAAGGTTACGACAGATGCGTAACCTTTTTATTTTTCCAGAGCGTCTGCAAGCGAGTTCCCGCACTCCGGAAAAGTGAAAAAGTATCCGTGTAAAGAGCGGATTCCGTTTATTCATCGACTTTGCAGGGACTCTTCCATTATGGGAAGGACGAGCGGCACGTGGTAACACGAAGTCAATCCCCTTCTCTCCGCAGAACAAAAGATACCCGGATGGACCGGGAAAACGATAAAACAGGATTGAGTTTACTCCGACCCTATTTTTTTATTCGAACAACGACGTAAAGTTATCTTCTCAATCGGTGCAAAAAGCCCACGCACGCCAACGGAAAAAAATCAAATCCGATCGTTGTCATTCATCTCCCGGCCATAGCGGATTGCCTGCGCCCGGATCCTCTATTCGAAGATACTTTCGCTACCTTCCGATAAAATCGGGAAATAGGGTTTCCAATACAAACGCAGGCTATTCAACCGAAAAACAGAGGGATAACCTCAACAAACCAGATCGGATAATTACACAGACCGTTCCAAAACCAGGCTTGTCAGGCGAAATAGCGGAGGCAGAAGCCAATAGAACAAAAAACCCATTGGATTGCATATTAAGACACAACAAATGCGTTTTTCAGTCGTAAAAGCTTGAAATATAGACTTTTTTCCGGGGGGGGGAAATTGCGCTTTTTTGTTTGGTTTATTACGCGAATAAACTCTACTTTTGTAATCGGAAATGACCTGCCAGGCAAGACAGGCTTCTGTTTCCAGAGGTTCGGTGTCGTTTCTGGGTCAGAAACAGAGATCCCGGGTGCCGAAAACAGAATCGCACACGATTCGTTCTGCGGCCAACCTTTAGTTGCTGCGCGGTGGAAATCACACAAAAACCGCGGGGGATTGTGGAGTATGCCCTTTTCACAAATACGGTACATACTTTTAGCACACCGCTCCTCCGAGAAAACAGACACAGGGCAGCGAATCGATACGCCACTGAATCCTCTTCCGACCTCGAAAGATCTGCAAAAGAGTTTTACGGTCGGATTCGGCAAAACCGGCGCACCTGCTACGGCCGCAGGAGAAAAGGAATCGGACCTGCAAACAAGATCGACAGACGAAGGGCGCCCCCGGAGCGATGCAATTACGATTTCGGGACATTCGGCGGGACCTAACACCGCCTCCAAATTATGTCAGACAAAAACGGCGAAGAGTGCTGGTATGCACTGAAAGTATTTTATAACCGGGTATTCGAACTCGAAAAACAGCTCTCGCAGGAAGGAGTGCGGAGTTATATTCCCCTGCTCCACGAAGACACCGTCGCCGGGGACAAAAAGATACGGAAACGCAAACCGGCCGTTTCGTCCCTGATGTTCATCCGCCAAAGCGAACACTATCTGCTCGAATTGCAGGACCGGATGAAAGCGAGTTGTCCGTTCATGGCCTACTTCGACCGGGAAACGAAAAAACCGGCAGTCATTCCGGACCGGGAAATGGAGCTGTTCATGCAGATCACTTCCGCCGACACTTCCGACCTGGAATATTTCAGCGACGAAGCGATCGACTACCGTTCCGGCGACAAGGTCCGGGTCACGGGCGGCCCGTTCAAGGGAGCCGAGGGGTACATCAAGCGGATCCGGGGCAACCGCCGCCTGGTCGTCGCTCTGGAAGGCATCATCGCCGTAGCGACGACTACATCCCGGGACGTTTCCTGGAAAAAATGCCCGAAAACTGACCTTCGCGCCTCGAACAATGAAAGTTGCACGGTAATTGTCGGAAAACGGGACAGCGGTCCTGCGGGTCTTAAACCCGACGCCCTG
>OKWF01000061.1_pt1 | contig 15354 bp, 12 predicted proteins | sample 1607031 | NCBI WGS metagenome assembly OKWF01 (sample SAMN04414079, study PRJEB24778) | human gut metagenome | material: faecal | host: Homo sapiens | reverse complement strand
TTTCCGCAGCGCCGATCTGCGATTTCGACTTCGAAATACGTTCGATCTGCTGGTCCGCTACGATCGTCATTCGTAATCCTGATAAACGAAAGGGTGATGTAGAGCGGAGTCCGCAGGTCGAATGTCACCCGAAGGGTTTCGACGACCGGGCATTTTCGGTGACCGATATTTTGTCGATCTTTACGTTGGAGATGTCGGTTTGTTCGTCCAGATGAAGTGTGACGATTCGTTCCTGGGTATTGATATCTTCGGGTGCGCAGGTGAAACCTTCGCCTTCGACACCGAGGATTTGCAGCGTGACGACCGGATAAGGAATCGAATTTTCGATGCAGGAGGTCAGCAGCAGGAGTATGCCGATAAGTATATGTCGGAGATGTTTCATCATGCTTTGTTGGCTTTCTTGTTCCATAGATGAACGGTAACGCCGATGCGGATATTGAGCAGGTTGAGCCGGAACCGCATTTTCGAAGCGGTTCGTTGCCCGATCTCGTTGCCGTCGGCATCTTTCTGTTTGATCTTGGTGTATTCGATACCGCCCAGTCCGAAGGAAATGGTGCTGCACACGTCGGGAAGATATAAACCGCCAGACCCGGGTTGAACCCGAGCGACAGTTTCAGGTCGTCGCTGAACGTGCTTCTGAGGGTGCCTTCGGTTTCGTAGGTAAACTCCGAATTACCGGTCTTCATCGAAAGATCTACTTCACCGAAAAGCCCGAAGTGTCCTTTGCTGTCCAATCCCGCATAGGAGCGGAAATAGAGGCCGACCGACAGTGCACTGCTTTGCAGGTGGAGGTTTTTGAAGGCCAGATTGACGTCGTTTTGCTCTCCCAGATTGAAGTTGCCCGTATCCAGCGTTCCGTTGATGTTGGTGTATCCGAAACGGACGCCGGCCGACATGTTGTCCTTGAAGAAGTAGCCTACGGAGGGGTTGATGGTGAAGATACTGCCGTTCAGATTCAGGTTGTCCAGGATCAGCAGGTAGTCCGTGTCGTCGCTTGAGAGGGTGCCGTAAGATACGGTGAGGCCCAGGGCGATTTCACCTGCGTAGGCGAATTTGATTTTGTTGATTTCGCGGTCGATTCTCCGTTTCATCGGCAGGAATCGTTGTTTCCGACGTACCGGGGAGACCGAGGTCGGCATCGATGCGGACGAGTCGCTCAGATCGGCGTAGAACGTCGGGGCCGGAAGTTCCTCGATGACAGGGACGGTCGTCGGAACCGGAGTGGCGGAGAGGCTGTCCTGCAGGCGGGAAGACGGAAGTGCCCCCGGGAATGTCGGTTCCTGGGCTCGGAGCATGGAAACCGTTGCGACGGCTATCAGTATGGTAAAAATCAGTCGTTTCATCGTATTTCCGCGTTATAGATAGAAAGATACTCCCAGTCCGATCGACAGGATATTGACCTTGAAATTCATCAGGCTCGAAGTTCGCTTTCCGACGGTTACCTGGTTGTGTACTTGGCGTGTTCGGGTGTAGGAAAGACCCATTACGCCGATATTGACTTCGAAAGCCAGGTTGTTGGTCGCGAAGGCTACCAGGCCGGGCGATATGCCGATCGAGGCGGAGAAATTGGTTTCGTAAGTGCCCCGGATCGGGGAGTCCGCAGCGAACCGGGATTGGCCGCCGCCCAATGTCAGGCTGGTTTCGTTGAACAGGGCGAAGCGCTTGTTTTGTCCCAGAGGGATGTACTGACGCCAGATGAAAGCTCCGGAGTAGTTGTGTTGCAGTGCGTTGTAGAAATCGACACCGAGGTCGATGTCGCTGCCCAGTTTGATGCTGCCGCTATCTATGCGGAGCAACGAGCGGGAATAGATGAATTTGACGCCGATAGCCATGTTGTCCCGGATCGCGTAGGCGATCAGGGGGGTGACTTTGAAGGTGTAGCCGTCTGAGTTGATATCTTCGATTACCAGAAACGTGTAATCTTTGTTCGTGTGGGTGGAATAGGAGGCGGAGGCTCCGAAAATCCATTGTCCCCGGGGGACGAACTGGTTGGACATGGAAGTCAGGCCCCGTTCTGCGCGAGGATCGGCCTTACGCCCCGGGGCGGATTCCATCGGAGCAGGCGATTGTGCATCGGTTCGAAGCGGATGTTCGGGCCGAGGGCTTTCGGAGCCCGTGTTCACGGTTTCCGAAGAATCGGGTTGCGGTATTGCCGAATCAATCGCAGGTCCCGGAGCGGCCTGCGATTGATTGCTTGCAAAACATAGACACAGTGACAGTGTCAGTGTCAGGATGGCGACGGTTCCTCGCATGAAAATCAATATACAAATTCGATGTCGTCGATATACATTCTGCTCTCCTTGTTCCCTTCCATGTAGTCACCGCGGTAGCTCGCCGAGGCTGTTACCATCAGGTAATTGGGCTTTTCATCACTGCGGTATTCGATGGGAATTACGATCTTTTTCCAATCGCTTTGGGAGGTATCGTTGAGCCAGTCCCCGTGGCCGTAGATGGGGCCTTCGGGCAGGCTTTCCTGGGAAGGATCGAAGAAGGTGCTCTGGTCGTTTGTGTCGATCTTGTGGTAGGAGCTCCATTTGCCCATGCAGACGAAGAAGCGGGCCTTGTCGCCGGACCCGACCGTCCCTTTGTACCAGAATGTGATCGCTTTGGGACGGGCGTTGAAGGTGAACGGACGACCCATATACACATCGCCTTTAGTGATGTTGTGAACACCGCCGAAGGCTCCGATGAAGAGGTTGCCGGCAGCGATTACGCCGAAAGCGCTCTGGGTCTTGAGCAGGGCGGACTTGCTCCCGGTCGATCCCGGACGGGGATCGTCTGCGGGTTCGGTCACCACGATACCGGCGGCATTGGCACCGGGGTTACCCGTACCCCAGAATCCGGTATAGCCCGTACCCATGCCGTTCGAGCCGATTTCGTCCGCCGAGCAGGGGTACCAGGTTTTGCTGTTCGTCCAGGTTTCGAATCCCGCATTGGGAAGCTGAATGCCCGTTGCGGCCGAGAAATTGTGTACCTCGCCCGTTTCCGCATCGTTGATGAGCAACTGGTATTCGTAATCGCGGTCTGCGGCGAAGTCGATGGCTTGTGCCGTATAGGTATAGTCGGCACCCGCAACGGCGGTTACGGTCTTCCACTCACCGAAGGCGGGCGACTCCGCCAGGCGTTCGCGTTCGCGGTAACGTACTTTGACGTTGGTGAGCGCCGGATCGGTGACGATTGCCTGAAAATCGGCCGTATTGAGCCAGAGGTCGTACACCGCCAGGTCGGTGAGTCCGGGTGTTGCGATGCGGGCTTTGCCCGTACCTTCGGCTTGTGCGACGTCGGTCATCGTAAATTCTACTTCGTGAATGCCGCCGGCGAACGTGGAGAAGAAGGTTCCGCCGAGGGAGAGTTTGCCGCTGTTGTCGTCGGTCTTGGTGTAGCTGATGCCTTTGGCTGCGGCTTCCGGAAGCAGCGCGCCGTCGCTCAACACCTGGATCGTTTCGTCGTTGGCCTTGATGGAGATGCCCGAAAGCGCCTGTACCGAGGATACTGCGAACGAAATGTCGTCCGTATTGAATCCGATTACCGAGTTGATGTCGAATCCGTCGCCCTTGATCGTCGGCTGCGGGCTGAAGATGAAGGGATCTTCGTGGATCTCTCCGTCCTCATCGACTTGTACGGTGATGCCCAGGTAGCCGTTCGGAGTCTTCGAATACTTGAATGTCAGCGTATAAAGATTGCCGCTTTCGGGTGTCGGAATGACTCCGGTTTTAGAAACGCTGCCTAACTCCGTGCTCGAGCTGTAAAAGCCCCAACTCAGGTTGTGAACATCTTCGGGCAGCAGGTAATAACCCGTTGCGTTCTCGGTGTATTTGAGCGTCGGTACCGAGCCGTTTTCTGCTTCCGTTTTGGAGAAGGTGTCGATGGCGCTGACGTAAGCTTGAATCCCGGATCCATTTTGTCCAGAATCGTCTGATCGAAGACGACTTTGACGCCGATGTTGGTGGTTGGGCAGACTACCTCTTTGAGGACGGTCTGTTGGGGTTCGATATCGACGTCCAATTCGCCGTAATAACTCTTGTTGGTGAAGGTCGCCTGGCTCTGGTCTCCTGCTTCCACTTTGATACGGTAGGACCCTGCTACCAGGTAGAAATCACCCGGAGCTTCCGTAGCCGGCTGGTATTTGCGGATCAGCTTCTCTTCTCCGTTTTCGATCTTATAGACGCGCATGATACTTCGATCCAGAGCGTTGTATGCGTCGGCACGCGAGCCGCCGATATTGACGCTCAGGCGCAGGGTTCCCATCTCTTCCGAGGCGTTGCCGTCGATGTCGCTCTGCGAGCAGGCTGCGGTCAGGAAGGCCACGCCTGCAAGCAGCGAAATATATTTAAGAATCTTTTTCATCACTGTTTCGGTTTACTGTTGGGGAACATAGAGCATGATGGACTTGATGTTCTGTCCCGAAGCATCCGTTGCGGTCAATTTGAAGTCCGTGTTGCCCGGAGCTACGGCATAGAGCATCGTCATAAACTGAGAAATGTCGAATTGCAGGGTTTTCTGTCCGACGATTTCGTCTTTGGTCTTGAACCCTAACGAGTGGAGTCCTTCGTCCATTTTGTCGGAAGCCGGATTGACCAGATCCATATGCGCTTCCAAGCCGATACCGAGGCTTTCGAGGACTTCGGCGGTGAGGGCATCGCTGATGATATCGACCGTCAGGCCGGTTATTCCGCTCTCGGAGGCGAGGTTGATGAAGACGTTCATACCCTCCTCCGTGAGCGTGTGGCGGGAGTCGATATCGACGATATCCGTACCTTCCGGATTGGTGCTCCAGAAGATGTTCGGTCCCTCTGCGGTGCCGCTGTCGTGGGTGCCTTGATGGTCATTGTCGTGTAGGAGCGACGGCCTTCGGAGTCGATGGCGATGAACTTCGCGGTATGGGTGCCCGTGTGGTCGTACAATCCTTTCATACCGTTGTAATTGACCTTGACGAGCAGATCGGAGCCGCTTTGCTTGACTACGCAGTAGTCGCCGGCCGGATTTTCGCCCGGCCAGAGGGCTACCGTGTTGTTGCTGTAGCCGGCCGTTGCGAGAGCTTCCAGGAACTGGGCGTTGTCCGAATCGAAGACAACCTCCAGCGAGGCGACGGTCGAACCCTGGTAAGGAGTTACGACGGCCGTAATCATCGGGGAGCAGCTCTGAACGTCGAAGTCGAACATGCTGGTCGTGATGGGGTAGGGCTGGGCGATATCCCCGTTTTCGAGGGTTACTGCCGGAGAGTTCTCGTCCGAAATTTCTTCGTCGGGAATCTCCTCTTCGCCGTAAGAATAGAACGAAGACATGACATCCACGTCGATTTTCTCGTCGTAAACCCATGTTTCGACCGTAACCTGGAATTGGACGTTGCCGTCGCTGGCATGCAGGATCTTGATGTTGATCTTGCGCCATTGTCCGGCTTTGACGTTCTGTATCTCCTGGCTCCAATTGACCGGCACGTAGGAGGCTGGCTCTCCCTCGCCGGCTTTGTTGTATTGGCCGGAAAGGACGATTTTTAGGGTGTTGTCCGTATCGACTGCGCGGAAGAAACCGGGTTTGAGCGTTTTCGCCCGTGGCTTCGGGGCGTCCGTAAACCAGGGAATTGTCCTGGATCGAAAGGGTGACGGTGAGTTTGTCTGTTTCGTCGTCCGGCTTGAACAGGCTGTCCAAATCGGCGGAAAGTCCGACCGTCGCCTTGATATTTCCCAATTTGCAGACCAGGTTATTGACCGTGGTCGTGAGCTTTTTGATTACGTTGACCGAAATTTCGCCGTAATAGACGGGCGTTTCCCACGCCACGTCGGGTGTGCTGGCGTAATTGGGCGATTCCGCCGTGACGGTATAGCTGTCCTGCGGTAATTCGATATTGCCCGTGGTCTTTATTTCGGCATAGGTGTAGCTGCCGACCTGTTCTTTTTTCGAATTGTAAATCTTTACGATATAATCGTCCGGTGCGTCCACCGTGCTGCGCGTCGAAGAGGTGCCGGGAGCGTTGTCCGTCGGCAAAATTTCCATGTCGTCCGCTACGGTCAGGTCCCAGTTCTCAAAGCTCAGGATACCCGTTTCCGAACCGGGTCCTTCCGGTTGTCCGCCCGTCGGGAGATCGTCTTTTCCGCATCCCGCCGCCATGAAAAGACAGCAGAGCGGCAAGAGCAAATATTTGGTAAAAGTCTTCATAGGATCTGTTTTTAGCTTATTTTATACGGGGTTATTGCTTCGGGGTTGAGTTCGATTTCCTGCGGGGGTACTTCGGTCAGCGTATCGTCCAGTCGGATGCTGATGCTGCCCTGTCCCGCCTGCGAAGCGTCGATCCGGATTTTGTGCCAGGTGCGGGCCGTCGTGACACCGATCTGCTGCTGCGGGAATTCCACTTTCACGCCGTTCTGCGCCTTCACCGCCGTACCTTTGAGCAGAAGTTTGCTTCCCGGCTTGACGAAGATCGGAGTATCGGGCGACGAGGAGTGGGTGAAACTGAAATTGTTGCCCGCTTCGGTCTGGACGGTGAATTGCGCTTCGGAATAGTATTTCTTGAACCACTCGCCGCATTCGAGGCTGATTACCGAGTTCGTGAGCGAGGCGGTAATGGTCTTTTGAATCGTCTTGCGGGCGAGTATTGTAAAGTCGAGCGCTCCCTGGTAGCAGAAAGCCGTGCTGCCCTCCTGCTGCGGATCGCCGTAGCTGATCGTCGCCGTATAGTCGCCGCTGGGCATGAAGGGGGCCGTATATTCGCTGAGCGTGGTGTATTCGGCGAGGTATTCCGCTGTCGCGGTGCCTTCTTTGCCTTTTACGACCAGCTTGAAGCTGTTGCCGGACGGCTTGCAGTTGGTCCGGCAGGGACGTTTGCGCCCGGGTCGTCTGCGAATCGACCTCGGAGCAGGTCGTGGTCCGGAATTCGACCGAGCCCTCCCCGTCTGTCGTTTCGGGGATTTCCTCTTTCGAGCAGCCCCCCCCCCAACAGTGCAAGGGTCGTTAGAATCAACAGGTATTTTTTCATAGGGTTATTGATTTGGAGGTTTATTTTACGATGGTTACGCGGATGTTGTCGAGGTACATATACCAAGTTCTCGATACCCATCCGTTGCCGGTGAAGTTGTATGTTCTCTGAGTCAGCCACGACAGGCGCGTTGCATTCGTTGCTGCGGGAACTTCGCAGGTGCATACTCCCTGAATATTTCCGAACGATACGCCGCTCAGTGTATTGAGGTTGTCGATCTGTTCTTTCAGCGTGTTTTCGAGGCCGTCGTTACCTTTTTTAGGTGCCGTATCCGTGAGGGTTCCGAAACTGCAATAGAGATAGTCGTTGTCCTTGTTGGCATTGAAGGTCACTTTCAGCTTTACGGTTTTTCCGGGTTTGATATAGGCGAGCGGCGGAGTGTCGAGCCGTCCCGGATACTGGGCTACGGTTTCGTGTCGGACGGAAATACGCATCGCTTTTTGCGAAACCTGAAGACGGGTTCCCGTCCAACCCTCGTCAAAGCCGTACTGCGACAGAGAGATACCGTCCGGATTGGATGTCGTAGCTTCTGTTTTGTATTCGAAATCGGTTTTATCGTCGAAATCTTCCGAAAGAAGGTACGGGATTTTGAGTGCGATCGGCAGATGTTCGCCGGGAGTGAACGAAGCGACGCTTACATTTTGCGGCACGAGGGCATTTTCGGTTTCGAAGCTGACCTGCAACGGTTGTTGAGCCAGCAGATCGCCGTAAAGGTCGCCGTAGAAAGCCACCGTGTATTTGTTGGATTCGTCGATGGGGAAGGTCTGCTCGGTCGTCCCGTCGCGGAAAGTCATTCCTTCGGGAGCTTTGACGATCAGGTTGTAAGGCTCTTCACCCAGATTCGAGGAGTCGCCCGTGACCGAAAAATCGACATAGCTTACCGGCAACTCGGTCGGGGATCGTCAAAGGGTAAGTGGGGTGATGTCGTCCCGCCGCATTTCGCGGTCGATCGGGACGGAGAGCGTGTGGGAACGGTATCCGTTTGCTGTATAGGCCGTAAAAGAGATGTCGCCGCTTACCGTCGTGGGGTTGATGAAGGCCCAGGCATAGTTTTCGGCTTCGTCCGTCAGCGGGGTATTCAGATCGAGCGTGATGCTCTTCGAGCCTTCGGTCAGGGACATTGGGGCCGACGGATCGGCAGCGTCGAACGAAACGGTTCCGACGACTTCTGTCGGGAAATCGATGACCAGACGTGTGATCGGTTCGCCCCAGATGTTGCGGCCTGCGGGGACTTCGATTCGCAGTGCGTGGCATTTGTGACGGAAGCGCAGCGCGTGCGACGGTGGAGTTTCGAGCATTTGGTTGGACTGTTCGAACAGGGGAAGCGCGTCGGCGGTCAATGGATCGGCGGCCAGAATATCCCATTTTCCCTCGTAACGGCCCGTCTGTTTTGCCGGAATTTGGTAAGATACCTGCGTGCCGCTGACGCTTTCGGGCACCGGGCTGACGGCCGTGTAGGTATAGGTTCCTGCCGGCATATCGGCGACCGTCGAATTGAAAACGGCGGTCGAATAGCTGGGGGTGAAGTAGGCCAGCGAGAAATGCTGGGCGTTGAGCGTATAGTTGCTGCCGTCGGCGGTCGCCCAAAGGGCGATCTTGTCATTTTTGTCCCAGCGGGTCGAAGCCCAGTCGTTGTCGTCGATCCAGGTTCGGGTACCGTCGGGCAGACTGTAAACCTGCGGTTCTTTCGTGTTGTCGCACAAAATGGCGACTTCGACTCCGCCGGACGGAGAAGTCGGCTGCTCGATTTCCTCGTTGCGGGAGCAGGCGCCGATCAGAAGCAGCGCCAGTACAGGGAGAAGGATCCGATGTTTTTTCGCCATAAGACAGTTAGTGAATGATATTCACAATTTTCACAAAAATAAACGGGTTTTTCTATAATGGAAATAAATTCAACGAAACGGGTAAAGTTCATCACGAATCCCCGGTTTTACGGGCGTTTTGTTTGAGATAACAGCGTGGAATTAACGTCAAATACCTCCTTATTCCAAGGAGGTATTTGACGGAATATCGCTGAATGGAGTTAATATACCCATTCGAAGTCATCGACATAGAGGCAGGCTTTCGAGTAGCCCGTCATGTAGTCGCCGTAGGCATTCGCGGCGCATGAGATCACGATCGTGTAGTTCCCTGTGGGAGCCGGAGCTTTCTCTTCGTACCAATGGATTTTGAGTGCGTCTTCGGAAGAAACCAAGGCATCGCCGGGGGTGCTTTGATCGATCCACATCGAGCCGCAGCCGACGACTTTACCTGCTTCCGATACGACGTCCGCTCCGTTGGCCGGATCCCAGGCTCCCGTGGTCGAGCCGGTTCCCGAAACGACCGTGTGGGGCTGGGACCAGTCCACGATCGCCACGAAGATACGGCATTTGTCAGGATCGCCCTTGGCCACACCGGGGGCCGGATTTTGCGATCGCACGATGTCGATGTCGCCGGTCGTGGCGTGATATTTTACGCGCAAAGCCTTGGGACGTGCCGTGTAGGTGTATTTGCTGCCGAATTTCACCGTACCGGTCATGCTGGCATAGTTGAAACTCCCGGTAAAGAGATTGCCTGCAGCCAGGACGAACATATTTTTGCTCTGCAGTTTCGCTGCGGGTGCCGCTGCGCCGAATTTATCCGTGGTAGAAGAACACAAATCTGTCGTGATGTCGTTATTGCCGCAGTCCCAGAAAGAATCTCCGGTTTTATTGGGGTAGGGAACGTCTTTGCTTCCGGACAGACCTGCCCGGGAAACAGTACTCCATTCCGACATGTCCGCGTTGGGAATTACATCGCCTTTGGCCGTCGTGAAGCGGCCGGTTTCCTTTTCTGTACCGTCCAGCTTCAAGCGGTAATCGTAGGTCGTACCTGCGAAAAAAAAAAACGCCGGTGGCATAGTCCGGTTCGTAAACGGTTTTACCCATTTCGTTGGTCGATGAACTCCAGGTCGGCTCGATCGCGGCCGTGAAAGTGCCGTTGCCGTTGTCGGAAACGGTCGCCTGCTGCCAGGCGTCGTCGGTGCTGCGCTTGTATTCGAGCGTCGCGCTCGCGGCCGTTGCGGAGGGGACGATTTTCAGCGTTGCGGTATTTTGCCACAGGTCGGCGGTTTCGAGCGTTACCTGGCCGTAATGGAAGGTCAGGTCCTGTACGGTCGTCTGGCCGGCCAGGTCGGTAACGGACACCTTGAATACGTGGTTGCCGATTGCATCGGGGAGCATCGCAATCATCGGGACGAGCTTGGTGATGTCGAATACGGTCGATTTCGTATATTGGATCTCCGTGCTGCATTTCAGACCCAAGTCTTTGTATTGGATGCTTCCTGCGATCGAAGTTTCGTGTACCAGATCGAGGTTTTGTATCCCCAGCGAGTTCAGGGCGTCGGAAACGATTTCGACTTTCAGTTCGGCGATACCGCCCGGTACCGTGATGTCGATGGCTGCGGGGTAGGTGAGCGACTGGTCCGGCCCTACCGTGATTTCATGCGTGGCGTCGATGTCCTGGTCGGGCCAGTCGAGCGACGGGGCAGGAATGGCGGAGGGGGTCAGCGTGCCGACCTCTTTCTTGTAGAGGACACCCGCCTCGAACGGCTTGTCGGTACGGTCGATCTTTACGGAGGCCATCTGTTTGGTGGCGGTGATGATGTCCAGATTCAGGTTGTAATTGCCCGGCAGGACATTGAAGAAGGCGTCCAGTTGAGCTGCGGCCGATGCAGACCCGCCGTCGAAGTTTATCAGAATCGACTTCGACCGTTCTTCCGTGTCGAGTGCGGGTGCGGCGGCCTCTCCTTGTGCCAGGTCGAAATTCAGGGATTTGGCCGACAGGAAATCGTCGCTTTCCGCCGTCAGCAGCACGCAGCGAATCGGGTCGGAGGTCGAATTGGTCAGGTCGAAATCCAGGATCGACGTCAGCCGCTGCATATTGAAGCGGATCCTTTCGCCGCTGTCATCGACGCCTTCCGCTGAATTGGCCGTAGTTTGTGCGGGTGCTATCAGAATGTCGAACAGGCTGTTGTAGGTTCCGCCCTTCTGGATGCGGGTATTGCCGAAAGGAATGGTGGCCGACGTGCCGTTCAGGGATTGCTCTCCGTGGGGATAATAGGCCAGGTAGGTCCAGGCGCCGGTTCCCGGAGTGAGTTCACCTTTGAAAATGCCTTCGCTCGAAAAGACGAAGGGTTTGTTGATTTGCGCGACGCCGTTCAGCGTTGCGTGTATGCCGAGTTGTCGATATCGACCTCCCAGGCGCCGTTGAAACGGTCGTCGCCGATTTCGATCGTCGCACGGGTTGCCGGCAGTTCGGCGGCGAAAGAGACAGGGACGGTTTTTCCGTCGTTCCCTCCCGGAGCGGCTTCATCCGTCGCAGGATCGGCGGAGCATCCGCAGAGGAGAACCAGTCCGGCCGTTGCGAGGGCAAGGGTATTGATTATGCGGTTCATAAGTTCGATGGTTTTAATTAGTAACTGTCGTTCGTTGCGTCGTTGTACGACATAGGTTCTACGGTGCCGCCCGGGAAAGAGTCGCCGAATCCGCGCTCTATGCGGATGTCCAAAACCCCGATGCTGGGGGTCACATACTTGCGAAGCGTCTTGGTTGTTTCCATAATGCTTATCTGATTTTAAGTTCGAAGTCAAAATTATAGTTTGCGGAACATGAAAAAAAATAAATTCAACGAGCGACGGAAAAGTTGTCACCAATACGCTTTTTTTATCAATGGCTTCCGATTCCGTTGTGGAAAATAGAACGGCGGCCTTCCCGGAAGAAGGCCGCGTTCGCATCGAAACGGTTGAAAAACGCTATTTTTTCAGGTATTTGTCGAGCCAGCCGAAAAATTCGCGGTTCCAAACCACCGAGTTCTGGGGCTTCATCACCTGGTGGTCTTCGTCTTCGAATTCGACCAGACGGGCGTCGATACCGTGCAGACGTGCTGCTGTGAAGGCTTCGAGCGACTGCGTATAGGGGGATGCGGAAGTCGAGTTCGCCGGTGATGATCATAATCGGCGTATCCCACTTATCGACGAACTTGTGGGGCGAGTTAGCATAGGTACGCATGGCCGTCGCGTTCTGCTTGTCCCAGTAGGGGCCTCCGTAGTCGTTGTTCAGGAAGAAAAGCTCCTCGGTCGATCCGTACATGGCTTCGAAGTCGAAGATACCGCAGTGGGAGATGAAAGCCTTGAAGCGTCCGTCGTGGTGTCCGGCCAGGAAATAGACCGAATAACCGCCGTACGAAGCGCCGACGCAGCCCAGGCGGTCCTTGTCCACCCAGGGCTCCTTGGCGACGTCGTCGATGGCCGAGAGGTAGTCGCGGATGTTCTGGCCCGAGTAGTCGCCCGAGATCTGGTCGAGCCACTCCTGTCCGAACGAAGGCACGCCCCGGCGGTTGGGGGCAACGACGATGTAGCCGTTGGCGGCCATGAGCTGGAAGTTCCAGCGGTAGCTCCAGAATTGCGATACGACGCTTTGCGGACCGCCTTCGCAGTAGAGCAGCGTCGGATATTTCTTCGCAGGGTCGAAATCGGGCGGCAGGATTACCCACGTCAGCATCTGTTTGCCGTCGGTGGTTTCCACCCAGCGTTTCTCGACTTTGCCCAGGCGGATTTTGTCGAGGATCGGCTGGTTGATGAACGTGAGCTGCGTGAGGGCTCCGTCTTTCAGGTCGATTTCATAGAGCTCCGAGGGCGAAGAGATCGTGCAGATATCGGCTACGGCCTTGCCGTTTGCGATCGATACGGCGTTGATGTCGTGATCGCCCCGGGTCAGTACGGAAACGTTGCCGTTCATGTCCACGCGGCAGAGCTGGTGCGTAGCCTCCATCGGCGCGAGGAACCAAAGCGCTTCGCTGCCGTCCCAGATGACGTTGGTAGCGTTGTAGTCGAAATTCTTCGTGAGTTCCTTCACCAGGCCCGTTTCGGAATTCCAGACCATCAGACGCTCCTTGTCGGCTTCATTGCCCGCACGACGCTGCGAACGGAATGCGATTTTGGTGCCGTCGGGCGAGAATACGGGGTATTTGTCGTAGCCGACGAAAGGCAGTTCGGTTTTGGCTGCCGCATCGTGACCGGAGATGGGGGTGAGTCCCTTGCAGATGTTGGTCGTGGCGCCTGTCTCCGTGTCATAGACGAAAATGTCCGAGTCGGTCGAAACGGCGTATTTCGCACCTGTCAGCGGTTTGCAGGTGTATGCGAGTCGGGTGCCGTCCGGAGCCCACGCGATTTCGGACATATCGAAATAGGGTGCCAGCGGAGTGTCCCACTCCGCACCTTCGCCGATGATGTCCACGCCCTTCCCGATGCCGCCGGAAGTCAGGTCCGCGATGAAGATGTGGCGGTATTCGCCTTCATCCCAGCGGTCCCAGTGGCGGCACATCAGGTCTCGTAAACGCGGGCTTTCGATTCGGCCATGTCCGGGTGGATGTCGGACGACTTGCGGTCGGCGACCTGTACGCCCTGTACATAAAAGACTTTGTCGCCCGCAGGATTTACGCCGAACCCTTCGATGTCCTTTTCGAGTTTCGAAAGCTGGCGGGGATTTTGTCCGTCGGCACCCATTTCCCAGATTTGCGAACTTCCGCTGCGGTCGGACAGGAAGTAGATCTTGCTGCCGTCGGCATTCCATTTCGGATCGGAGTTGTTCGACGAAAAGTCGGTCAGCTGGGCGACTTCGCCGCTGGCGGCGTCACGAACGTAGATCGCCGTAACGCCCCGGTTCTCCTGCATATTGTACCAGGTGACGGTGTAGAGCAGCCGACTGGCGTCGGGCGAGAGCGAGGCCAGTCCTACGCGGCCCATTTTCCACATCACTTCGGGCGAGAGAACGCCGGCGGCGATCTCTTCCTGGGTGAGCGAGTTGTCGATAGCGAGGGGCTGGGAGCGCTTTTCGCTGCATCCGCCGAGTCCCACGAGCGTAATTGCCATAAAGAGGAATAAATTTTTTCATTTGAGATCGGGTTTACTTCATATGATTTATACTTAAATTTGCGCTTGTCAATAGCGATTTTTATGCGTATCTATCTATATTTTGCAGATAAAACTCTGATTTTTACCGATGAAACGTCGCCGGCACGTTTTTTTGCCGTCGATCTTCCGCAGGGCGGGCGTATTTCCCGGACGAAGATACTTAATTTTCTGGAAACTCACAATGAGGTTGCGGTTTGTACGCCCGATCCCGAGCAGGCGTTTTCCCTCTTCCGGCAGGAATTCGCTGCTGTCGAGGCTGCGGGCGGCGTGGTAGTGAACGATCGCGGCGAATATTTGATGATTCACCGCAACGGGCGCTGGGATTTGCCCAAAGGACATGTGGAGCCGGGCGAAAGTACGGCGGAATGTGCCGTGCGCGAAGTCGCCGAGGAAACGGGAGCTGTGGGTGCGGAGGTGGTTCGCTTCCTTTGCCGGACGTTGCATGCCTATTATATGCACGGGCGGTGGGAGCTCAAGGCTACGCACTGGTTCGAAATGCGCGTTTCTTCGAGCCGAGCCCTTAAACCTCAGCGGGAAGAGGGAATCGATGTGGCTGCGTGGTGTCCGGCCGCCGAACTGAAAGATCGGCTCGAAGGGATGTTTCCTACGGTGCGCCGGGTGTTCGAATGTTTGGAAAATAGAGGCCGCTTTTCGTGCCGGATAGATAGAGGACGATTTTTCCGCCGGCCCGATGTCGCGGCCTGTCCGGGACAGGCGGTTCCTGCCTGATAATTTGCCTTGCCGTATCGGTTTCAGGCTGCGGTATTGTCCGGAACGAGGGTATCAACGAAAAAACCGGTGCGATCTGTACCGGGTTTTTCGTTGGGTATTCGGTATTACATCGGTATTACATCGCGCTGCCGTTCATGGCTTTGGCCATGGCTTCGGCGATTTGGTCGAGCGCTTTTTGGAGCTTGCCTCCGATCATCATACGCATCATCATATTCAGTTCCGCGTGCAGCACCAGCCGCATGCGGGTATCGTAGGGACCTGCCGGCTGCAACTGGATCCAGAAGGTGAAGTCGATGGGGACGCCGCCTTCGCCGCTCTGTATCTTGACGTATTTGGGAGCTTCCTTGGCCACGATTTGCAGATTGACGGTGAAGCCCTTGACTTTGAATGAACAACTGTTTTCGTCGGCCCGCCACTCTTCGACCTTGTCCTGCACCGCAGGAGTGAGATTGTCGAAGCGGCTGATGACCGTATAAATCTGTTCCGCCGAGCGGAGTATCTGTTGGCGTTTCGATTCGTATTTTTCCATTGTCGTGTGTTTGTCGTCAAAAGCGGCGATTGCTTTTTTTGCAAATTTTTCGCTTTTCCCGGGCGACCGTTTTTCGAAGCCTTATTTTCGGGGCCAAAGATAGTGAAAACTGGGAAAAACCGGGAACTTGTTCCCGGTTTTCCGAGGCGCATCCTATCTAAGACTATGTCAAAGATAGCGAGAGGTAAG
>OKWF01000060.1_pt1 | contig 15367 bp, 19 predicted proteins | sample 1607031 | NCBI WGS metagenome assembly OKWF01 (sample SAMN04414079, study PRJEB24778) | human gut metagenome | material: faecal | host: Homo sapiens | reverse complement strand
CCGGAGGCTTGCGGGTATACGGTTGCTTGATGCCCTTGCGGGAGAATTACATCTCCTTGATGGCGGCCTGCGCCGTACATACCTTGTGTATATAACGATGTACATTTTGAATGAGAGCTGTCCGGGCAGCTCACCGACGCAGGCTGCCCGGAAAAGGGATGGTGTGCCCCTCCTCATCAGCAAAAGGACCAAAGTGTAATTTACTATCCATAGAGCAGGTCGTGTACTTCCTCTGACCGGCTAAATTCAGAAAGGCAACTGTGGGCTGCGGAGAAAAGTCCAAGCACCAGGCAAAGCGGGAATCAGACAGTGGTGTAACCTGTGAAACAAAGAGATCAATGAAATCCTCGCTTACCAGACCGTCATGCATTTCAACTGCCTCGCACAACGCTGCTTCAATGGCTTCCATATCCAGGCATCCGGGATTGTAGTCCTCTGAAGCAATTTGAGCTTTGCTCTGACGAAGGGCCTCCATCTGCTGCTGAATTTCTATGGTCCGCTGGAGGAACTTATCCTGCTCAATCTCTCCACGGGCACGGACCACAACCAAGTCATCCAGCTGTTGTTGGAGCAACTGAACAGAATCATCTTTCGCTTTCATCAAATCTGCTCGACGATCTGCGTCTGGCTTGTAGCAAGCATCCAGCATTTTGCAGGTCTGGAGGACGATTTCTCTTTGGTCTCCCCATACCCTCTCAAATATTTGGGAGGCCATCAGTTCCAGTTTGCTTTGTCCAACCGGCTTGATCTCACAGATAGGTGTTGGATTGCCTTGTTCATTCTGAAGGCGGATGCGGGGGGGTATCATGGTGTCGCTTGCATTCATATCCATAGATAGGCTTTCCTGCATTATTGGTTCTCCAACGATGTCGAAGCATGGGAGAACCACAACGACACCTCATTTTTCTGCCCCACACATTCTGAGCCTGCTGAATACCAAACTCCGTGTACGGCCTTTCTCATCAGTCAGCCGTTTGGTCCTACTGCGGCGAATGGCGTTACACCGCTCGTACTGTTCCTCCGAGATAATCTGAGGGAAGCCACCTTTTACATAGACAAACTCGCTCTCGTCACGCTTGATTCTCTTTTGCTCCAAATAGTTATTGGAATAGGACTGACAGTAAACTGTGTACCCCAGATAGTTTTTTCGCTTGATGATCTTTGATACTTTTCCGGCATCCCACTTGACCTTACCTACTCCGTTTTTGCGTCCAAGGCGGGTTAGCTCTTTTGCTACTAAGGTTTCTCCCATGCCGGAATCATAGAGGTCAAAAATCATTTTTACAGTTTCCGCCTGATCGGGATCAATTTCAAACTGCTTGGTGAGTTTGTTCCTGGTATATCCGAAAATGTTCCCGTTTCCATAGAGGACTCCTTTTTCGCGGCTGACCCGTTGTCCTGCAAGAGAGCGTTCACTGATTTTGCGGCTCTCTTCCTGTGCCATAGTAGCCATAATGGTCAGCCGCAACTCGCCATCACCGTCAAGAGTCCAAATGTTATCATTCACAAAATAGACTTCAATCCCTATGGCGGCGAGTTGGCGAACACAGACCAATGCATCTACCGTATTTCTGGCAAAGCGGCAGACCTCGCGAGTGACAATCAAATCGAATTTTTGCTGTTTGGCATCCTCCATCATCCGCATAAAGGCATCCCGCTTATAGACCTGAGTTCCGGTAATGCCTTGGTCGATGTAGCGGTTGATAACATTCCATTGAGGATGAAATCGAGCAACATCATCATACCACTGCATCTGATTTTGCAAGGCTTTGACCTGGGCCTCGTGTTCTGTTGAGGCACGGCCATATATGACTGCCCGGCAGGGTTTGTCCCGAAAAGATCGAGATAATGAGTACGGAGACATATTGTACATAGCATCTTCCTCCTTTAGTGTTCCTGATTTCTTCTGACAAAACGAGAATACTCAAAAATCTTTAATCTGCAATGATATGGACACTGGGCTGACATCCTTGACAACCCAGCGCAAAAAAACTACTTGTTCTGATAGGTTCGTTTCACATTTAAAATAGGTTGCTTCGTTGATAAGTCCCTTCTTGTAGAGCATATCAATCAGCTTTAAGCACACATAAGTGCGGTCAATAATTGTTTCATTCATGGCTCATATCCTCCGGTAAGTGATGCTGTTGTGGTAATGCTGCAAGCCGGATCTTTTGAAGTGTCAACGCCGTAAGGCTGGATAATGTATAGTATTCGACGGGGCTGAGCGCAGACGCCTTGTTGTCCGCCGCGCGAGCTGCCATTGTATCAATACTGCGGCGAAGTTTAGCCAATTCATCAATCAGAGCTACATAGTCTGCTGGAGGGAGTTCAACAGGACGAACTCCTTTAATTAAACTGCGGATATATGCGCCTCTGGATGACGCACCTACACGACGAACTTGATTATCCAGGTCCGCCAAATCATCTTCCGTGAATCGTACATAGGCTATTTTGGTTGCACAGACATCTTTCTTGTTCATAACCTCGCCTCATTTCCTGAATGGTGGCGTGTCGATTTACGAGGAGTAATGATATAGTCATACCCATTGCGGACCCCACAATAAGTACAGGTATCTTTTACAAGTTGATAGCGATCCACACGCTGAATCCTTATGGTTGGCACATTATAAAAAGCATTGGCACAAGTTGCACACAGGCAAATCATCTGCGGCCTCTGTTGCCGATTTTCAGTTTCTTGTTTCATGGCCTGTTCGCTCCTATTACTGTTAATTTAGAGACTGAGGGACCCAATACCCTTCCCTGGCATTTGTGCCTCTCACTTGTAGGCCACGGCAGAGGCCGTTTGTTGCACAGATTACGAAATTTAATTCAAAAAGTAGCATAGCCCTGCCAAAATGGCAGGGCTGTGCTTTCGATGGTTTGTTGCTTAAGGATTATAGTGCATCATGGCATCCTGTATCTTCTTAATTTTTCTGCATATTGAGGACCGATTGACCCCTTGCTTACGAGCAATTTCTGCGGCAGAAAAACCCTCACACAAAAGGCGAGCAATTTGTTCCAGGTCTTTGGGAAGTGAAGTGAGAAAATCTTCTACTTCCAATTCAAGCTGCACGCGTTCCATATCATCACCTGTATAGTACCCTCCCATTCCTTCAGGGTCCTGAGCATCCAAAGAACAGTGACGGCGTGTTTGTGTGTGTTGATTATTGTATTCCAAGCGATCCAGTTCTCGCAATTCGGCAATCCAAGCTCCATTGACACAGGAAGTATCGTCTGCTCCTAAAACCAGCGTAGAACGCGATCCATCTGCAAAGTAGTAGACATAGGTATCGTGTCTTTGGGGAGAGTTCGTATGAACCACATCTTGATTGATAGTTCCTAATTCTTGGCGATGTGTTTTATAACGAGCTTGTGAGCACTCGGTAATAACTCTTTCGTTGTGACCATCAACATTTTCGGTTGTCTCAATAAAAAAGCGCCCAGTAAAGCAACCGTTGCGGCGTGCCTTACTGAACGCTGAAAAACTGATTTCCTCCCATTCCTGTGGGCTGTTATTTTTCCAAATGAATACTCTTGTCATATCCTTTCCTCCGTTCAAATTCTTGGTAGTCAGTGAATTTGAACGGTGTCATGGATATTTTGCTATGTACGCCTCCCAGCGCATACCGGCCTCCTAATACCGGGCAAAGAAAAAGGCCGGAAGTGTTTTCACCTCCAGCCATGTTCCTGCCGCCATATTACAGCAGGAATGAAAAAAGCCCGGTTAATGCCGGGCCTTATGTAGAAAAGTATTCAATTTAGCGCATTCCTGCCACTATACCAAGTATAGCAGGTCGGAAGTCGGAAGGGAGTAGGGATTAGGTCGGGGATTTGTCGGAATTTAGTCGGGATTTAGTCGGGGCAGTTCCTCTAGGACTTCTGGAATAGAATATCCAAACAAGCAAACAGAAAATAAATAGATAGCTTCTCGTTTTCGGTCATAAAAGACACTGCGCTCTATATTTAGTTCTTCCAGCAATTCTTTCTCTGTACTGTTGAACCGATAGATGAATTGCTTAGTCAAAATTTCATAGTAAAGTTCTCCTCGATCCGGATACCGTTTCAGACGAAGGAGCGCACGGTCAATAATATTGACCAGCATTTGATTTTGAACAAGGCAGCACACTTTTTCTTCAAAGGCTTGTAGTTCAATATCTGGTGCAAAATTTTCAAGATAGCAGAGGCCAGACTCTATATCTTGTTCTCCCATAATCCAAGCAGTTTCTTGCAATTCTTCTGCCCGTTCACTCAGAACCCAGACTACATCCCGGTAAATCTTTAGAATCAGCCTGCTTCTATGAAACGCAGCGTCGCTGTTAAGCCCTAAAGCTGTTAGTCTGCTGTTACATTTTTGAATTGTTGTGCTTTCTTTCCTCATAGAATATTCCTCCTTGTTCGACAATATTGCGAACATATTAGGTACAAAATAGCATAGCAGAGGAGCGTGAGAGAGGGCAGTGCCTCTCTCTATTCCCCCATTGGTTATATCAGGTTTCTGGATTTTAGACGAATCTGCATTGCTTGCTTGGAAACCTCAAAAATATTTGCCATTTCAGCAATGAGCTGTTCATCTGTCCGGCCTATTTTAAGCCGGTAAAAACATTTTTTGATCTGCGGTAAAGGCATCAGCAGAGCAGAAGCCAGAGTATCCGCCTGACGCTCAATTATGCCATGACTTTCATCGGAAGAAACATTTCCGTTATATGCAGCAACATCTCCTGTACCGGAGTACAACTTCTTATGTAGTACCCAATGAGCCAGCTCATGGGCACAGGTAAAACTGAGCCGCCCTAATTTTGACGGATCACAAAGCCGTTCATCAATTAAGATTGTACCGGCTCTTACTGCAATCATTCGATACTGTCTCTGTATCTGGTCATATAAAACAACGGCACCGTCATCGAAAATTGTTTCCCCTAATATCTTGGGGTTTTTTCTTAGTGTATGAAACTCCAGGATTAGATCAAACTTTGTCTCGATAATGGTTTCGATTGGCACAGGACATGGTTGCCCGGATAGCAGAGAGGGATCATATTCCATCAGGATTTTTCGCCCTACTGCCTCGATTGCTTCTGTACGGATTTGTGGAATTGACAAAGCTCTCCCCCCTATCGTTTACGCTCCTTTAGCATTTTCATAAATGTCTGCCATTCTTCATCGGTAGCGTCTACTTCTTTTGCCACACGCAAGGCCGCCCGAACAATATCTTTTTCCATGATATAGTCTGGCAAATCAGCAGATACTGTATTGCGTGATTTTGCGGCCAGATCCAAAAGCAACTCATGTTCTGATTTATCCAAATTCAGAAAGGCAGAGATGCGTTCCACAAAATCTCCAGTGGGAGCAGGACGGCGGCTTTGTTCAATGTCACACAGATAGCCATAAGCAATATTCAAATGCTTGGCTGTATCGCGTAAATTGAATTTATGTGCCTTGCGTTTCTCAGCTATAAATGATCCAAAAGTTATATTGCCCACAGCATTCACCTCTCATTTGTTCGACGAACTGCGAACATCTTGCTTATATTGTATATCGAACATCCGTTCACTTCAAGGACAAAAATTCCATTTGAAAAGAGGTGTTAAAAATCAATAACACCTCTTTTGCACTATATAAATTCCTGAGCGATTTGCTGCATTTCCGTAATGCACTCTTTGGGAGAGAGAATTTTTATTTTCCCTTTGAATTTGAATATCCAGCCATAAAAAGTTCCACTGGGGTTCACTTCAATTTTGGCTGTGAAGTGTGTATCATCATACCTATCAACAGCAGCATCTTCTCCATAATGATCTATAATTACTCTCATCAATTCGTTTTCACATAGAAGGGTTACTTCCTTCGATGACTCCGATGTAAACATATCAACCATTTTATTTGTATAGGAGGCTACATCAAATCCCTCTATCGGCATAAAGTAAGTTTCCAGATTTTCTACACTTGTTAGCCGATCTACACGGAAGTGAGCAATCTTCTGATGCTTCAGAGAAAATCCAATCAAATAGTAATGGTCATTTTTCCATTCAAGCGCATAGGGATTTACGACATAATAATATCCATCGTGCTTTAAGATTTTCTTTTTTTCCTGAGTATATTCATAGTATTGGAACCGAATTTGCTGATGGTTTCCAATCGCTGTTTGGATATTATCAATGATATAGTAAACCTTTTCATTATGCGGTTTGACACGGCTGGATAAAGCAGCAAATTTTTGAAGCTGCTCTGCCTGATGTGTGCTGGCTAAACAGCATAATTTCTGCACCAGCTCCTCGGATTTCTTGGCAGAAATAATCTTTGAGGAAGCTACTGCGTCTGTCAGCATTTTTAGTTCTGGATACTCAAACAGTCGGCTTCCCATAAAATATTGGTTTTGGGTACTCTTGACCACCACAATATCAATCCCTGCATCGATCAGAGTATTGGTATCCGCGTAAACAGTCTGCCGCACTGCCTGAATTCCTTTTACATTCAGATGGGCAATGATGTCAGATACTGTGGCGGGATGATTTTCGTCGGTCCGCGCATAGAGAAACCGGAGTAATTCCAGTATCCTCATATTTGTTGAATTCTGCATACTTCACCTCCTACAATAATAATTACGGTTTAAGGCGCGGCAGCCAGCCGCGTCTTTTTCCATCTCAAAGCCGAAGCTGTTAGAATGGGAGAGTAAATGGCCTGACCCATATCACCTTGGGCCAACCCGCCCGTCGAGGAGTCCGTCAGCCGCCTCTCTCATTCGCAGCATTCGATTTGCGCAGGTAGAGCCACCTTGTGCGCTCGCGTCACTCAGGAGATTGAACAGGCAATGAGGAAAGAGCGGAAAGCCATATCCAATCAGAAGGAGGAACAAAATGAACGCAGTTGGGATCGATGTTTCCAAAGGGAAAAGCATGGTGGCTGCCCTGCGGCCAATGGGTGAAGTGGCGTTGCTGCCACAGGAATTTCTCCACACCGAGGTCGGTCTGGAGCAGATGGCCTACGCCATCATCGCGCTGGGGGAAGATACCCGCGTCATCATGGAGGCCACCGGACGCTACCACGAGCCGGTCGCGGCGGCGTTGCATGAGTACGGCATTTATGTCTGCGTCCTGAATCCGCTGTTCATCAAGCAGAGCGGGGGCGGTTCCATTCGCAAGGTCAAAACCGATAAGGCAGACGCCATGAAAATCGCCAAGTACGGTCTTGACAACTGGGTGGGATCTGCGGGAATATACTCCCATGGACACGGTAAGGCAACAACTGAAGCTGTGCAGCCGCCAGTATAACCTCTACATGAAAACGGTGGTATCGCTGCAAAACAATCTCATTTCATTGACCGACAAGACCTTTCCCGGTGTGAACGAACTGTTCTCCAGCCCAGAACGCGCCGACGGTCACCAGAAATGGGTGGACTTTGTCATGACCTTCTATCACTGCGACTGCATCTGCCGCGTCAGTGAGAATGCGTTTGCCGAGCGCTACCAGAAGTGGTGCAAGCGCAAGGGCTACCATTTCAGCGCGGAAAAGGCGCAGGATGTTTATCTCGGGAGCTGCGGTCATTTCACCACGCTGCCGAAGAACGACAACACGAAATTGCTCATTACGACTGCTGCCCAGCAACTGCTTGCAGGCAAGATGACGCTGGCCGCCTTGCGCACTGAAATGACACGCCTTGCCAAGCAATTGCCGGAGTATGATATCGTGCGTGCCATGTACGGTGTGGGCGAGACGACTGCCGTGCAGCTCATGGCGGAGATCGGCGACGTGCGCCGTTTTCCGCGCCGCAGCTCCATCGTCGGTTTCGCGGGTGTTGATCCGGCTGTAGACCAGTCCGGCAAGCACAGCGCCAAGAGCGTCCCTACGACCAAGCGCGGCTCTCCGCATCTTCGGAAAACGCTGTACCAAATCGTCTGCACTTACCTAAAGAAGTCTCCTGTAGATGAGCCTGTGTACCAGTTCCTCGACAAGAAACGCAGCGAGGGCAAGCCTTATTTTGTCTACATGACAGCCGCGCAGAACAAGTTCCTGCGCATCTACTATGCCCGTGTGAAAGAGTGCCTGGAGGCTTTTGACGCACAGCAGGACACCTCACAAAGATAAATCAGATTGCTACTTTATCCCGGCTGGCGAAGCTTTTTCTCCAGCCTGTTTTGTTATGCCCTTTTTCAGCTGTGCAAATTTTGCGGGACTTTTTTCATTTCAGCTATTGACTTTTGTTTGCAGGACTCCTCGATTCTTAAAATGGCCTATTTTGTATGGTGTCCAGCCCCAAGACCAGAAGCAGGGCGACAGCACAGAGAAGCAGGCCGATCCAATTTCGATCTATAATCAGCTTGATCACCGCCACAAGCAGAAGTCCGCCTACCAGGAGCACAACGCCATTCATTCAGCGTCCTCCCGAAGCATAGTTTCCCATGTTGATGTCCAGCACCCCTCTGGGCGGCTGGATCAAGGCATCTTCATATTGGCACTTCCACTGGATCTCCCGGCACATCTGGCCATCCGCCACGCCGTCTATGGTTTCCCCATCCTCAATGGGGTTATCATGCTCCAGAATATAGGACGCTGCATTATAGGCGTGGTTTACCACCCAGTTGGGGTCCATGCCGTGGAAGTGGTACTGGAGATCCGGCAAAAACAGGGTGCTCATGCCCACCGTGTCGATGAGCATATCCTCCGTGCCCTCGATGTTGAAGAAACGGACATTGACGCCAAAGCGGATGAACCGATCCGGCCCCTCAATCTGATGGGAGCGCACATCCTCTGCCAGAAACAGCTTGCCGCAGTTCTGGAAATAGAACGCCTCACAGGTGGGGTACAGGCTCTGCCAGAGGCCTCCAGAAAGTCGGCATCCAGGTTGGCACGCTCCAGCGCTGGAAGCGCCGCAGTCAGCATATCGGTGGCCACCACCTGATATTTGCACTCCCGGAAGATCCGGTCACGGTCCTCCTGGCAGTCCCACATCTGGCTCATCAGAAAGGCATCAAAGCCTTTGCCCTTGAACTTGTCGCATTTCATCACCATCAGCTGCACCGGGCATTTTCCGTCCTTGAACTCTGCAATATGCTCCTGTGCGGCAAAGCCGGCCATTTTCTTATCATAACAGAAGCACTCTGTTGATCCGATGTGCTTCTCCATTATGGCAGTCATTTTTTCTTTATCCGGCATTTCTACCGGTTCTTTGAACAGCATCTGAATGAGATAGGAGCCTCCGGGCTGGGGGCCTTTTTTGTCATCCAGGTTTTGCTGGAACACTTTATTGCTCATACTTATTCCTCACTTTTCCTGATGGCATCTTCGATCTGTCTGCTGACGGTGTCCATATAAAGATACACCCCATCCCGATCACAGTGGTACAGGTTTGAGTAGCTTGTACTCTCATTAGGGCGGATAGGGTTAGGCTCCACCACCTCGGTAGCTTCCAGCAGACCGACACTCAGTTCAGCCGCGGCAGTGAGGGCCTTTTTCAGCACAGCAAGCTGTCCGTTGCTCCAAATCCTCTCCAGATCTTCACACACTTTGGGGTCCTGCTCCAGATTACGGAGAAGTTGCACAACCTGCTTCGGAGACAGGTAGACACCGGCGCAGTAGTTTTCAATGATCTGATTTTCTGCCGGATTTGGAAAAGCTGTTGGCACCACCTGTTCCCATGAGGTAAAGTAGCGCGCATATTCTGGCTTCTCCTCTATCAAAAAGGAAAAACCGCTCCCTCTAGTGTAATAGTAATCCCGGAAAAAGCCCTGGATCACCGCAATATAAAAGCCGTGGCTCTTGTCAAACAATTCATCCGGCTCTGTCCCCGCACCGACCCGCAAGGTATCCAGATATTTTTCCGCATAGAAATCCTCTATCCCATTCTGTGCGGCAAGAGCCAGCACCTTTTCTTCCTGCCCCTGCTGGACCCAGGAAAGCGGGGTAAAATACCATTCCTGCATTTCTTCTGGGGAAATCGGGTGAAAACTCACATCGTATCCCATAAAATCCTCCTTTCACTCACACTCAGGCGATTCCTCTAATGAACCGATTATTTCCTGTAGTTCAAAAAGCGCATCTTCTGCCTGGCGGCCTGTTTCCTCGCCCCAAAACCGATTTCCCCCAGCTAACTGATCAATTAGATTAAATATGGCGACTGCGTCAGGGATGGGGATAGCTCCCGCTGCCTTCCATGCTGGTTGATTTTCAAGAAGATAGGCTTTTATTTTTCCAAACAACTGCACCTGAAATGTGTTATTACAACGCAGTTCCACAAGAAATCCATTTTCGCCATAAACTATATCTGAAAAATTTTGTATTCAAATATTCCTTCATAGACATATCCTTCTGCTCAATCCCACCAGAAGTACCAGACGGTAGACTGCCTCAGGACATCCGCCAGATTGCCCACAGTGGGGTCATCCTGTTCTTGATCCACGATGTCCGGGCAGAAACCGTACTGCTCTGCGGCGACCTCCATGGCCTTCTCCTGGGAAACAGGGGCCGGGAGCAGGAACTCCAACTCGTCGTGGCTCATGGCAGCGGGCACCGCCCCATGCTGTTCAAACCAGTATTTCGCAACTGCCATTAACTCCGGCGTGTTAGGACATTCATTCCAGCCACCAAAGGGCAGGTATGCGAAGATCTCCCAGGGATTCTTCACCGGGATCTTGGCCAGGATGAGCGGATAGGTCATCTCCGTATCATCATCCCAGTAGCTGGAGAAGCGGTCGTTGGGTTCTCCGCCCTCCATCTCGCCCAGGATTTCCTCATCCCAGTCCATATCGTCATCCTCGGCTTCTTTCTTGCGCTGGCCGATCAGTGCCTCCAGGACCGCCTTGCTGTCCTTGACAAGTGCAGACAGTATCTTCTTCCGGTAGTCGGCTACCTTGTCCGGGTCGAAAGCATAGTCGTCCTCACCATCACTGTCCGGGTCGGAATTCATAATGAGGCACTCCCACAGGGTTTCGTCATCCGCCTTGATGAGCACTGGCACAAAGCCTTCTTTGACACTTTCCCGTTTGGCATAGCTGTATGCCGACATGATGGGATCATCGTCTTTCATGGAGGGGAAATAAGTGCATTCACAGTCCAGATACTCCATCAACGCCTCAGCCAGTTCGGAGGGTTCCAGCGTGTCCTCGTCGAAGTCCTGTCCCTGCCAGTTGGTGAAGCGTTCCTCGATCACCTTTGCCATGGCTGGTAGTAGTCCTCGTCAAAGGGGATGAACAGCGGGGCCTTAAACTGGAACTCATCGGAGTAATACTTTTCTGGGCCGAGATATTCCAAGGCATAGTTTTCAATGTCACGAGGGAAATTGGGACTGTCAGGTTCGCCATAGTAGTAAGAAGTAAATGCTCGCCCAATCTTATTGAACATCGGAACCATAATCTGCCCGTTCAGTTTGTCCCGAATAAACGCCCGCAGATCCACGCTGGCAGGGTCGGCTTTGACCTGTTTGGCCACTTCGCCGTATTCGTTCAGAAAGTCCTCGCCCATCAGATCATGCTCTATGCACCAGCGCAGGTAAATGGCAAAGAGGTTATAAGCATTTATGGGGTCAATGGGCAGCCCCTTCTCCTCAATGCTCTCGATATGATAGGAGACATCGTCCATCTCACCGTCAAAATCATCATTGGAAAGAGTGCCACGAGTGATAGCATCCTGACGATCAGGCTCCACCACAAAGCTGATGCCGTTCATTTTGTCCAGCAGGGCGTCTGCGTCATGCTCCATCTTATATTCCAATTCCTCTCGGTAGAGGGGGATCACCTGATAGAAGTTGACCTCCTCGCCACTCGGCAGGATGCAGACCTCGCTGCCATCTTCGGTGTCCTGGGGGCCTGTCAGAATGGCAGCGCACAGCTTTGTGCCTTTTGCGAAGTCCTCCTCATTGTCCATGGTATGGCCGAAGCCCAGCCAGGTATCGCTGGCAATGGGCAGGCGAGCCAGGGTTTTCAGCAGGCGGATGGGCCAGTACCACCGCTCATTCTTCAAATCCTCGCGCTTCAACTTCCAGTTTCCCGGCAGCGCAATAGCCAGTTCCGCCCGCTCCAGTTTGTATTCGGCCAGTTCCTCCGGCACATTCATCCGGTGGGCGCCCATGCCCATCGTCACCAGTGTGTAATAGTCCCGTTCCTCAGAGGGAGGAACAACGCAGATGTCCACATGGATGTCAGGGGAAACCAGCTCATGGAACACATTCTCAAACTCACCAAAGGTGTTTTTGATGTGCTGCTCTATCGCAGACATCTCATCCTCCGAATAAACCTCCGGCTCGCTGTTTTTTCTTGAGGACCAGAAGGCATCCGCCTTCGTGCCGTCCGGGTTCAGGAAAATCTGAAAATACTGATCGTCTCCCGGCTGTTGATAGACAAGACCAATGCGGCGGGTCTGGTCCACAAACACACCTGTTAGAATGCCCTCTGGTTCTCCTTCAGGGGTGTGGGTTAGCCATTCACCGCTGTCCAGCCGTTCCTTGAGCTGCCGCAGCCAGTCGGTTCCCATCTTGGAGAGTCCAGCTTCGTTCATACGGAAGGAAAGCTCCACAAGATGTTCCTTCACCGGGTATTGGAATTCACAGCAGGGGGAATTTTTCTTATAGCTATACCGCTCTGGGTGGAACAGTTCATAAAATTCGGCAAGTCCCGCTTCGTCCACCCGAATGCAGGCTATGGCGCATTGTTTATCATCCGCATTCTCGTCCAGTCCCCGCTGGAGCGTTTGGTCAGCATCGGGATTGATCCAATGATATTCCATCTGTTCCAGGGTGGCTCCGGCTTTGATCTCTTTTTTTAAGGTCAGGAACTCATAATCTCCCGGTTCCAGTTTTAATCCTTGCTTGACGGCATCCAGCGCACCGGATTTATCGCCAAAATGCGCCCGTAGCTTGCCCAGATGGAGCCAGATCCAGGGGTAGTCCGGCTCCTCCAGAGCGCCCCGCTCCGCATATTCCAGTGCTTCTTCCAGCCTGCCGCAATACATCAACGCCACAGAATACCGGTAGTACCAGGTAGCGCAGCCCGTGGCGTTTTTCTCCGAATCCTTCATCCATTCCGCAGCGCGGTAGTAGTGGATGTAATCGTCCAGGTTAAGGCAGGCAAAGGCATACCAGAGGGCAATCTGTAAATCCTGGTGAGCCTGTTTTTCGCTGAATCGTCCTTCTTCTACGCCGCTTTTGATAAAATCCTCCAGCCAGTCGAGCATTTTCCCAAAGTAAGCGGCAGTTCCTTCGTCAAAGGACTCCAGTATTTCAATATCCTCTGTCGAGAGCAGGGAGCCAGTTTCCTCATGAATATCAGGCTCCGGTTCTTTCTCGTCCAGTAGCGGCACACCGCCCACATCCCGCCGAAATGCGTGGAAGTGAGCATAGGGCAGGTCGCTTCCCTCAAAGAATGCCTGTGCCGCTGTTAGTACAGCGGGCAGATCCCAGGCGATAAAATCCAGATACCCACAATACAGACCAGTGGCCCCACCCAGGAAGGTCACGGCTTCCTCTCCTGCATCCCGTAGGATGGCATCCCGCAGGTTATCCCGGAAATCCAGAATAGCTTTCACTCGTTCCTCACCGGTAAAACCGGACAGCGGGTACAGGAGGAATCCAGCGGCAATGCCATCCTTGTGGTACTCATCCACCATATCACTGCGGGCAGTCAGGTAGTCGTTGATGAGCACCGGCAGGCGGCAGCTTCCAGTATAGACATCCAGCCGCCAGTCAGCCTCCGGGTCCTCCACCGGGTCCAGTTCATAGGCAAGGTAGCTGTTTTCCAGGTAGTCGCTGCCATCCCGCCAGAGAGAAAGTCCCATGCTTTGCAGCAACTCCGGCAGTTCAGAAAGCAGCTTGGCCGGTTCGTCTTTCGGCTGAGCATAAACATCAAACCCAGCAACAAAGGCGATAGCGGAAACTTCTCCGATGGTTTGATCCACCAGCATAGAGAGTGCCCACCAGACCTTGTCTGTGTCCTCTTTCAAGATTGGGGTCAGCTTTTCACAGTAAAGGACCAGACTTACCTGATGATCCTCTGTTTCCTCTGCCCACATCTGCACATCCTCAGCCCGAACTTCGATCTCTCCAGCTCGCAGCTCGAACCCCTCACAGGGCTGGCGGCCTACCCAGATATTCCAATGCTCAAGCACCGATTCTGGGGCCTGCTTCTGGAAGTACACCAACGGGAACAGGCGGGAGCGAAGCCCCTCTGGACTGAGGATCAATTCATGCTTTTCGCCATTGAAGCCCAGCTCGAAGGAAGTATCACGCAGGGCCGTCTTGAGTGCATTCCCGCATTTTTCAACCAGTTCTTCGCCGCGCTGGTGTGTTTCGTCCGTATCTATGATTTGACGCAGTTCTGCCTCAATCTGAGAAAAGGCTGCCCATGCTTCCTGCGTCCTTTCACGGAAGTTCTTTTCAAACCGGGGGCAGGGACAAACGACGGCGGGCAATCGTCGATGTACTCCTGGGTATCGTTGTCGCCAGGGCGGGCTTTCAGGGCCTTTTCAAAGTAACGCAGGGCGGGACCTTCCTCATCCAGAAAATAATAAGCGGAAGCGATCCGATAATTCCAGCAGTGATCTTCGGCAAAATGCTCCTCATGGGGAGCCAAAAGTTCCAGCGCCTTTTCAAAAGGCTCCCGTTCTCCTATATGTGCAACGGCAATATATGCCTTGGCCAATTCGCTGTCCAGTTCCGGGGTGCGCTCCTCGGCAGGAATCGCTTCCAGGGTGTCGATTACCTTCTGCGCTTCATCCTGTTCAAACCATTGCTGGCATTGTTTCAATAAATCCATATCATGACCTCCTTTTTATCTTTGGTTAAGATAATTTGCCAGTTTTTTCTCCAGTAGTTCTATCAAATCATTGCAGAGACGCTTTACCTTGTCCTGTTCATGAGCGTAGTACCAGATGGTTTCCTCTCCAGTGCGGAGCAGTAGCTGGTCGCCGTCCGCTTCTTTCCAGAACTCTCCCAGCACACAATACTTCTCTCCATGGATGGTCAGATCAAACATCCCGGAAAGGGCAAGGATCACGCCCGTGGATACCTGTATGCCAGCGGTCAGCAGGAAGAACTCTCGCACCTGGGACGGGAATGTGAAGTCCAGCTTGCTTTCTTGATTCCCAATTTGCTCCTTAGTGGCGGCGGGCTTGATCTCGTCAGAGGGGTCAAGTACCTTTGCCAACGCCTTGGAGAACTTGGGGTATCGGCAAAACAGCTCCGGGTTGTTGGCCTTGAACTCCTTTTGTTTTTCCCGCTGTACTCGCTCCTGCTCCTTGCAGAAAGCGTCCAGCTCTGTCAGATACTGCTCCTGGTAGAGCTTGCTGGCCTCAAATGCTGTGCCGCTCTTTTCCAGAATGGCGATGGCTCCCTTTTGCTGGTAAGCACCGGAACCCACTGGAAGTCATGCCGACAGGGTTTCAGTTTCAG
>OKWF01000059.1_pt1 | contig 15426 bp, 21 predicted proteins | sample 1607031 | NCBI WGS metagenome assembly OKWF01 (sample SAMN04414079, study PRJEB24778) | human gut metagenome | material: faecal | host: Homo sapiens | reverse complement strand
CACCGACCGCGATATCGCGTACCACCGTCGCCACGTTGAAGTAGATCGTATCGCGGGTCGAAGGTTCGCCATCGGCCGTCCCGCGCACCTTCACGCGCTCCCCGGTCTGAAAGCCGATCGCACCGCCGTACTCGTCGGCCACGGCCGTCACACGGATTTCAGGTCCTTTGGTATCCAGAATGACCGGAATCGCCGGATTGACCCGGCGCACCGCCTCGACGATCTTCGCGGCCCCCTCTTCGGTCACATGCGCCGAATTGATGCGTACTACGTCCATTCCGGCCTCGAAAAGGCCGCGTACAAATTCTTCGTTGGCGCGGAAATCCGACAACGTGGCTACGATCTTGGTTTTCTTCTCTCCCCACATACAGCTTCTTGTTAAATTATATCGTTTCAAATCAAAATTACACCTGGAATCCGGAATCCGCCTCTATCCGAAGCTTTTCCGCCATTCGATCGCGCACCAATCCTTTACGCACGAGCACCCGACAGACAGAACTCGCATCGTTCCGAATATCTTCCGTCGTAATCCGAAAACGGACACTTCGACGAGCCGAAAATCCCGAAAACATCCACAGCACAGGCAGCGCTCCGACTATCCCCAGCCAGACAAACGGCACGAAGGGCACGCCTTCGTCATTCCTGCTTACAAAAATAGTGAAAACCCGGATATACGCCGCAAGATCCTCCGATTCGCATCGAATTCACACACATTTCACACCCGTCCGAAGTCGGGACGACCCGGGCGCCGAAAATAAATTTTCGTATCCTCCCGGCTTTGGCTATCTTTGCAGAAGACAGGATGCGGTTCGGCAATTTTCAAGAACAAGTTCTCATAATTGCTCTCGGCTTTCGCTATCTTTGTAGAAGATAAGACGCGCTCGGCAAAATACAAATAAAATTTGCTTTTGCGCTCGGCTTATTCGTATCTTTGCTACATTCCGGACTTCGGCCGCGTCCGTTCAATTTACCCGAACGCCGCCGCTCCGCACAAACCGCCATTCGACATGACTGAATTCGGACTTATCGACACGATCCGCGACATGTTCGCCGCAATTCCCCGCAACGGATTCGACGGCATCGGGGACGACTGCACGGTCTTCCCGCTGGGCAGCGGCGAATCGCTGGTCTTCACCGCCGACCTGCTGGCCGAAAACATCCACTTCCTGCGCCGGGCGACCTCGGCGCGTGAATTGGGCCGTAAATCCCTGGCCGTCAATCTGAGCGATGTCGCGGCCGATGGGCGCCCGCCCGATCGCAACCCTGCTCTCGCTGGCTATCCCGCACGACCTGCCCGAAGGATGGATCGAAGATTTCATGGAAGGCTACCGCGACCTCTCGGCCCAATACGACGTCGGCCTGGTCGGGGGCGACACCACAGCCTCGGATTCGGGACTGGTCGTCAATGTAACGGCCATCGGGCGCATCGCCGACAGCCATATCAAACGGCGCAGCGACGCACGCCCCGGCGACTTGATCGCCGTCGGCGGTTCGCTGGGAGAGTCGGGCGCGGACTGCGCGATATCCTGGCCGGACGGTACGACACCCCGCTGGCACAGATCCACCGCAACCCCGCCCCGCAAGTCGCCGAAGCATCTGGCTCGGCGAACGTCCGGAAGTGCACGCCATGATGGACATCTCGGACGGCATCGCCTCCGACCTGCGGCATATCCTGCACCGGTCCGGCGTAGGTGCCGAAGTCGATACCGAGTGCATCCCGACTCCCGTCGATCTCGAAACCGCCGTATCCGGCGGCGAAGACTACAAACTTCTCTTCACCGTCGCTCCGGAGAGCGCCAACACACTTCTGTCCAACTACCGGCTCCGTTTCGGCGATGAGTTCCACTTCATCGGCCGCATCACGGGCGGCAATCATCTCGAATGGCTCCGAAACGGCACCCCTCTGCCGGTCGATTGGCAGGGATTCCGCCACTATTGACCGGCGTTCCGAAAAGGTTGCAACAACCCGGCACATACCGTCCTCCGAAATATCCGAGGTCATCCTCCATACCGCTCCTCATACCTTCTGCTTCTCCGCAGAAAGGAGCCGTTGCAAATCCGGTCCGCATCGCCCGCCGCAATATTCCCGCTGCAAGCGCTCGAAATCCCGGCGATTCACCGCAAGCTCTCTCCAAAACGAAGCCGACTTCTGCCGTACGACATCGGCACGGTCCGCCGCAAAAAATAAAGGGGCTGTGTCGAAATGAAAATTTCAGACACAACCTCTAAGGGATGTCAGAATGGATGCAAGGCATTGAGGGTAAGGGCGACAGGAATTTACTGCCGTAAAGATTTAGCCCGCATCCCGATAATGACGCAGCAGTGCGCTTTATAACACATCGCCGTATCTCCAAAACTCTATCCACACGCATCGAAAGCCGCTTCATTCCACGATATAGACTTTCTCCCCCCGCCGCTGCATGCGATAGCGCTCGCGGGCGAATTGCTCCAGATTATCGTCGTACTTGAGCTCTTCGAGCAGCGTACTGTCCTGCTCGATCCGAGCGCGATAGATCGCCCTTTCCTGCTCCAGGATAGCGATATCTTTTCTGATCTCTATGGCGTGCAACAGATTTCGTCCCACGATGAAAATCGTGAAAACCACGATGATACAAGTAATCACCACCCAAAACCGCTTGTCCAATTTCAACTGCATCTTCCGAATCCTTTAAGGAATATGCATGTATTTATGCGTCTGGATCGAAATATTCCACGCAGGATGCGCCTTGACGTACTCGACCAGCAGGGGCATGATCTCCTCCGACACGCTCCATTCGGGCTGCAGGAAGAGCTTGCACTCCCGTCCGACCTGTTCGGCGTTCCGCTCGGCCCATTGCAAATCGGCCTCCCGCTCGACGATGACCTTCAGCTCGTGCGCCCGCCAGAACGCCTCCGGCAGAGGCGGCTGCTGACGCTTGGGCGAAAGGCAAACCCAGTCGAAATACCCGCTGAAAGGGTGCGACCCCGAAGTTTCGAGAAATATCTTGAGTCCGTGCCCCTTGAGCGCCGAAGTCAAAGGCCCCAACGGGTAAAGCAACGGCTCTCCGCCCGTGATGACGATAGCCTGCGCCTGGCACGAAGTCGCTCGCCGCACCACCTCCGAAATATCGGTCGGAGGATAGAGTTTCGGATTCCACGTATATTTGGCATCGCACCAGCGGCAGCCTACGTCGCATCCGCCCAGGCGGATGAAATAGGCCGGTTTGCCCGTATGGAATCCTTCGCCTTGAATCGTATAGAAATCCTCCACCAGAGGCAATTTCCGCCCTCCGTCCAACAAGTCGTAATTCGTCGCTTCCTTCATCGGACTATTCGGTCACCACGTAAACATCCTGTAATTCCGGCCCAACTGGTCGTAGTCCAGCCCGTATCCCACGATAAACTCGTTGCCGATGTGCATGGCCGGATAATCGATCGGAATCTGGCGCTGGTATGCTTTCGGTTTGAAGAAAAGCGTACACACGCGGATACTGGCGGGCTTCTTCGTCTTCAACTCCTCGACCATGTGTTCGATGCTGGCGCCCGTATCCACAATGTCCTCGACGATAATCACGTCCCGGCCTTCGATGTTGTTGCCCAGTCCTATCAGACACTTGACATCCCCCGACGAGGAGGTACCGCAGTACGAAGAGAGTTTCACGAACGATATTTCGCAGTTGAAATCGATCTTCTTCAGCAGGTCGCTCATGAACATAAACGAGCCGTTGAGCACCCCCAGAAACAGCGGATTCCGTTTCTCCCGGTAATCCTCGTTGATCTTCGCCGCTACCGCAGCCACGGCTTCTTTCTATCTTTGCAGCCGGAATCATCACCTTGAATTTTTTATCATGCAATTTTATGACGTTTTCTTTCATCGGGATACGGATTTTATTGTTATTTTTACAAAAGTAAATAATTTGAGCCACAAAGTTACACAATCCGGAAGAAAAATTCTATGCTTGCAAAACTCATCCGCAGGATCAAATGTTGTTCCGTCCAGGAAATCCTGATGATCGTATCCATCATCATGCTCTTGATCGTGATCGCCAACCGAACCTCGGCAGGGATAAAAGCCAGATCGGCGTCTTCGGGACAGATTACACAACACCAAAAACAGGCTGCCCCACCGCAGGAGTAATCGATACGATCTTTTTTCGCAAAGTTGTTCCTACTGGCGGGAACAGACAAAATTTCCGACATGACTTTCAACTTCTGCCTCAACCTTTTTTTTGGCTGAAAAGCCGAGAAACGCAACATGCAAAAAAATCAGGAGCAAAAAAACCTATACTCCTGATTTTTAAAGCTTTATTTTACCCATCCCCATTCAGCAAGATGCTAAATGGAAGTAAAATATATCCTCCGAAGCACTATTCCGATTCCTTTAACTTCGAAATCGGCATAAACCGGTTGTCCAATGGTTCCGACTTATGGATTGTGCGCACTCCATTAACGACAGCCACACAGTTGTCCGGCACATCCGTAAAATTACGGCATTGGCGCCAATGCGGACATTATTCCCAACCTTTACCCCTCCGATTATCTTCACACCGGCTCCGATATATACATTATCTCCGATGACGGGGGCTCCCGGTCTCTGACTATCCGGCAATGTATTCGATCCGATCGTCACCTGTTGAAAAATCACGCAATTTTCACCGATAACCGCCCTCTCCGAAATAAAAACTCCAAATAAATCGTGAGGAAAAGTAAATTTTGGATTTAATCCGGACATCAAATCCAATGTATGCCCCATATAGCAGCAAATTAACCTGCCACAAATATCATTTCAGTTTAGACGGACGGATTTGACAAGAACGATAGAAGTCCCCCTCCGATAAAATAGCCTGATAATCAACGGGGCAAATCCCTTAAATAGAAATAATAGCTCTTTCATAAATCCCTTTTCGTACCAATAACCGTTATACCAGCCCGGAGAAACCCATGAAGCCATTGCCAAAATACCGGCCGTAATCAGCGCCACGGGAACCCCCTGCACGGCCTTGGGGACATCCTCCAGTTCGAGCCGCTCGCGAATACCGGCGAACAGCACCAGCGCCAATGCGAAGCCGATGGCCGTCGCCACGGAATAAACGATGCTCTGCAACAGGTTGAACTCCTTGGAGATCATCAGAATCGCCACGCCCAGCACGGCACAGTTCGTCGTAATGAGCGGCAGGAAAATTCCAAGCGCCTGATAGAGCGACGGAGACACCTTCTTCAACATGATTTCCACCATCTGCACCAGAGCCGCGATCACCAGAATAAAGACGATCGTCTGCATGTATTCGATCCCCAGCGGCACCAATACGTAAGTCTGAATAGACCATGCAACCACCGAAGTAAGGGCCATGACGAAGGTCACGGCAGCTCCCATACCGAGCGAAGTTTCGACTTTCGACGACACGCCCAGGAACGGGCAGATGCCGAGGAATTGAGCCAGCACGACGTTATTGACGAAGATCGCGCCGACGATAATGGCAAAATAAGAGAGCTCCATACCTATTTCTTGAGAAATTTATTAAACAATGCCATCAGATACCCCAGTACGATAAAAGCACCCGGAGCCAGCACGAACACCAACGGCATGTAGTCCGTAACACCGAACGAATAACCGAAGATGGCCCCGCTGCCCAACACTTCGCGGACAGCCCCCACCAACGTCAGGGACAGCGTGAAGCCCAGACCGATCCCGATACCGTCGAAGATCGAAGCCACCGGTCCGTTCTTCGAGGCGAATGCCTCCGCACGTCCCAGGATGATGCAGTTCACCACGATCAGCGGAATGAATACGCCCAGACTGGCATACAACGCCGGGACATACGCCTGCATCAGCATAGAGATAATGGTCACGAACGATGCGATCACCACGATAAAAGCCGGGATGCGCACCTTGTCCGGAATCAGGTTCTTAATCAGTGAGATGACCAGGTTCGACAGAATCAGCACGGCCATCGTCGCCACGCCCATACCGAAACCGTTCTCCGCCGAAGTCGTCGTACCCAGCGTGGGACACATGCCGAGTACCAGAACGAACGTCGGATTATTCTTGATAATGCCGCTCGCAAGTACTTTCAAATTATTCATTTTGACCTCCTTCCTGTGCATTGTTCACGGTCTGACTTCCTCGCTGGAGGCGGTTGGAACGGCCTTCACGCTCCAATCCCCGCTCTCGGTACCGCTCTTCACCCGCAGCTCGCGTCCCAGCCTCTGCATTCGGCCGAGCAGCCGTCGCGCCCGTCGCGGCTTCCGTTCCCGTTTCTTGATTGTTCGAAGCACCGGACGCACCATCCGCTCCCGCATCTCGGGTAGCCGAAGCCCCCGAAGTACCGTCCGCTCCCGCATTTTGAGTATTCGAAGCACCCGAAACGGTGTTCACGGCAGCTTCGACGCCTGCCTTTTCGCAATAGGCCTTATAAGCCCGACTCACGGCATCGACATAAGCCCGCGACGAAATCGTCGCCGCCGTCAGGGCATCCACGTCGCCGCCGTCCTTCTTCACGCCCAATTTCATTTGGGCCGGATTCCGGCCGACAAAACTCTTTTCCAGCGGATTGCCCGCATCGACCATCTTGGTACCCAGCCCCGGAGTTTCCGCCTGTTCGAGCACCCGGATATTGAGGATCTGACCATCGGGGGCAAAACCGACCATCAGCCGGATCACCCCACTGAACCCGTTTTTAGTCATCGATTCTACGGCATAACCCACCACACGGCCTTTCTCGGAAGCCGTATGGACCGTCACCGGCAAGTTCTCGATCGTATCGCGCAACACTTCCGTTTCGTCGAACTCGGGCAGCACCTGTTTGAGCGCCTCGCGGGTCGCCTTGACCCGTGCCTCGGCAATCGGCTCCTCGGTAATCATATGGACCGCTCCCACGCCTGCGGAAGCGAGCAGTGTGATCACGAACAGCACCATAACCATATTGAATAATGTACTCTTCATCCTCCGCTCCTCCTATTTTAACCCGAAACGCCGGGGTTTGACATATTTGTTGATCAGGGGCACGACCGAATTCATGATCAGGATCGCAAATGACATACTCGGATAGGCGCCCCACAAACGGATCAGTACCGTAATGATGCCGATGCCGACTCCGTAAATCAGCATACCGGTATGCGTCATCGGCGAAGTCGAATAGTCGGTAGCCATGTAAACGGCACCCAGAATGGCTCCGCCTGCAAGCAGATGGAACAGCGGGAACTCCCACAACGCTTCACCGTGCATACCCTGTCCGAGGCCGACCAGAAAGACGAACACGGCCATCGTTCCCAGGACCGCCACCGGAATATGCCACGTAATGACTTTTCTCCACAGCAGATAGACGGCTCCCACCAGCAACAGCAGGGCCGAGACCTCACCCAGCGAACCGGGGATCGAACCGAAAAGGACATCCTGATAATTGACCGACGTATGCGACACCAGCTCCGCTTTGACGGCTGCCAGCGGCGTCGCTCCCGAAAAGCGTCGGCCAACTGTCCGACCGGACGGGAAAAGTCGTCATCTGCACCGGGTAGGCGAACAACAGGAACACACGACCCACCAACGCCGGATTGAACGGATTCTTGCCCAGCCCCCCGAAAGTCATCTTGGCAATGGCGATCGACACGAAAGCGCCGATCACGACGATCCACCAGGCAGCGACGCCGGCAGGTTGAAAGCCAGCAGGACGCCGGTCACCACGGCCGACAGGTCGCTCACCGTACAAGGCCCCTTAAGCAGAAATTTCTGAATCAGGTATTCGAACAGCACGCAACTGGCCACCGAAATACAGGTCACCGCCAGGGCGCTCCAGCCGAACGCCACCACCGAAAACACCAGCGCGGGCGTCAGCGCCAGCAGAACGTCCCGCATGATCTTTTGCGTCGATTCCGAACCATGCACGTGCGGAGCGGGTGCTACGATCAATTTATTTGCCATACGCTATCTCTTTTTTCTTATTTCTTGGTTGCATGGGCGGCGGCGCGGGCACGGATCAACGCCCCGACCTCCTGTTTTCCCATTCGGATAAAGTCCAGCAGCGGAATATCCGCCGGACAGGTAAACTGACAGCAGCCGCACTCGATGCAGTTGGTCACCCACTCCGCCTCGAGCCGCTCCCACAGCTTGCGGCGCGAGAGTTTGGCCATCAGATAAGGCTCCAATCCCATCGGGCAGGCCGACACGCATTTGGCGCATTTGATACAGGAGCTCTCCCGACCACGCAGGGCTGCCGCACCCCCGAGCACCGTAATACCCGAACAGCCTTTGACCACCGGTGAGGCGAGGTTGCTCATCGCCCGTCCCATCATCGGCCCGCCGTTGAGCACTTTCACATCCCCGGCCGGCACGCCTCCCGCAGCCTCCAACAGGACAGCCACCGGCGTTCCGAAACGGACGAGCAGATTTTTCGGAGCTCCATCTGGCGGCCCGTAACAGTCACCACCCGCTCGATCAGAGGTTTGTTCTTCTGCACCGCATCGTACACGGCCACCGTCGTCGAAACATTGCAGACGACGGCACCCACGTCGATCGGTAATCCCGGCGGCGGCGGAACCTCCCGACCCGTAACGGCCGCTATCAACTGTTTTTCGCCCCCCTGCGGATAACGGACCCGAAGCGGAACGACCCGGATTCCGGGGTACGACGAAGCCAGCCGACTCAATCGGGTGATCGCATCCGGTTTGTTGTTCTCGATTCCGACCGAAGCGCCGCTCACGCCGAGCGCCCGCATCAGGATCGTGACGCCCACGAGCAGCTCTTCACTCCGTTCGAGCATCACCCGATGGTCGGACGTCAGGTAAGGTTCGCACTCGACACCATTAATAATCAAGTGCTCGACCTTTTTCCCGGCAGGCACCGTCAGTTTGACCTGCGTGGGGAACGCCGCACCGCCCATACCGACGATACCCGCCTCCTTGATCCTGGCAAGAATCTCCGGAGCCGAAAGCGTACATTCGCGCACGAGCTCCTTCGAAGTGTCGATCCCTTCGGCCCATTCATCCCCCTCGCGACGGATCGTAATCATCATCTGGCGGATTCCCTGCCCGTTGGGCAGCATATCCACCCCCGTCACGGTGCCCGACACGGGCGCATGGATATTGGCCGACACGAAACCGGCGGCTTCGGCGATCAACTCTCCCACCTTCACCTTGTCGCCCTTGGCCACCTTCGCAACCGCCGGCGCACCGATATGCTGCGACAAAGGAACATTCACCACATCGGGCAACGCCAGTACCTCGACGGCCTCCGCCCGACTCAACTTGTTATCCGACGGATGTACTCCGCCTCTCGGAAATGTCTTCATAGCGTTTGTTTTCGGTTTTATCGTTCGGATCAGGATTCGGTTTTTTCGGTCTTCTTCTCCTCCGAAGCCGGCTTCTCTCCCGCTGCCGACGTTTTGCTTCGATGCAGGAGCGGCTTTAGGCTCCTTGGGCAGCGGCTCCATACCGACCAGACGGATGGCACCGGTGGGGCATTCGTTCACGCACTTGCGGCAGAGCTTGCATTTCCAGGAGTCGATGAAAGCCAGGTTGTTCTGGATCGTAATGGCTCCGAACGGACACACTTTCTCGCATTTTCCGCAGCCGATACAGCCGGCTTTGCAGGCTTTCATCACCACCGCCCCTTTGTCTTTCGACACGCACGAAACATAAACCGCCCGCTGCTTGGGCCACTTCTTCCGCAACTCGATAATCGACTTGGGACAAGCCTTGACACACGCGCCGCAGGCCGTACATTTGTCGAAATCGACCTCTGGAAGCCTCGTTTCGGGATTTATCGCTATGGCATCGAAGTTACAAACCGTCACACAATCCCCGTATCCCAGGCAGCCGTACGTACACCCCGTTTCTCCGCCATAGAGCGAAGCAGCCACCGCGCAGGACGTAACACCGTCGTACGCATTGATCCGGGGACGTTTCTCGCAACTGCCGCCGCAGCGGACGGTAGCCACCTGGGGCTCCTTCTCCGGAGCAGCCTTGCCCAGGTAGGCAGCGACGGTCTTCATCACTTCGGCCCCGCCCACCGGGCAGAAAAGCGAAGAGATATCGGCCCGCTTCACTAGCGCATCGGCCAAACCGCGACATCCGGCGAATCCGCAGCCGCCGCAGTTCGCACCGGGCAGCATCTTTTCGACCTCGTCGATCCGGGGATCTTCCTCGACCTTGAACTTTTGTGCCACGAAATAGAGGATCAGCGCGGCAAGGATTCCCAACACGCAAAGTGTAAGCACTGTGTAAAGTAATACCTCCATATTATTCGGATATTGTGAAATGAATCGCATTATCGATCTTCCGGCGCAGAAGCCAGAGAATCCCATAGTACAGGACGACAGATCCCAATCCTGCAAGTACCGCCGCCCCATCGCCCGCGCCGAGCAGATAGCAGACTGCCACCACGCCGATCAGGACGACGAAAGGCACGACATAAGCCAACAAAACCGCGACCGCTCCCGTACGTCGGGTTATAGCGACCGTCACCCTGTCGCCGGGACGATACGTCGCCGCAGCCGGAGTACGTATCTCCACGATTTTCTGCCCGGTCTCACCCAAACCGCAGGCTTCGCGGGCCTTGCAGCTCCCACAAGCGCCATGAGCCGTAATTTCCACACAAACCCTCTCCGCATCGACGCGCTTCACCACCCCGCTATGTTCATACGGTCCATCGGGTCACTTTACATATTTATGGGTCAATGGCATACGGTACTCATGCCCGAACGAGGAGGACGAGAGTCGAAGCACCGGCGGATACTGAAAACGCTTCTTTTCGTTGCGCATGACCATCGCATAGATTTTCTGTACCTCGTCGCTGTCGAATCCGGCATTGATGATCTCTTCACGCGACTGCCCATCTTCGATCAGACGGTACAGGATGGCATCCACCACCTCGTAAGAGGGCAGCATGTCGCTGTCCTTCTGGTTGGGCCGAAGCTCCGAAGAAGGCTCTTTGGTCAGGATGTTTTCAGGAATGGGAGCACCGAATTTCCGGTTGATATAGCGGGCCAGGTCATACATCTCGGTCTTATACAGATCGCCCGTCACGCTGAAAGCGCCGCCGGTATCGCCGTAGAGCGTACAGATACCGAGCGCATTCTCGCTCTTGTTGGAACAGTTGAGCAGGACATAGCCGTTCTTGTTCTGCAGGGCCATAAGCATCAACGTGCGGATGCGGGACTGGATATTCTCCTCCGTCGCATCGAAATCCGTACCGCCGATCACCGGGATCAACGTATCGACGATACTGCGGTAAGCCTCCGTGATCGGCACGACATGGAACTCGATACCGAGGTTTTCGGCCAGTTGCTTGGCATCCTCGACCGATCCTTCCGACGAAAACTGTGAGGGCATCATCAATCCCCGCACGTTCTCCGCCCCCAGCGCTGCAACCGCCAGACAAGCGACCACGGCGGAGTCGATACCGCCCGAAACGCCGACACAGGCCTTTTTTATACCCGTTTTTAACGAAGAAATCCCGCAGACCGCAACAAGCCGCCTCGTAAATGAAGCGGGTACGGTCGTTCACCGACACAGGGACGGACTCGACGCTGCAAGCGGGATTTTCGGTATCGAACACCTGAAAGTCCTCTTCGAAACTTTTCAGCAGCCGCACCAGCTTGCCCCGGTTGTCCATCACGCCCGACATCCCGTCGTAAACCAGCTCCGTAGCACCGCCGACCTGATTGACCATCACCACATTCTTTCCCTTGACGTAGGCGATATTCCGGATTACGTCGTACCGACGACTCAAGTCGCCCTTGCGGTAGCGGCGGGCATGGATATTGATGACGGTTTCGACCGACTTGTCGAAATCCGGGGTATGAAAAAGATCGTCGCCTACGACCAGCGCACAGCGGCAACCCCGTATCGTAACGTATTCGCAACCTTTCGAAGGGGTCAGAAATCCCAATTCGCGGCGCACGGTGATATTCTGTTTTCCCACGTAGCGGACGACTCTTCCTTGTTGAATCAACGCTGCGGCACTGATCGTCCCCTCCTTGGTGAGAATCGGAAGCCCCACGATCGCATCCACCGTATCGCATTCGGCGGCAATCCGCATCAACGCATCTTCGCACTGTTCCAAAAAAGGATTTTTCCGCAGCAAATCGAACGAAGGAGCACCGCTGATCGCCTGCTCGGCAAAAACGACGAGGTCTGCGCCTTCGGCTTTCGCACGACGTACGGATTCGATGATCTTGTTTGTATTTCCTGCGACGTCGCCGACCGTATAATTCAATTGAGCCAGAGCTATCTTCATCTATCGGGTATTTCAAAAAGTTACATCATCGCAAAATTAATTATTATTTGGAAAAAACAACGATTTCGCGGCAAAAGTTTCATCCGAACGCAACGATCGTATCGAAAAAAAGCAATCGGGGTTTCGAAATCCTCATTCGGAAAAGAGGCCGTCCCCGTTTCGACTCAACGAATACAGCCCGACCTTCCGTGGGAAGGTCGGGCTACAAATCGTTCAACCCCAAACGCTTGCTATTGCTGCTCTTCGGGATCGGCCACCAGAATACGACCGCAGTATTCGCAAATGATGATCTTCTTGCCCTGACGGATCTCCATCTGGCGCTGGGGCGGAATGCGGTTGAAACAGCCGCCGCACGCATCGCGCCGCACCGTCACCACGGCAAGTCCGTTGCGCACGTTATGACGGATCCGCTGGTAAGCCTCCAGCAACCGCTTGTCGATCTTGGCCTGCGCTTTAGCCGCCTGAGCCGTAAATTCCGCCACCTGCGAGGCCGTTTCCGCTTCGATGCTCTGCAATTCGGTCTGCTTGGCTTCGAGGTCCTTTCGGCGCTCCGTCATCAGGGCCTCGGTCTCCTCGACCTGCGCCTTTTTGACCTTGATTCCGGCAGTCATACTCTTTCAGACGCTTTTCGGCCAGCTCGATTTCCAACTCCTGATACTCGATCTCCTTACTAATCGCATCGAACTCGCGGTTGTTCCGGACGTTGTTCTGCTGCTCCTTGTAATTGCCGATGAGTATCTTGGCCTGATCCACCTCGCGCTTACGCTGCTTGGAGAGAGCATTGAGCTCCTCGATTTCGGCATTGATATTCTCGACACGCGCCTTCAAACCGGCCAATTCGTCGTCGAGATCCTGCACCTCGAGCGGCAGCTCACCCTTCACCTTGTTGATCGAATCGATCTGGCTGTCGATCTTCTGGAGATCGTAGAGGGCCAGGATTTTCTCCTGCATCGAATAATCAACTTCAGCTGTCTTTTTCTGTGTTGCCATATCGTGTTTTTATTGTTTAGACGGAACTATGTAACCGATCGGATTACGTGAATTTACACTCTTGCGAACCGCAAAGGTAAATAAATTTTTCGATAAAATATCAAACAAAATGTCGATTGCGCAATATTCGCTCTCGAAATGGCCGATATCGGCCACCACGAACGCCCCGTCGGGAGTCATAAAATCGTTGTATTTGAGGTCCGAAGTGACATACACATCGGCCTGCGCACGACGCGCTTCGCCGAGCAGCGAGGCTCCCGCTCCGGTACATACGGCCACCCGCCGTACCTGCTCCTTGACCAGCTCGGAATGGCGGATCACCTGCACCGGCAGGCGCTCCTGAATACGCCGCATAAAATCCCGCACCGACATGGACTGCGGCAGTTCGCCCACCACCCCGAAGCCGACCCGCCCGTCCGCAGGTCGGTCGGTTGCAGCACCCGTAACTCTTCCACGCCGAGCATCTCCGCCAACCGCCAACTCATGCCGCCCGGCGCACTGTCCAGGTTGGTATGACAGGCGTAGAGCGCTATTCCCCGACGGATCGCCCGCTCGACGCACCGCTCCACATAAGTAGCCGAATTGAACCGCTTGAGGGCATGGAAAACGATCGGATGGTGCGTGACTATCAGATCGCACCCCGTCTGCTCCGCCTCGTCCAACACCTCCTCGGTCACATCGACGGCCAGCAGCGCCTGATGCACTTCGTCCTCGGGCCGTCCCACGATAAGACCGGCATTGTCGTACGATTCCTGCAAACGGAGCGGAGCATATCGTTCGATCACTTCGGCAATATCTCTGATTTTCATAATCCTACTACATTATTTGAAAAGGCGATTATATTTTCAACGTACCATATCCGACGGTCGCTTGTTCGCGGCCTGTGCTCCCGTCCATAATGCTGCCCCACCCCGAAATCCTCACCTCGAAGGGACTTGCGGCGCTACCGCGCCCCAAAAGATATACCGAAGTATCGGGTTCGTTCGCATACCCGGTCGGGCCTATCGCCGTAGCGGTCCGCAACGTCACCGCCCCCTCCGAATCGGAGGCGAAAGCAAAATGTACCCGCCTGCCGTATTTCAAAACGTCCGTCTAAAACAACGACTGTTCATAGAAGGCGAACAACTCCTTGCTCTCCGCCTCCTCTTTCTCCTTCTTGCGCCGGGGCTGACGCGCCGCCGAACGTTTCGGCGCCGGCTTTTCGCTCCGGGGACCTGGTTCGATCACCTGCACGGGTCCTTTACTCTCCGCTCCATCCCCTCCGGCATCGTCCGCCAACTCCTGCGCGGCAGGCTTCTTCCGGGTACGAACCGGAAGCGCCGATACTTCGGCCGCCTCTCCAGCCCCATTTTCCGCGACAACCGCCCGGTCCTCCGCACTCTCCTTGAGTTCGGCCCGCACCTCTTCGAGCAGGGCCCGGACACGCTGAAGACGTTCGAGCAGCTCCGCATCGCGCGAAATGGTTCCTTTATTCTGTTTCAGACAACGGGCAGCTCCGTCGAGGGTCATTCCCCGCTCCTTGACCAGATGATAGATCAATTTCAGGTTTTCGACATCGGCCGGAGAAAAAAGACGGTTGCCCTTCTTGTTCTTCTGCGGGCGCAGGATATCGAATTTCGTCTCCCAAAAACGGATCAGCGAAGCATTGACGTCGAACATCTCCGACACCTCGCCCATCGAATAGAATAGTTTCTTGGCCATAACATGTACAATTACAGGTTGAATATCCGCAACGAGTTGGGATACATATTGTTTACCCGGTTCTGAATCCGCTTGGCGAAACCCAGGGCCGCTCCCCCCGTGCGTCACCAGATTCATCCCCTCGGCGAAAGCCGCAGCCTCCGCCTCCTGCTTGCGCAGAAACCGCAGCGCCTCCTCTTCGGACAACTCGGCAACAGGCACCGCTCCGCGATCCAATCCGCAAAACATCGCCAGCGCATGATCGGGCTTGAGCCGCTCCTTGAAGATCTGCCCCATCGCACGCCCGAGGCGATCACGCGCAGCGATTCGGCCAGCATTTTCACTGCCTCGTACTGCGATTCGTAATACGCATAATAGACATCCGCCACCGCCGCAAAGCGCATCCGCTCGGGTTCGGCGACCCAACGGGACAGTTCCGCACACTCCCTGCGTCCGGCGGGCGCGAAAATCGTTCGGCGGGACGTTGGGCACACGGACACGGCTTCCGCCATCGGACACCTTACGGGCCACCGCCGCAAAAAAAT